>ENA-OSET01003693-OSET01003693.1-sediment-metagenome-genome-assembly--contig:-NODE-3693-length-13901-cov-10.425203_pt1 | contig 13901 bp, 15 predicted proteins | sample MGYA00237882_ERZ534229 | MGnify/ENA primary metagenome ERZ534229 (study PRJEB26408, sample SAMN06266212) | sediment metagenome | isolation source: Hudson Canyon methane seep mesocosm | place...
TCTTTTATCCCTAACCTAATGACATTGAGGTCTATCCTCGGAACTATCTCAGTGTATTTCTTCTTGTAATACCCACCGTTTACCTAGCCCGCCTGCCCATCAATTCTAACTGAACTTAAAATGGGGGTATAAACAAACACAAACAGTGAGAATGCAGCTAACCAACAATAGCTTGATAATACTAGGAAACTACCATACCAATCAGGTAATAAAGCAGGCATTAACACTCTAAATAAAGCGGCAAGATTAATTAAAGCAAAGCCGATAGCAATGGTGTTTGAGGCTTTCATTGCACGCCCGGTATGTCCTAAGGAAACTCTAGCCATCATCCCCAGTGTTATTACGCCAATCCCCCCCACAGTAAAGGCATGTATCGCGACTGAAGAGGAAATGACCGCTAATGAAGATAATGCAACAAAAACAAATCCAAGGATAATCCAGCCATACCCCATATAAAGAACCCATAATAATGGCACGTACCAAATTCTGCGCTCATACCAGCCAGCCACTCGAACACAATTAGCAACGACTGCGGCAATGGCGCTAACTGTTACCAATATTCCACTGACATTAAAAATAAGTAAGCTAAAAACCAGCAGGCTAGAGGCGATAGCCAAAATATCCAGAGTCTTGTTACGAATGGCTATAACACCCTTTAAGCCACGTTCTGTAAAAAAAGGAAAAACGCGACCCGCTATAATTAAAATCATCATAATGATGATAGTCACGACAAAATCCAGGCCTAATTCTGCAGAATGCTCATAATAGCCAAGAATCTCGGCATGAATACAGGCATTACCGAAAGCCATGGCCAGTAATAACCCAATAAAAAATAGATTCCTCAAATTACCCGACTTGACTATAGGCTTTGCCACAAAATAAGCCAGTGTCGGCAAAAAGGAAAAATCAATCAGTGCTATTAATGGATCAGGAATAAGTTCTGAATAAAAGGGAATAATACGTCCGTACACCCATAATAAACAGAGGCCCAATAACTTACCACCTTGTACCGTTTGTATACCTGTCCAGTTTTTTACTGCAGTTAATAAAAAACCAGCAATAACGGCGACAGAATAGCCCAGCAGCATTTCGTGAGCATGCCAATAAATATTAGGGTAATAATTATCGGTAACTATGCCGCCATCAAAAATTGATGCCCATAAGGCAATTAAAATCAATGCAAAGAGGCCTGCTAAAGCAAAAAAAGCTCTAAATCCCAAGGCAAAAAGTGGGTATTCTAAAATCTGTTTATTCATGCGCTCTCTTCCAGCCAATCAATTTCAGCATTTGTAAAACCAGCAATTATACGCAATTCTCTGTTAAAAGGCCCTTTTGGTTTGCCTACATAAAATTTTTTAATTAAATCTATATACATTTCTTCATGATTTAACTTTTTTTGCTGGCAAATTATTTTAAACCAGTAAGACCCAATTTGTACATGCCCTACCTCATCCTCAAGTATCCGGGTCAATAGCTTAGCGCTACTGCTATCACCCTGAGAATTAAATTTTTCAATCATCTGAGGTGTTATATCCAACCCCCTTGCTTCCATACAACGAGGAACGATTGCCAATCTAGCCAGTACATCATCAGTGGTCTCTTCAGCATGATCCCATAAACCACGATGGGCAGGTAAATCACCATAATCCGCCCCTAACTTTTTCAGGTGTTCCCTGATTAAAGTAAAGTGCAGCGCTTCTTCATCAGCAACTCGCAGCCAATCCTGATAAAATTGCTCAGGCAAACCTCTATAGCGATAAAGCATATCCCAAGCCAAATAAATGGCAATAAATTCAATATGCGCTAAAGCATGAAAAAAAGCGATTTTACCTGTAGCTGAATTTACACTACGTCTGGGCATATCTCTAGGCGAAAGTAATTGTGGCTGTTCAGGGAATTGAGTGTTGCTTATTGAAGCTACCGAATCAACTGACAGGAAACTTAACTCACCCCTATCACTTAATTTCTTGGCATAATGCGTTTGTTCGATTTTCTGCTCGACGCCTGCGTGATGTAGACAGGATTCAGCCATTGTAAAAATATTTTCCACTTTTAAAGAATAGTCATGCTAAAACTGATTAATGTAACCCTTTTAACATCTTATTGCAGTTTAATCTTTTTCTTATCTTCACGATCATCACTGCCAACCCCCATGCTATTTGAGCATCAGGATAAAATCCATCATCTAGGCGCTTATTTTATTATGGGAATATTAGGGTGGCGTTTTTTTAACGATTACTTTGAAAAACCAGCAATGCTTTTTGTTATCAGCTTAAGCTTTTGCAGTTTGTATGGGGCATCAGATGAAGTACATCAATACTATGTAGCAGGCAGAGAAGCCGATATTTTTGACTGGCTAGCGGATACTCTGGGAGCATCACTTGCATTAATAACTATTCAATTATCAAAAAAGAAATTCAGCACTAAAAGAAAAGCCAGCTAAATAGCTGGCTTTTCTTTTAGTTTACTATGGGCATTAAAACTTACTGAAAGATCGCATCAAAAGAATAGCCACCCACTTCTAAAATTTCTTTTAGCCGTTTCAAGGCATCCATCTGGATTTGCCTAACCCGTTCTCTGGTAACGCCTAATTCTTGCGCAACCTGTTCTAAAGTTGAATGCTCGTGTCCACACAAACCGTAACGTCGGCAAATAACTTCACGTTGCTTATCCGATAATTGATAAACCCAACCCGTAATATTATCTTTAATATTATCTTTTTGCAGTAGATCTGTAGGAGACTGCTCGTCATCATCAGAAATCGAATCAAGCAATGGTTTATCATAATCCTTACCAACAGGTACATCGACCGATGTGACTCTCTCGTTAAGTTTTAACATTTTACTTACTGTTTTTACTGGTTTGTCCAGATACTCAGCAATTTCTTCAGCACGCGGATCATGGTCGAGTTTTTGAGCAAGAAAACGTTGTGCTTTAATATAGACATTCATTTCTTTGATAATATGAATCGGTAACCGAATAGTTCGAGTTTGATTCATAATCGCACGTTCAATTGTCTGTCTTATCCACCAGGTTGCATAGGTGGAAAAACGAAACCCTCTGTCAGGATCAAATTTTTCTACTGCTCGAATTAATCCTAAGTTACCCTCTTCAATTAAATCTAATAAAGGCAAGCCTCTATTTAAATATCGACGAGAAATTTTAACCACTAAACGTAAATTACTTTCGATCATGATTTTTCGTGCTTCCTGATCGCCTCTTAAAACACGTTTACCATAAATTTTTTCTTCGTCCGCAGTCAGTAACTTTGATTTACCTAGCTCATTTAAATAAACCCGAGTAGCATCAACCCCTGCAGAGTTTTTTGCATCCTCTATATTGATGGCACTTATCTGAGGTTCTTCTATTAAAGAAGGTCCTTCAGTATTAGTAGCACGGCTATTAACTAATTCAAAATCAAGCATCTTAGACCCATCATTAACAAGATCTACTGAAACCATTTCAACAACTTCTTCTGTCATACTCAACCTCCAAGTCTATGAACAACAAACTAATTAGTCAGTTTTTTGGTAAATAATTCACTGGATTTACCGGATGTCCATTTTTTCTAATTTCAAAATGTAATGAAGCTTTTTTTCCTGTAACAAAGCCTACTTCAGCAATAACCTGTCCTCTTTTTACTAGTTGCCCCTCTTTAACAAGTAAGCGCCGATTATTAGCATAAGCACTTAAATACAAGTAATTATGCTTAATAATTAGTAAATTTCCATACCCTTTAAGAGCGGAACCACTGTAAACAACTTTTCCATTAGCTGCAGACCTTACTTTTTGTCCGACCTTCCCTGCTATATCAATTCCTTTTTTACCCGTTTGAGAAAAAGTTTTTACAATATTTCTCTTAATCGGCCACTGCCAAAACAACTTTAACATCTTTTTCTTATTAGTTGAAATTGTTGATTTTTTTTGTGACGTAATTCTCTTTTTTAAAGTAGGTGATTTGACTTTTTTTCGCCTAACTTTAGAGCTAAGCTTTTGTTTTGGTTTAAATAATTTTATTTTTTGAGAAACTTTTAACTTATAGGGCCGCGGTATATTATTCCACCAGGAAAGGCGACGGTATCCGCGCCCAGAGCGTAAACCTATAGAATATAAAGTATCACCCTGTTTAACGGTATAGTATTTTTGACCATGCGCCAGGTCTCGCTGATAATTTCTGACTGGCGCATAGTTACCCGTGGCTGAACAGCCCGTTATCAACAGGATAACAAAAATAAACAGCCCGCATTTCATCATCTATTTTTGTAATAATACCTTTTTTGCCAGATTGATTTTAGCAGCAAGATAATCAGAGCCTCCCCTATCAGGATGCATCTTTTGCATGAGTTTCCTATGGGCCAGAATAATTTCTTTTTCTGTTGCCTGCTCAGTAACGCCTAAAATCTCACTGGCCTCCTGATGACTCATCTTACCCTTATGATTATTCGAACCTGATCCAGAAGTATAACTTTTATTTTTATTATAAGTCCCCCATAAACTATGTAATTGGGGCATATAACGCAAAATAACAGGAAATACTCTGACCGCACTGGCAACCACAACTCCGAGCAATGCGAATAACCAGTTCAATTTCCCTGTGACTGCCAACAAAACAATAACAACTAGAAACCCGCCCACTGTTATTTTTTTTATTGCCTTAGAAATAATTTCGGGCGGCGTTTTTAAAAATTTGTTTAACGCGAAAAATGCCAGAATAACTAATGCTATTACCAAATAGACCCTTATCAACGATCATCCCCTGTTAATACTTTTTATATTAATCAATAATACCTTAGAATAGAATCTAACTCGACTCTGGCAGATAAACTATCTCTATGAAAAACGCTCATATTCCTATCCTTGGGTTTGCTGCTTGCAGTGGCACAGGAAAAACCACCTTATTGGTAAAATTAATCCCTCTTTTAAGAGAGTCGGGTCTACGCCTTGCCTTAATCAAACACAGTCATCATAATTTTGAAATAGACAAGCCTGGCAAAGATAGTTTCCGACTTAGAGAAGCAGGAGCCACTCCCGTCATGTTAGTTTCAAGCCATAGACGCGCAATTATTACAGAGTTTAATGAAGTGTCTGAACCCAGACTGGATGATCAACTTAAAGAAATAAATCAATCAGAGCTCGATTTAATACTAGTTGAGGGCTTTAAAGCCGAACATTTCCCTAAAATAGAATTGCATAGAGCCTGTTTAAACAAGCCTCTACTGTTTCCGAATGATCCCAACATTATAGCCATTGCGACCGAGGCCGAGACTTTAATTGATACCTCCCTCTTACGACTGGATATAAATGAACCTCAGCTTATTGCTGAATTTATTCTTAATGTTTTTTTAAGCTCTTAGGAACGAGGATTCAATAATACCCGCTCCTTAAAGCGATTAATTATGCATTTGCAGTCAATTGCTTTTTATCACACAAAGACTCAGAGCCGCCAACAAGCCTATCTGAGAACATTGCTTTAATAGATATAGGAAGCATTATTGCTCCCATCATGCTCTGCGTCACTGCCATTAAGTTAAGAGATAAACATATGTTAAACAATAGCTTATATTGTAGATTGGGTTAGCTTATCAAGCAAAGCGCGATAACGTAGCCCAACAATTCCCCATAAATCAGCGAGTTGTTGGGTTACGTTTTTTCGCTACGCTAAAAAATCTAACCCAACCTACAGTGTAATCCATTGATTATTAAATAATAAATTCTTAACTTAATGGCAGTGACCGAAGACGGTGGGAATGAGAAACAATTTATGCTGCTTACAAGGTCGGATTATCGCCAAATGTCGGGTTACGTTATCTCGCTACGCTCAATAAGCTAACCCGACCGACATTATTTTATTCATCATTCCTATCTTGTTAGGCCACTAGACTAGGAGCCTATCAGGGAACAAGAGATCAAGAAGCAACAGACTCCAGATAAGAATCTTTTCTAGCTAAATAATTATCAACAAATGCCTGCATGGGTTGCTCTTCATATTCTCGCATACCACTGATAACAATTTTCTTAAACCCCTTTCCCACCACTTCATCTTCAGATTTAATTTGAAAATGTAAATGAGCATCACCTCTTTTACCATTGACATTTAACTCAGGCTCTAACATTTCAATTTTTGGATTAGTGAAATCTAAACGGTCAAATTCCAGGGACATACTGTCATACATCACCAATGGTCTGGTCAGGTTAATCATGACATTTTGTTTTTCCATTAATGGCACCAGAACATAAGGAAAATTATGCCCAGAGAACGCCACATAATCTCGAATTAAAGCATCAATCACGGAGTCATCCTGAGTACTCTCTCCCTTTCTGTCTACTTTAAGAATAGTTTTTCCATGACTACCAACAATATCAAATTGACTACCATCCGTTTCAGGAAAATTGAGAGTAACCCCATGCCCCAACATGCCAGCAAAAGTAAAATTCATATTTTTACTTAAACCATACTTGTCCAAAACCAAAGAAAATAATAAATCACCGGGCACACAAAACCTTTTTGCATCTACATCGTGCAGTGGGTTGAAATCGCCTGCAATATCTTTTGCAAATAAACTACCTTGTTCCGCTGTAATCTGAATACAGTCATTATTCCCTGAAAAAAACTCTTTTAAAAACATAGTTATTATTAGTATCGTGAAACAGTGTTATCGCAATCGACAGACCACGCATCAATACCACCGCTTAAGTTATAAATATTGGTCAATCCAGAATGCACTAAAAAGTCAGCTGCTTGTTGACTGCGCACACCGTGATGGCAAATCACCACACAATCAACAGTCCTATCTATTTCATCCATTCTTTGTGGAATTTGATTCAGAGGAATATGTAAACTTCCTTCAATACGCGCATATTCAAATTCATTTAGCTCCCTTACATCTAATAGCAAAGGTTTAACATCGCCTGTTATTTTTTCTTGCAAAGCCTTTGCAGAAATTTGTATTACTGACATATAAATTTTTCTAACCTTTCAATAGCAACAGACATTTTAGCGATTGGTGCTGTATATGCAAATCGAATATAACAATTTTCAGCATTATTTCCAAAATCCTTACCTGGAGTAACAGCGACCCCCTGCTGTTCTAATAAGTCTTTGGCAAACTGAAAACTATCCTCGGAGTAGCGAGAACAGTTTGCATAAATATAAAAAGCGCCTTCTGGCTTAACCATAATTTCAAAACCTAAGCGAATTAAATGACTGTATAAAAAATCTCTGCGCTTTTCAAATTCATCTTTTCGGTGTTCTAATTCCAGTAAATTTTGTTCTGTAAAAGCAGCTAGAGCAGCATATTGCGAATGCGTCGATGTTGAGATGAAAATATTTTGTGCCAATCTTTCCACCGCATTTGTATAGAGCTCAGGTACAACTAGCCAGCCAATTCGCCAGCCAGTCATACCAAAGTATTTAGAAAAACTATTAATCACAAAAACATCATCACTAAATTCTAATGCTGATCTCGCCTCTTTACCATAGACCAGGCCATGATAAATTTCATCAGAATAGAAACAGCCGCCTAAGGAATTAATCTGCTTAATTATTTGTTCTAAAGCGGTTGGGGCAATTAATGTACCTGTCGGGTTTGAAGGCGAGGCAATCAGTACGCCTTTGCTATTGTGACTCCAATTATCCTTAATTAACTGCGCAGATAATTGATAATCTGTTTTTCCATCAACATTAATGAATTTTGTTTTAGCTTCCATCAGGCGCACAAAGTTCTGATTACAGGGATAACAAGGATCAGCCATCAAGACTTCTTCACCCGGGTTTAGACTCACCCCTAAAGCCAATAAAAACGCGCCAGAAGCGCCTGGAGTAACAAATATGCGTTCAGCAGCGACCTTTACCTTATATTTTTCTAAATAAAATTTACTGATTTTAAGCCGTAATTCTAACAAACCTGCCGCCGCCGTATATTTAACCTCTCCCTTTTGAATATACTTTATCCCTTGCTCAACAATTGCTGCTGGTGTTGGAAAACCAGGCTCACCAATTTCCATATGTATAATATCTCGGCCTTGTGCTTCCAGCTGCTTTGCACGTTGCAATAATTCCATCACATAAAATGGTGTAAAACCCTCCATTCGCCGCGCCACCGTTGACTTCATACTCTATCCTGAATTGTTATTTGTAAAATAATTTTAACAAACTTCTTGCTATAGCGGGTCTATTCTGATAAAAATGCGCAGTTTTTAAAATCTCGCTTAGGAGTTAGTGAATGCCAGAGTCAACCGAAAATACACCGTTCAGTTTTACGCCATACGAAGAAAAAAAAGGCGAAGAATATATGAACGATGCTCAAATAGAGCATTTTGAAACAATTCTTAATAATTGGAAAAATGAATTAATGCAGGAAGTCGATCGTACTGTGCATCACATGCAGGATGACGCGGCTAACTTTCCCGATCCAAATGACAGAGCAACTCAGGAATCTGAATTTAGCCTGGAATTAAGAACTCGTGATAGAGAACGTAAATTAATTAAGAAAATTGACGAATCTCTTAAAGATATTGAATCAGGCGATTATGGTTTTTGTGAATCGTGTGGCATTGATATCGGTGTACGTCGCCTGGAAGCACGTCCGACCGCAGTTTTATGTATCGATTGTAAAACACTCGATGAAATTCGAGAAAAACAAATGGGCTAAGCTCTGAGCTCAAAATATATCGGTCGGTTCGCACCCTCACCTACTGGCCCTTTGCATCTTGGTTCCTTATACGCAGCTTTAGCCAGTTTTTTACAAGCGCGCGCCAATCAGGGACTATGGTTATTGCGTATTGATGATATAGATACTCCCCGCATAGCTAAAGGCTCTGCTGAAAGTATTATTAATACCTTACAGACCTATGGTCTGTTGTGGGATGGCCCAGTGTATTATCAAAGCGATAACATTCAGGGCTACCAAAAAGCCATCGAGCAACTAAGCGCTCAGGAACAAGTGTACCCTTGTTCCTGTAGCCGCAAAATGCTCTCCAGATTCAACTTGCCCGTTTACCCAGGCACTTGTCGACAAGTTAAGCAGCAAAAACCACCTTATTCGCTACGCTTGAAAGTTGAAGACCTTGAATTACGGTTTGATGATGAGTTACAAGGCCAGCAAAGACACAATATGGCGACCCAACATGGCGACTTTATCATTCAGCGTAAAGACAACATTAGCGCCTATCAACTCGCCGTTGTCATTGATGATCATCAACAAGGCATTAACCATGTTGTGCGTGGTTTTGATCTACTGGATTCAACTGCAAAACAAATTTATATACAAAACATACTCGGCTATCCTTCCCCCAGTTATTGTCATGTCCCTGTGATTGTTGATTCAACAGGTCACAAATTGAGCAAACAAAAAGCCGCTCAGGCTGTAGCGATGAAAAACCCACAAAAAACGTTATTTTTATTACTAGAACTACTGCAGCAAAATCCACCGTCTCAACTGAAAAAATCTTCAGTCAATGAAATGATTAACTGGGGTATTGAGCATTGGCATTCTGCTCCTTTAAAAAAAATTCGTGCAATTAACAATAAGATTGACTAAGGTTATATTAATTCTCTGAACAACACTTCAAGCAAAGGATAGAAATATGTCTGAAGATAAAATATATCCAGTAAAAAAGGAAATTGCAGAAAACGCGCATATTACCGCTGAATCCTACCAGACGCTTTATCAGCAATCGATTACCGATCCTGATAAATTCTGGTCAGAACAGGCCAATCAATTTCTTGATTGGAGCAAACCATGGAACAAGACTGTTACATTTGATTACCCAAAAGGTGAAATCACTTGGTTTCAAGGTGGTAAACTCAATGTTAGTGTCAATTGTCTGGACAGGCACTTGGCAACCCGAGGCGATCAGACCGCAATTATCTGGGAAGGTGACAACCCGAATAGTGATAAAAAAATCAGCTATAAAGAATTACATCAACAGGTCTGTAAATTTGCTAACGTACTCAAATCTCAAGGAGTAAAAAAAGGCGATCGGGTTTGTATTTATTTACCGATGATTGCTGAGGCTGCAACTGTTATTCTTGCTTGTACTCGTATTGGCGCAGTGCATTCCATTGTGTTTGGTGGTTTTTCTGCCGAGGCACTTAAAGACCGTATTCAGGATGCAGATTGTAAATTCTTAATCTGTGCTGATGAAGGCTATCGTGGTGGAAAAACCATCCCCATTAAGAAAACAGCCGATACAGCAGCAGAAAATTGCCCTAGCCTGCAAAAAGTGATCGTCATTCAAAATTCAGGCAATACGGTCGAATGGACTGCAGGCCGGGATATCTGGTACCACGAAGCGATGGCAACAGCCTCTGCTGATTGTCCCGCTGAAGAAATGGATGCAGAAGACCCTTTATTTATTCTGTACACCTCAGGCTCTACAGGTAAACCGAAAGGCGTGATGCATACTACGGGCGGCTATCTATTAATGGCCGCCATGACCCATAAATATGTGTTTGATTATCACGATGGTGATGTTTACTGGTGTACGGCCGATATAGGCTGGGTAACAGGGCATTCTTATATTATTTACGGCCCATTATGTAATGGCGCTACCACCTTAATGTTTGAAGGGGTGCCTACCTACCCTGAAGCCGACCGCTTTTGGCAGGTAGTCGATAAGCATCAGGTTAATATATTTTATACTGCACCGACAGCCATTCGCGCTTTAATGGCTCAAGGCGATGAATATGTAACACGCACCAATCGATCTAGCCTGCGCGTTTTAGGTAGTGTAGGTGAGCCGATAAACCCTGAAGCATGGGAATGGTACTACAATGTTGTTGGCAACGCTCAATGTCCAATTGTTGACACCTGGTGGCAAACTGAAACAGGCAGTATTTTAATCACCCCCCTCCCTGGTGCAACAGACTTAAAACCAGGCTCTGCAACCCTGCCTTTCTTTGGCCTCAATCCAAAAATTGTTGATAATGAAGGTAAAGAACTGGAAGGTGAAGCCGAAGGCATACTGGTTTTTGACTACCCTTGGCCATCTCAAGCCCGCACCATTTTTGGTGACCATCAACGTTATATTGACACCTATTTTTCTACCTACCCTGGCTATTATTTTGCTGGCGATGGTGCTCGTCGAGATAAAGATGGTTACTACTGGATCACAGGCCGCGTTGATGATGTTATCAATGTATCAGGTCACAGAATGGGAACAGCCGAAGTAGAAAGCGCCTTAGTGCTTAACCAGCACGTTGCCGAAGCCGCTGTAGTTGGCTACCCCCATGATATTAAAGGCCAGGGAATTTATGCTTATGTAACTTTAAACAAAGGCGTAGAAGCAACTGATGAGCTAAAAAAAGAACTGGTAAAACTGGTTCGTAAAGAAATTGGCCCAATTGCCAGCCCCGACGTTATTCAATGGGCACCTGGACTACCCAAAACTCGTTCAGGAAAAATTATGCGTCGCATTTTACGTAAAGTAGCAGCTAATGAGATTGATAACTTGGGTGACACCTCCACCCTCGCAGATCCTTCTGTTGTTGATGATATTATCAATAATCGAGCCAGCAAGTAAAACAATAGGACAAAGATATGATCTACAGCAAACCAAATCAGACTGATAGTAAAGTTCATTTCAAGCCGCAATATGAAAATTATATAGATGGTACTTGGAAAGCACCTGTCAAAGGCGTCTACTTTGAAAACAGCAGTCCAGTGAATGGACTGGTTTTTTGCAATATACCTCGCTCAACAGCTGATGATATTGAGCTTGCCTTAGATGCAGCCCACAAGGCTAAAGATGCCTGGGGGAAAACTTCGGTAACAGCCCGCTCTAATATTTTATTAAAAATAGCTGACCGTATCGAAGAAAACCTTGAAAAATTAGCCGTTGCAGAGACCTGGGATAATGGCAAAGCCGTACGTGAAACACTTGCTGCTGATGTGCCCCTGGCTGTTGATCATTTTAGATATTTTGCTGGCTGCATTCGCGCTCAAGAAGGCTCTATCGGCGAAATAGACGAAAATACGGTGGCTTATCATTTTCATGAGCCTCTAGGTGTCGTTGGTCAAATTATCCCCTGGAATTTCCCCTTATTAATGGCTTGCTGGAAACTGGCCCCTGCTTTAGCGGCTGGCAACTGTGTAGTGCTTAAACCTGCTGAACAAACTCCAGTTTCTATTTTAATTTTAATGGAAGTGATTGCTGACTTATTACCAGCTGGCGTAGTTAATGTTGTTAACGGCTATGGTAAAGAAGCGGGTCAGGCTTTAGCCACAAGCACTCGTATTGCGAAAATTGCTTTTACCGGGTCAACACCTGTGGGCTCTCATATTATGAAATGTGCAGCCGACAATATTATTCCATCAAGCGTAGAACTAGGCGGTAAATCACCTAATATCTTCTTTGCTGATGTGATGGAGCAAGAAGAAGATTTTATCAGCAAATGTATTGAAGGGGCTGTACTGGCCTTTTTTAATCAAGGTGAAGTCTGCACCTGCCCTTCTCGCTTATTGATTCAAGAGTCAATCTATGATGAATTTATGGCAAAAGTGATTGCACGCACCAAACAAATAAAACGAGGAAACCCATTAGATACAGAAACCATGGTCGGAGCTCAGGCATCTAAACAACAGTTTGATAAAATCATGAGCTATGTTGAAATTGGTAAGAAAGAAGGTGCCGAAGTACTACTCGGTGGAAAAGTTGAATCTTTAGAGGGTGAATTTGGTGAGGGCTATTATATCCAGCCTACCGTTATGAAAGGCGATAATAAAATGCGCATCTTTCAGGAAGAAATTTTCGGCCCGGTTATCTCAGCAACAACCTTTAAAGACGAAGCAGAAGCACTAGAAATAGCTAACGATACTGAATTTGGCTTAGGTGCAGGTGTCTGGACCCGTGATATGAATCGCGCCTACCGTATGGGACGGGGTATTCAAGCTGGCCGTGTCTGGACTAATTGCTACCATCACTACCCTGCTCACGCCGCTTTTGGTGGTTACAAAAAATCAGGGGTTGGCAGAGAAACTCATAAAATGATGCTTGATCATTACCAGCAAACTAAAAACATGCTGGTAAGCTATGACGTCAATCCTTTAGGGTTCTTTTAATCCAGCACATACAAGGGTGGGCATTGCTCACCCTACTATAAACAGATACCATCCAACTCTACATGCAAGGCTTCATTCTTTTCCAAATGCTCCTTACGCATTTGTTTTCGCATTAACCCTGCCTGAAATAACTTTTTTTCAATTTCTGTATTGACTTCCAAAGGCTGGACTTTAATCGCCTTCCCCTCATCATCCACTGCCACCATGGTGAAATAACAGGAAGTCGTATGCCTTTTCTCATTAGAACGGAGATCTTCAGCAACCACCTTAATGCCCACTTCCATCGAAGAATTCCCTACGTAATTGATATGAGCAAAAAAAGTAACCAATTCACCCACTTTTACTTTTTGTTTAAAGAAAACCTGATCCAAGGAAATAGTAACGACATAACTTTTACTATATTTAGCTGCACATGCGTAAGCAACTTGATCCAGTAATTTTAGCAATGCACCACCATGAACATTGCCAGAAAAATTAGCCATATCAGGTGTCATTAAAATTGTCATTAGCAATGATTTTTCTTGTGTCCCCACGTTCTCTGTCCCGCTCAAGTTTATATCCAGCAATAGCCACACTGAAAATTATGAGCATATCATAGTCGTTATTTTTGAGAGCAGAAAAAAATTTCGCACAACAAAACACTAGCTCGCTAGATTATAAACAGGAATCACAGGATAGTTACGAATAACAGCTTACTTTGTTATGTATATTCGACTAAACCACACTGACAAAAGCAATTAACGACGAACTGTCGCAGGAGAATCAAAAAGAACAACAAGGAATGGAGGCTGCGATCGGAATCGAACCGATGTAGATGGCTTTGCAGGCCACTGCATAACC
>ENA-OSET01003694-OSET01003694.1-sediment-metagenome-genome-assembly--contig:-NODE-3694-length-13901-cov-6.928602_pt1 | contig 13901 bp, 9 predicted proteins | sample MGYA00237882_ERZ534229 | MGnify/ENA primary metagenome ERZ534229 (study PRJEB26408, sample SAMN06266212) | sediment metagenome | isolation source: Hudson Canyon methane seep mesocosm | place: USA:Hudson...
TCCTTCTCATCGATCTCATTCGACTCATACACCTCTGATATAGTTAGCTTGCGTATATTATTGTTTATTTTTTCTTCAAACCTGCACACGTTAGCCTTTGAAACAGTATTAGCGTTCATATAGACCCCTCAAGTACCGATTCAATTGATTTGATAAACTGAAGCTCAACTGATAACTGTGTTTTGAGCTTTCGTGCAACTCTGGCAGCGGTAGCGATACTACAATTGGCGGCCTCAGAAGCCTCTTTATGTGTTGCTCCCGCCAATAAGTACTTGCGGACAGTGAGGTTTTGGTTCATTGATAGCTTTATCATTAAGTGTATTTCCTTTCTGTTATATACGTTTGATTTATATGAAGTTTTATCCATACATTGATATTTTAATCGTTCAAATATCACTCAATACGCACATAAAAATCGCTAGACAGGCACTGAAGATTCACACGACTGCACTCATAGACCTCTTTACACGCTGCACAGAACTGACTGATATACCTAAAGCTTCAGCCGTCTTACGGATCGATACACCACCATCAAGAGAAGCCTTGATCTCTTCATGATCCAAGCTCTTTTTACGACCTTTGTATTTTCCTGCCTGCTTAGCCTTCTCAATCCCTTCACGCTGACGCTCAAGTATCATCTCCCTCTCAAATTGATAAACTGCCCCCAGCAAAGTGAGCATAAGGCTATTCATTGGGCTATCTTCACCCGTAAATATTAAGCTCTCTTTGTGAAAATGAACGGATACACCTGCCAGATTGAAATCACGAATCAATTTGATCAAATTGCCAACATTTCGAGCCATCCGACTAATATCGTGAACATGGACAACATCGCCCTCTCGGACATACTCTTGTAATTCATTTAAGCCAACTCGATTTGTTGTCGATCCAGACACTTTATCCTCAAAGATTCGGTCGAATTGAAGCCCGTCTAGTTGTCGAGCAGTATTTTGATCAATAGTTGATACGCGAATATAGGCAACATTAGCCATATTAAGCTCCTGATGTGGTCAATAGGGTCTAGAACTGCCTCGGAAAGTGAGGCTAGAAAGGAAAACCAACCCTATTGAATACAGAGGGCGTATTCAGAGGGCTGTGGTCATGAGGGTGTAGCCTATTGACTACTAGCAGATAGCAATATGAGAAGAAGTTTGCACACGAATGCGGTGGCCAGAATGGTAGTTCTGGCATATTGGATTATTACTTTGATAGATTTCAGCATGTTAAGTTTCCTGTGGTTTACGCTACACAGTCCTTATAACAGCTTCACTGAAAGATATTGAACCAACAAAGGAAAGCAGACTTTCGAGAACACCATAACCATGAAAATTCAAAAACTTTACCAATAAAAAGTTTTTGAATTCACTCTCGTCACCCAGCTTTTCTTATGTAGATGATCAATTATTAAATCATCCGCTAAACATCTTTCTTTTAGAGTTATCTAAGATATCTTATTGGCTTCAATTTCAAAAAGTCATAGTCGCATATTGAATCTGTTTTGCAACGACGCATCTTCATCCTGAATAGTCCTCAAGCCATTGTTTATTATATTTTCGCTGTCAGAGCCATCTGCTTCACTGTCAGAACCGTCCGCACTACTGTCAGGTTCCCCTCTGTCACTGTCAGAGCCGCCTGTTTGGAAACCAATAACAATTAATGCGATAAACAACGACAACGAAAATAATATGTTTATGACAGGGTTTACTCCAGATATTAGCCAAGCAGCGACAAACATACCTTCTTTATTATATAACCATTGCGTTCCAGAAACCCCAATATGCTTTAAACGACCAAAGTAAGTAGGGAGCCAGACTCTCAGGAAAACATATATCCCCGCAGCTGTTCCTATTAATGAAGCAAGAAAATCACTTCTAGTTAATACAGATATAAATATAAATGATATGGCATGTACTGGAAGTTGGCATAATACTGCTTGGAAATACTTTAAAAAATATTCTGACGAAGTAGCAGGCTCAGGATTTTCTACTCCTGGAAACCACTTGCAAAGAATCTTATTTATGGAGTTTTTTACTTCATCGATACCCTCCTTGGAAGTCCTAGTATCTTTCTTAAATGGCTTTTCCCCACATGCATTGCAAAATTTTGCTTTTGGCTCCACTTCATTCCCGCAATTTTCACAACAAGGTTTAACAGACTGATCATATCCACATTGAGTACAAAATTTAGATGACTCAGGTAAAGAGTTACTGCAAGAAATACATTCCATTGATAGTGACCATATATGATTGTTATTAGAATCCCATTTCTTATTCTAGCAACAAATTCAGAACTACTTCAACCAACCATTAATAGCTTTGAAATACCTACAGATACTGGAACAATTAATACCTAGCTCTTCAGCGGCTTTTAAAAACCTGTATTTATCATAGCTTTTTATCCCCTGATTCCACCGAAAAGGCCTATACGATAGATATAGTAGGAATTAGTGGTACACTTCTGTAACACATAACCCTTAAACCAGACAGCTATCAGGAATATATGCCTGATAAAACAGGGCTTACAGCGATATGGTGCCGCTTCCGAGACCGGGCACCATTATTCTAAAAACCCGAACACTGAAAAGTCTTCGGGTTTTTTCTTGTCTGCGATTTAAGCCACTATTCATGCGGCATCACAGTTTCAATCCGAGTTATTTGATTACCCTACCCTGATTCACTCTAACAGACTGGCTTTCATTGGCTGGGCCGGAAATATCACAAAATTCTATGGTTGGTCGTTCAAACCACATAACCTGCTCAGCTATTGGAATAATCGACCTTTACCGATTATCTACCCGGTTTGGTTTTCGAATATCCTATGCGCCTTGCTTCAATTAATGCAGAATTAGGGTGATAAAGGGAGTTGGTGGACTAAGTTGATCAAATATCCTCCTCTCGCTTAAATGGTTAATCAATAGGGTTTAATTGCTCGATACAAAATCATCGTCCCAAACATCGTCAATATTTCTTCAGTAACCGCCACTTCGGAAAAACCTGCTTTTACCATCAACTCAGAAAGGCTCCCGTTTACACTAGCTGTAGTAGTTTCAACACCATCAAGAATTTTAGTTGGCCACTACACTTGTCAACAAAAACCAGAACGTAAACCAGCTTATTCAGTTTGGAATCTAAATAAGTCTGGTTGCAGACACCTCTTCCCGGTTGCTCAGTTATCCCACTGGAAACATTTGTACTCGTCACGAAGGGTCTTTTTACTAAGTTTACCTGTCGCTGTATGCGGTAGAGTACTAACAAAAATACATTCTGCAGGTATACACCACTTGGCAACCTTATCTTCGAACCAAGCAAGCAACTCAAACTTGCTCAATTTAGCGCCGTCTTTTAGCACAGCCAACAGCAAAGGCCGTTCTGTCCACTTAGGGTGCGGAACACCAATAACAGCGGCTTCGGCAACCAGAGGATGGTCCACTGCACAGTTTTCTAACTCAATAGATGAAATCCATTCGCCACCAGATTTAATAACATCTTTGGTACGGTCAGTGATGCTCATGTTACCGTCTGAGTCAATCGTTGCTACGTCTCCGGTCTCGAACCAACCGTTATCGTCAGTCGCTGATTTTTCCTGCTTGTAATACTGACTTATCACCCAGGGTCCTCGAGCTTTCAATGAGCCAGATGATACGCCGTCCCAAGGCATACTCTCGCCTTCCGGGCCTTCAATTTTCAAATTGACGCCAAAAATAGGACGTCCAGTTTTTATTCGAATTTCGTTAAGCTTTTCTTTGGGTAGCTGTTCCATACCCTTTTTTAAAGTATTGAACGTACCCAGCGGACTCATTTCGGTCATTCCCCAAGCATGATGAACATGCACATCATGCAATTCTTCCATTTGGGTCATAATTGATAAAGGGCAGGCAGCTCCGCCAACGGCAATCCGATTTAAACTATCGATAGAATCACCCGATTTTTCCAAATACTCTAGCAAAGCTAACCACACGGTAGGTACCGCCGCAGATAGACTGACTTGCTCTTCATTAATAAGTTTGCATAGAGTCTCACCATCGCCCATTTTTGGCCCGGGTAAAACGACCTTACTGCCCACCATCAACGAACTGTACACCAAACCCCAGCCATTAACGTGAAACATCGGTACGATCGGCATCACCGTATCTCTAGCAGATAAGCAGAAAGAATCTGGTAACGACGAAGCATAACAGTGTAATACCGTCGATCGGTGGCTATAAAGAACGCCTTTAGGATTACCCGTTGTACCCGAGGTGTAACATAAAGAACAAGCAGTATTTTCATCCAACGTGGGCCATTCAAACAACTCCTTCTTGCCTTCAATCAGTGTCTCATAGCAGTGCGTATTATTAAGACTGGTATTTGGCATGCTCGACTCATCGCAGATAATGATGAAGCCTTTTACCTTAGAAAATTTATCTTGCATGCCTTCCAGTAATGATACAAAAGCCACATCGGTGAAAATAAATCGGTCTTCGGCGTGGTTAATTATGTATTCAAGTTGCTCTTCAAATAGCCTGGGATTAACCGTGTGACAAATCATCCCAGAACAGGATATGGCGTAGTACAGTTCCAAATGACGATGGTCGTTCCACGCCAAAGTACCAATTGTGTCACCTTCTTTTGCTCCGAGCCCTTGTAAAACATTCGCTAGTCTACGCACGCGTGTGAATGCATCTTTGTAAGTGTATTTATGGCGAGGGTTGTCAGCCGTGACAGAAACTATTTCCTCTGAACCGTAAACTTTATCGGCAAATGTCATTATCTCAGTGATTGTCAACGGTGTGTTCATCATCAAACCTTGCATGGAGGTTCCTCTTTTCAATTTATCCTGCTGAAAGTTATTGGCTTTTCGAATACGATTAGCTGAACTATTAAGAAGCTTGCCCTTTTAGAAACACGCCCTTCGTCTGACTAAATGTAATAAAGCCCTCCTTACCATGATAAGCCCCCATACCCGACGCTCCAGCGCCACCAAAAGGCATATCATCGACTAGAACATGGTTTATACAGTCATTGATACATGCACCACCAGAAAGCGTATTTCGCAGAACATAATCAGCCCGATCCGTATTGGAATCAAAATAGTAAAGTGCTAGCGGCCGAGGACGTGCATTAATGTAGTCTAGAGCGTCATCGATACTTTCGTAGGCCTTAACGGGAAGCAGAGGGCCAAAGATTTCATCCTGCTCAATGAGCATATCTTCCGTTGTGTTCAAAATTACGAAAAGTGGCATTTTTCGTGTTCCTTCAAAATCCTCATTAGCAGGATTAATGGGAATAATTGATGCGCCTTTGTCTTCAGCGTCCCTTAGCACTTTTTTCAACCGCAGGAACTGACGTTCATTCACTATAGCGGTGTACTCATCATTGTCTCGCATAGTTGGAAATGCTTCACTGACCACCAATCTGAGGTCGTCGATCAGGTCCTCAATCTTGTTTTTTTGGCATAGCACGTAGTCAGGTGCGATACAGGTTTGCCCTGCATTTAAAACCTTACAGGATGCTATTCTCTCTGCTACTTGGTTTGTAGGAAAGGACTCATGGATAAGGACCGGGGACTTGCCTCCCAACTCAAGTGTTACAGGTGTTAGGTTCTCAGCTGCTGCACGCATCACGTGTTTGCCAACCGAAGTCGAGCCGGTAAACAAGATGTGATTAAACGGAAGTTGTGTAAATTTAGAAGCTACATCCGCCCCCCCTGTCACGACAGCAACGTGATCTTCGGTGAATATTTCAGCAATCATTTGCTTAAACGATTCAGAGGTAGCGGGAGTGAATTCAGACATTTTGATCATGACACGATTACCTGCTGCAAGCGCTGCGAGTAATGGTCCAATCGCAAGGTAGATCGGGTAATTCCAAGGAACGATAATACCTACCACACCTAAAGGCTGATAAATTACTTTTGCCGCCGCTGGTTGCAAGTATTCAGGCGCCTCTCGCTCATCATCTAGCATCCACTGCTTTACGTGTGAGGCATGGTATTCGATCCCCCCTAAGGACGCTGCACCTTCGACTATGTTGATTTCAGCCCCACCTCGGCAACTAAAATCTTCTCGTAAGTTTTCTTCGAATATAGGTAGGTATTTCTCTAGAGCCGGTTGTAAGCTTTTTATGTGCTTAATTCGCTGCTCGGCACTCGTTGTGAGGGATGCTCGAAAGGCTGCTTTTTGAAGATTAAATACTGTTTTCAAATCCAATAGTTGATTGTTGCAGTTGTTCAATTGTGTGGCTTGAGAGTTCATATTTTATCCTTTTTTTGTGGCGTTATTTGCAAATAACATTTTGCTATTGGCAGCAAAGAGAAAGAAACTATTAGCGAGCAAACTTGCTGGCCGTCGGCCTACCATAGGTCACGTAAAGAAATGCAAGAACAAGAGAGATAAATGAAGCCGCTGCGGTGATCTCGTAACCATGACCTTCGGCAACATGTTGCTCAGTCATATTAAATATGGGCATTATTACTAATAAAATATCGAAGGTTGGGATAGATAAGGCCGTTGCGTAACCAAGCACCATACATTCACGAACATAATCCCAGCGCTGAAAGAGCATATTTATCAGCTGAAGCATGGCGAACAATAATGTAATCACTCCCACCATGAAATAAAATGTGCCTCCGCCAAGTGACTGCCAACCAGGTAATCCCATGTTGTAACCCAATTCACAAAGAGCCATTCCAAAGCCCCCTAAACCAATCCCGAAGATCAAGGACATCCGTTTTGAACGATCGGACAAGACTTTATTAGAAAATTGTTTTTGTAAAAAAATGGCGCCGATAAAGAAAACGAAGATGGATGTCGCAACAAATAACAAACGGGTTTCGACTAAGGGCTTTAGTATCCCTGTTTCATAGCTGATAAAAGATTCTGGAAACAACTCAATACCTGCTGACTTTCCTCCCGCTTCAAACAGGTATAAGAAGTTATATCCGATAAATCCAGCTAACATAGCCCCTAGATATGGCCATAAAGACTTATTATTAAGTATCCAACCTCCCAAGCGATTGCCAAGTTCAGCAGCCTTGACACTTGGTCTGTCATTTTGCACCCAGCGGTTTAAGCTAAAAATTAAATAACCTGATAAAACACAATGCGGCAGAAGAAGAATAATGATTGAGAAATGCCCTTCCATAAAGCTCTTTTCAATGGGTAGGAACATCCCCATTAAGGTCCAGTCATAACGTAATAAAGGTGCAGAAAGCAGGATGGAATAATTTAAAGCCATATAAGCTTGATGTTGTGCAATTTCCTTTTTCATCGCGTGGTATATGGCCATTGTCAGGCTAAATAGAGTGAGCGTTGCCATCATCCATAGTCCAAACGCAAACGTTAGCCCGGCAAAGATATCGTCAACCGGCGTAATCAACAGGTAAAAAATTGCCAGAAACATTGCACCGTAAACCACCGTGACATAGGTCTTACCAATTCGGCGGTGAAGTGTTGGTGCTTTGCGACGTAAACCGGGAAGGAACTGTAGCCCTCCCAGAATAATACAAATACCTCCTAGGGCATTGTGTAATGAAATTGAAATCACCTGGGGGGTCGACATGTTTGCGTAGTACAAAAAGGTCTCGTATAAACCCTTATCATCATATGCATACTGACCTGAGGTAGCATTGCTCATGAGCGCCATCCAGATTCCGGAGTGACCTGCCTCTTCTAGACCCGCTTTAAATTTATCGTCTGTCTTAACCTGCTCCGCAGTTTTCAAACGATCTGACAATACCGAATCATCATATAGCGGAAGGCTATTAACCCGCGCCATATCAAGAGCCAAAAAACCATAAAAAATCATTGAGATCGCAACAAGCGACAGAATAATCAACGTGACTTTATTCTTGAAAGTTTTGGGAATGTGAGTTTCGTTCAATCCGTCCCGCAATGTTCCTGATGAGCGTAGTGACATTAAGCCCTCCTAATATTTGATTTTTTATCGGTTTGATGCTTTTATTTGTGCCTTGCCAAAAAGCCCCCAAACATTAAAATAATATAAGTGGGAAGAGAATATCTGAACTTGCCAAAGCTTTGCTTAAATCGCCAAACACCTGTAAAAGAGGCGTAGTTCACTTTTTTATTGAGTTCTTACTATGCCAATCGAATTAGAGCAATTACGTTTTCCAGTCAGCTATATTCAATTAGTTAAGAGAATCGCTGATTACAAAAACCAAGATTCGCAAAACTCGCTCAAACAACTTCTTGATATCGATGATTCTGCTATTGATGACCCAAAAGCATTGATAGACGGTATTCAAATGGCAAAAATTCTGGACGTGATCCAGCAATTCATAAGCGAAGATCCTGAAGGTCAAAAACAACTAATGAAGTTCTTTCCGCTTACTATCCACGGATACGTGGGTCTCGCGGCGATGACAGAGGAAAATATTCGAAAATCCTTAGAAATTGTCGAACGTTATTTTTACCAAGTAATGCCAGCATTCGAAATGGTAAGTTCAATAGAAAATGAGCGATATACCATTAGATTTAATCGCGTTGCTAATTTCAAAGAAAACAACAATTTGCTCCAAGAACTGGTAATGTGCGGCATTCAATCTGGAATCAGCTTTTCAGAAATACCTTCCAACCAGATCGAAGTTAAGTTTGCCCATGAATCTCTAGTGCTCTCCGATGTTAAAGAGTTAAACCCAGAATCGGCATTAGCATTGGGCGCGAACGAAAACTCAATATCTTTACCTGTGAGCTTTCTAGGCTCTAAAGTAACCACTGCAAGTGATGTCACCTCAAAATTGATGAAGCAAGAACTCGAAAATGTGAGAACACGATTAGATCAACAGCACACCTTATCTTACAGAGTTTCAACGCTGATAAATGATAAAATTAAATCCAATGAGCAGGTAGACCTTCTTGAAATATCAAAAATACTGGGCTTTTCAAGCCGGTCTTTGAGTCGACACCTTAAAAATGAAGGCACGAGCTTCAAAACAGCACACAATAACTGTCGATTAGCATTAGCAGAGTCACTATTGACTGAGAGTGATCAGAGTGTGAGCCAAATAGCGTTCAAGTTGGGCTTTTTAAATGAAGCCAGTTTCTCGCGTTACTTCAAACAACAAAAAAACAAAAGCCCCATTCAATATCGAAGCGATATAAGAAAATAGACTCTCGCTAAGAACCCTAATTTGGAAACACATTTAAGGAAGAAATATTCGCATACCACCAGGAAAACTAATCCATAGCACAGTACGTATAATAGTCGGAAATTCTTTGGTTAGTTTATCATCTATAGGTGGTAGCACGCATATACTGTGGGATTTGAGGACATCATTGGTGCAACTTAACCAATTGATCTAGATAATTAAAAATACATTCTTCGCCCCCTACAACTTATTCTTATCTATGAAATAGTGCGAAAATAGGACATAACAAAGAAACAGACACCATATCCTATTGAAATTAATATTTTATATGAACCAAAAGCCCTCCCCCCCCTTAACATAACCTAGCTTTACCCCTGCACTACTTTCACAGTTTCAACACATCAGCCAGAAAAGTTCGCAAACATATTATTGAGCGACTCAAATTTGCATAAAGTGGCCGTTTGAAAGTATTTATTTGAGAGATTTGAAGCAGCAGTAATAATAAGATTTTGGCAGAAAAGAGAAGCCAACCTATTCTAAGTGTATGAACGCATAGGAGTAGTATGACCCGCACTAACTAAAACTGAACTTTGAGTTGCTAACTCAAGAAATGTGCAAGCCCAATGACCGGCACTATAAACACTGCGAGGGGCAAACTCCGGTTTTTATCGTTGATTCTTTAGATAAAGAAAATTAATACCTAATCTCAGATCTGAGCCCCTTAATTAACTCCATTACGACAATTTCAAATAATTTGCTACTAACTAATAGGAATTTCTTAATCAACACTGAAGTTCTACCCAGAACAACCAAAGGTTTAAACTGTCACGAGTTTTTTAGCAAAAAAACATAGGCTCAAGTTTTAGTTATATGGTATAGAAAATGTGGTACCCAAAGCATTTGCTATACCATACATAAGTTTGGCTTGCTTTGAGCGATTAGAGTGCTTGTTCTTTCTATACTTTCAGTGCAAAAACACAACCCGTATAGCAGCCATGCCACTACTTCTTGTTTTTACACTGACCCCTGAGCACTTTTACTTTTCTCCGAGCCACTGAAGATAGGCTTGGCCTAATTGGCTCTCGGTCCGGTTACCAAGCTCTGTCATAACGAGAGCAGTTAAATCAGGAGCTTTATAGACCTCATGCATGAGAATGGCATAGACAGACAACTGGCGATCAGTAAGCTGACCAAGTTTAGTAAAATCTTTAACAAAAATCACATCTGACCATAAATACTGTATACCAGAGGTCGGATCGTTGTTTAAAACAACTGGTTTAAATGCCCGCGAACCAAAACCTACAATTCTATGGAGCAAAAACTCACGTTCACGTAGATGTAATTCAATTTCAGAGAATAGTGGCTGGTTTTGGTAGAGTGGTATCCATTCAACTTCAGTCTGAATAACCGTCGTATTGCTTAATAGTTTAGCGCCATGTTTAAATGCTTGGAGTTCGGCACCCTGAATATCGATTTTAATGAAGTCGATTGGGAAGTCTATTTCTGGTATATCATCTAAACAGGTTGTCTGCACCTCTTCTCTGGATACAGTGTGGCACAACTCTGCTAAACCTGAAAACAGTGATAGCAGTTCAATATTCGCTTCCAACAATGATGACGTCATTGAGCTGTTGTTCAAACAAAATGTCTGCTTAGTGCCATCACCAATAAAGTACGGAAGAAAGCTTATGTTCTTGCTTTTCAGGTCTTTATTCAGCTTTTGACATTCCTTTTCTACGGGCTCAAAACCAATCACCTTAGCAATGCCCGCATCCAATAATGGCTGGTATTCCTTGGAATGACCATCAGTTAGCATAGCGCCTATATCAAGAATTCCTATTTCTGGAATATCCAGATTCTCGGTTTTGAAAAAATCAATGATAGATTTCATTTGAAAAAGTGGCCTCATATTTGAAATAAAATAAGTGTAGATATCGAAATCCAGTATTAGGGTACTTCAAAGTCCACTTTCAAACTAGGTGGAATAATCGACTTTGAGACAACTCCCACACAAGAATGTGCTTTGCGTCAATTTTGAGTTATTTACACCTTAGAAGGGTAGATAAGTCTGATAGTTCAACAAATAAGTCCACAAAGTCGCCGTTCGAAAGTATTTATTTGAGTTGCTTAATTCCGCAGACTCAAGCGCTGAAAAAACCAGCCTAGACTGCTACAAAATAGCATAACCTATTCGCCCCCTCCACAGACACCCTCCTTCGCGGGAATGACAAAACCTGGTACAAGCACGACAAAAATGGCATTGCAAAAATCAGATATAATTAAGCAAAACCCAGCGTCTTATTTGTGGCAGAGTTTGCCCTTGAGCATCATCAGTCAACCGGTCGTGTTTTTCACACTATAGATACCGAAATTTTTCCCATGAAATAATCTTTTCGAATAATTAAACCAATAGCAATAACTCTGCCTAATCAAACATAATGATTTTGTGTGCCACAAGAGTATCGCACTTTCACTTTATCCCCTAAGACATTGAAATATAACGATATTATTTAGAATTGAAAATCCTCGCACCCTTGGTTCGACCCAAGACCGTGCACCACTATTCATGCGGGCTGCAGTTTCAATCATAACAATTGATCACCCTTCCCTGATTAATTCCAATAAATTGATTACGTAATCATGTACATCATTAGAACATTAGAGCCCTACGAAAGGAGCAACATATAGATTCAGGCGTTCAATACAAGTTTCTGAACTGGTCAATTCTGCCCTGCTAATACATGACATCCACTTACTTTATTTGTTGTTTTCGCCATTGAGCTGGGCTTTGTCCGTATTCTCGTTTAAATAAACGGTTAAAGTGACCGGGGTCTTCATAACCCACTCGCCATGATATTTCAGCAATAGTTTTATTACTGTGTTTCAACAACTCCCTACCCTGTTCCATGCGCAACTGTTGAATATAATTCAGTGGCGTCACGCCTGTCGCCTCTTTAAAACGGCGCTTAAATGTTCGCAAGCTCATCACTGCACGTACCGCCAAGTGTTCAAGCATTAAGGATTCTGAAAAATGAATTTCCAACCATTGTTGAACAGCTAAAATAGCATCATCCTGGTGATACGTTTGTTGTCCGATAGAAATAAAATCACTCGAATACCCGCGCTTGAAATCAATCAAAAAAGTATCCTCAACTTTTTGAGCTATCTCTGGGCAAGAAAGCTTGGATAACAGATGTACCATAATTTCCATCGCAGCATTCATACCTGCAGAACAATATAGTTCACCGGTAGCTGTCACAAAACGCTCAGGCCTTACCTCTACCAGCGGGTAACGTTGAGCAAATTCTTTTTGTTTATGCCAATGCGTCGTACTAATACGGTCATCCAATAGACCCGCTTCTGCAAGTAAAAAAGAAGCTGTCGTTGCAGCCATAATGGGAATACCTGCATTATTCCATTCTCGTAATTTAACAAACAGGGGCTGCTGCTGTTTCAACAAATCATCCATTTCCCCCCATATTCCGTGCAAAATAACCAAGTCGGTTTTGGGTACATCTGCTAAGGCACAATCCGCCTGCACCATTAAGCCACTAAAAGAAGAGATAGCCTCACCGTCTAACGTCACCACGGAAATATCAATGACACAACCTAGAAGGTTTTTCTGAAGTAAGGATGCAAACGCAAATACATCTTGTGTTAATCCCAAACTTAAACCCATTGAATTATCACAAGCATACAATGTGACATGTTTAATCGGCATCGTTTAACCCTCAAAACTCGAAAAATAAGCGCATTATTAGGCATTTTGGCCTGAATGACCATAAATTAGACCTAAGACACTTCTTTGGCCAGCACCTTTTCCGATTACCATGACTTCATCGCAACTCATTTTAAAAGGTGTCACCCAATGATTTTTACCCCCGAGCATGAAGCTTTAAGAAAGACCGTTCGAAACTTTGTTGACCAAGAAATGGACCCGTACGTAAATGAATGGGAGCAAGCAGGTAAAGCCCCTTTACATGATTTATTCAAAAAAATGGGAAACTTGGGTTTATTAGGTATTCACAAACCTGAAGCGTTTGGCGGTTCAGGTTTAGATTACAGTTATAACCTGGTATTCGCTGAAGAAATTGGCCGGGCCTACGGCGGCTCTATCCCGATGGCGATTGGTGTTCAGACAGATATGGCCACACCCGCGCTCGCACGTTTTGGGAGCGATGCGCTTAAACAGGAATTTCTGGTGCCTGCTATTGCGGGTGAGATGGTCGCCTGTATTGGCGTCAGTGAAACAGGGGCAGGCTCTGATGTTGCAGGCCTGAAAACAACGGCCAAAAGTGATGGCGATGACTACCTGATCAATGGCAGTAAAATGTGGATTACCAACTCACCCATTGCCGATGTTTTTGTTGTTTGGGCAAAGCTAGATGGCGTAATCAAAGGCTTTATTCTTGAAAAAGGCATGGCTGGTTTAAGTGCACCTAAGATAGAAGGTAAGTTTTCATTGCGCGCTTCTATTACCGGTGAAATTGTTATGGATGAGGTGTTTGTTAGCGAAGAGCAGTTAATGCCCAATGTCCAAGGTCTCAAGGGGCCTTTTGGCTGTCTTAACTCGGCCCGTTATGGCATTAGTTGGGGTGCTTTAGGAGCCGCTGAAAGCTGCTGGCATGCCGCTCGACAGTACACTCTAGACAGAATCCAGTTCAACCGTCCGCTAGCCGCTAATCAGTTGATTCAACTAAAATTAGCCAATATGCAAACAGACATTAGCCTTGGCCTTCAGGGCTCATTGCGCGCCGGTCGATTAAAAGAGCAAGGTAATCTTGCCCCAGAATTGATTTCTCTACTCAAACGCAACA
>ENA-OSET01003696-OSET01003696.1-sediment-metagenome-genome-assembly--contig:-NODE-3696-length-13892-cov-14.443214_pt1 | contig 13892 bp, 7 predicted proteins | sample MGYA00237882_ERZ534229 | MGnify/ENA primary metagenome ERZ534229 (study PRJEB26408, sample SAMN06266212) | sediment metagenome | isolation source: Hudson Canyon methane seep mesocosm | place...
CATCTGGCAACGGTATTTCAGAAACATCAGCGTTCGGCGAACTAAGTTCCTGTTCTGTTTCTGTTTCTGTTTCTGTTTCAGTTTCAGTTTCAGTTTCAGTTTCTAACTGAGTTTCAAGATCTGATTCATCTTCAACTTCTAGCGCGGTTTCAACTTCTAACTCTGCTTCAACTTCTAACTCTGCTTCAACTTCTAACTCTGCTTCAACTTCTAACTCTGCTTCAACTTCTAACTCGGCTTCAACCTCTGGTTCAGCTTCAACTTCTGGATCAGTTTCAACCTCTAGTTCAGCTTCATCTTTTGGCTCGGTTTCGACTTCTGGCTCAGTTTCAATTTCTTGTTCCGCACGTGCCGCCTCAGCAGCAAGTTCGGCTTCTAGTTTAAGCTGCGTTGTTCTTGCTCTTACTTTTGCCCTTAAAGCCTCTAACTCTGAATTATATTCAGGCTCTGGCTCAACAATTTCACTGGCGGTCGTTGGTTCTGATATCAAAGTGGCATCAAGTTCAGAAGGGACTTCTTGCTCTTGCTCATCACTGGCTTGAGCCATCAAAGCAGTTAACATCTCTTCCTCAGTAGAAAATCCGCCTGATATAGAGGACTCATCTTCTAATCCAATATCTACAGCTTCTTCAGTCTCAGGCGCAGCTTCAATTTCAATTTCTGAATCGACTTCAAGTTTTACTACAAGATCAAGATCGACTTCTGGCTCCACTGCAATTTCAGTTTCGCCCTCTAACTCAACCTTAGCTTCAGCTTCGACCTCTGGTTCGGCTTCGACCTCTGGTTCGGCTTCGACCTCTGGTTCGGCTTCGACCTCTGGTTCGGCTTCGACCTCTGGTTCGACTTCGACCTCTGATTCGGCTTCGACCTCTGATTCGGCTTCGAGCACGGATTCAGTTTCGAGTTCTGATTCGGCTTCGACCTCTGATTCGGCTTCGAGCACGGATTCAGTTTCGAGTTCTGATTCGGCTTCAAGCTCGGGGGCAGTTTCTACCTCTGGTTCAGTTTCGGCTTCAAGCTCTGGTTCAGTTTCAACCTCTGGTTCGACTTCAACCTCTGGTTCGACTTCAACCTCTGGTTCGACTTCAACCTCTGGTTCAGTTTCAACATCTAGTTCGACTTCGACCTCTGCTTCAGTTTCGGCTTCAAGCTCTGGTTCAATTTCAACTTCTGGTTCGGCTTCGATCTCTAGTCCAGCGACTGTTTTTCCATAGATATCAGGAGAGCTATTTTGCCAGGCAGGATTTACATAATCCTTCAGATCATTACTTACTGCTTCAATTTCAGATTCGGCTTCAAACTCTGACTCTACTTCAGCTTCTACCCCTGATTCGGCTTCGCCCTCTGGTTCAGCTTCTACCTCTGTTTCAGATTCTACCTCTGTTTCAGATTCTACCTCTGTTTCAGATTCTACCTCTGTTTCAGATTCTACCTCTGATTCAGCTTCGGTCTCGTCATTTGGTTCGGCTTCTACCTCTGATTCAGCTTCGGTCTCGTCATTTGGTTCGACTTCTACCTCTGGTTCGACTTCTACCTCTGGTTCAGCTTCTACTTCTGGTTCAGCTTCTGCTTCTGCTTCTGCTTCTGCTTCTGCTTCTGGTTCTGGTTCAGCTTCCACTTCTGGTTCAGCTGCTACTTCTGGTTCAGCTTCTACTTCTGGTTCAGCTTCTACTTCTGGTTCAGCTGCTACTTCTGGTTCAGCTGCTACTTCTGGTTCAACTGCTACCTCCGGTTCAGCTTCAAGCTCTGGTTCGGCTTCGGCGTCGATTGCTGCTATTTCAGTATCTACTGAAACGTCGATCTCATTTTCTGGCTGTTGGTTCGCTGAATCAGCAGCAACAGCTGATTCAGCACTAGTCTTTTTTGTGAGGTCTTCCTCTTCATCTATCGCGGCAAGATCTATTCCGTCACCACCTTCACTGATTTCTGCATCAACACTTGCTAATAAAGCATCAATATCATCTAAGGCATCAATATCTACTTCTGGTTCTGGTTCTGGTTCTGGTTCTGGTTCTGGTTCTGGTTCTGGTTCTGGTTCTGGTTCTGGTTCTGGCTCAGGCTCAGGCTCAGGCTCAGGCTCAGGTTTTGACGGAGCTGTTGTTACTTCAGCTTCTTCATTAGTTTCTGCATCCGTACTTACGGCGGCTACATCATCTTCTGTCTCTTCTATATCTCCATAAGCTGCTTCTGGCTCTACATCATCACCGAAAACAGCTTCCGTTGTCGGCTCTACATCACCATAAGCTTCTTCCGTCGCTGGTTCAGATTCAGGCTCTTCACTAATTATTTCTGCATCGGCTTCTTTCGTTGACTCTACCGGCGGTACTATTTCTGATAACGGAATATCACCATTAATTTCGCCCGTTTCTGAATCTGAAAATACTTCTTCAGACTGCTCTGTTAATACTTCTTCTACCGCTTCAGCAGGGACATCATTACCTTGTAGGGTTTTATATTCTGCTAACAATTTTTCCATTTTCTCAGCAGATTTTTCGATTTGTTCATTCAACGGTAAGTTATCAACTGCACTGCTCGCTAAACCACCAACAGGTGTTAAACCTAAACTTAAGTTAATGGCTTCTTCTAATTTTGCTGGTAAGGAGGCTAGTGCTTTTTCATCATGCTCAACATACATTGCGAGGATCGATTTATATATCTGCTGCTCACGTTCTTGAAATTCTACTGCCGTTTTATTAAGCGCATCACCACTTAAACCATACTTATCAGCCAAAGTTGCTGAAAGCTGATCAACACGACGCGCTTTTTTATTTTTCAGTTTTTTTACGGTCATCGCGGCACTTGTTTGAATATGCTTGTATTTTTTACTTGCTCTTATAATAAGCCAAATACTCAGTAGTGCGAAAACTGCAGCTAACTCATAGGCCAGCAGTTGTAATATAGGGTCCGTGATATTCATCTATAAGTTATCTCCTGGGTTTGTAACAGCTCGTTTCCGACGCCAAACAAAAACACCAATACCTACGAATAATAATATTATGGCATTGCCAATCGCTATTTTTGTAGCGGGAGTCACTGCATTTTCATCTTGCTCTACAATTGGCTCTGGCTCAATACCGACAAGCAACTCTTCTTCAGCTTCAGGCAATAACTCATCAAAATCCATCGCCATTTCATCTTCAATCTCTATTTCTTCTTCTGGCAGAAGCTCTTCAACAAGATCTTCAGGCAGCATATCTAACTCAGCTTCCAGTTCAGAATCCATATCGATATCCTGTTCAAACTCTTCTTCAGCTGCTGGCTCGTCTTCTATTACTGGTAACTCACTATCGTCTACCTCATCCGCCGGAGCAGTATCAATCAACATAAGAGGGCTGGGTTGGAGAAATAAACTCCGACCTTTGACGGTTTCTCCTCTTATTTGCAACGCTAGTGAGTATTCCTCTCCCGCTTGCAAATCAGCAATGGTTAATTGCCAATTATTTTCGAGGTTTTTCATTACATCATACGACCATTCACTACCATCAGCCGCTGTTAACATGGCAGCAATCACAAGATTATCTTCTTTGATTAACTCAATATCAGGTTTAAGCATAAGACGATGAGTACGAGTTTCCTCATCCATAAGCTGAATAAGTTGTATATCAAATGGTGTTTCGACCACATTAATACTTTGGCGACGCTGACGTTCAAATGTCGCACTCGTCATAGTAACCACTACATCATTACGTCCCGGCTGAAATAATTCACCAATATGACTTAGGTAAATCCCTTTCCGCTGAGTGGGATTTAGGTCGGTAATATTTTCCTCTGAAACTTCATTTTCTTCTTTTAGCTCAGCATTCACTAAATTCAAAAAATCTTGGCGTTCAATAACGTCATCTTTTTCTGTCAAGCTAGCTTGAAAATCAAACGTTTCACCAATCAGAATATTGTTAGGCAAATCAGTTGTTTCCAATTTAAGATCAGTGACCACCATCACGCGGTTATCAGGATCGAGATCGGCATCAATATTCCAGTCACCACTCAAAGGCTGCTCGATAGTCACTAAGTCGTAGCTGTCTTCATGGTGCCAGCGAACATTGCCTAGAAGCTCATCATTTTTTAAGCGTGAATGATCAGGCAAAATAAACTCAGTGTCTCTAGAACCTTCACGGCGAAATACCAATATGGTCATTTCACTCACACTGTCATCAATTTTAAAATTGTTATCGGTTAATGGAACGGTATCGCGTTGTGCGGCTTTTTCAAATAAATGTAAAAATACACGTTGTAATTGATCAGCAGTATCTACCTGTTCATACCAACCATCGGTGGCGATAGAAATAGCGCGTAATAATTCATGATCTGCCGTTGATGACAAAGCAATGGTATGAACCGCCACACCGGCTTGTTTTAAGCGGGGTACGATATTATCTAAAATACGTTGTCGTGATTGTTGACTTGTCTCTTCCCCAGCTGCCACATCAACCAAACCATCAGATAATAAAATGACACTTCGACGAACCTTAGGATCGGCAGTTTTATGATTTTTTGTTGCTTTTTCTAGTACCTGCTCGATATTGGTAAATAGACCATAAGAATGAATTTGGTTTGATTGACGTTCTGCTTCTGTTTTCCAGGCTTCATTTACATCACGCATAGGTACAAGCATGTTGACGTATTTTGCAAAGGTCCATACCCCTGCTTTTGAATCATCTGGTAGTAAGCCAAGTACTAACCGTAAGGCAGGTGCTCTTAGGTTATTAGGATCATTTTGTTTCATACTGCCAGAAACATCGATCAAAATACGAACATCGCTGCTTGTTTCTTGCGTGGTGGCAGAAACCTGCCGAAGTGGCAAAATCATGACCAATATCATTACAATAATGGCAAGTTTTTCAACACGTATCATAAATCCATAACCTATTGTTATTATTAACAAGCTTCGGTAAGCGACTGAAATATATAGACGGTTTTCCGACAGTTTGTTCAAAAGTGTAGTGATTTATGCAGTTTTTATGCCGTTATTAGAATATAACGACGACTTGTCTCGAATAGACAAAATAACGCCCCATGCTTGTTTTTTACATGAGGCGTAAATTGTAGGTCAGATTTTAGAGCAAATCTAAACCGTGTTGCAGATCGGCTTGAATATCTTCAACATTTTCCAAACCAACAGAAAGTCTTATCATGCCTTCCGTAATTCCTGCTTCAGCCTTAGCTTCATCTGTTAGTCGACCATGCGTCGTTGTTGCAGGATGTGTGATTGTCGTTTTCGTATCACCTAAATTTGCTGTAATCGATAACCATTGACTAGCATCAATTAACTTCCACGCCCCTGTCCGCTCACCTTTTACTTCAAAGGCAATAATACCGCCAAAGGCTGATTGTTGCTGTTTAGCTAGATCATGTTGTGGATGTGTTGGCAATCCTGCATAAAACACCTTAGTCACTTGTGGTTGCTGTTCTAACCACTGCGCTAAACTTAATGCTGCCGCTGAATGTGCCTGCATCCGTAGCTCTAATGTTTCTAGACCTTTTAAAAAGGTCCATGCATTAAACGGACTCATTGTAGGACCGGCAGTGCGTAAAAAACCATAAATTTCTTCGCCAACAAGTTGCTTATCACCGACAATTGCACCGCCTACACAGCGGCCTTGACCATCAATGTATTTAGTTGCCGAATGAACCACAATATCAGCACCTTGTGTTAATGGTTTTTGCAGCGCGGGTGTGCAAAAGCAATTGTCGACAATTAATAAACAATCATTGGCTTTTGCTAAGGCAGATAAGGCTGCCAAATCTGCAATTTCATTTAATGGGTTTGACGGTGTTTCCAAAAACAAGGCTTTGGTATTAGGCTTAATTGCCTGTTGCCATGCGTTTATATCAGTCAAGGCAACGTAATCGGTATCCAAGCCAAATTTGGCTAGATATTTATCAAACAAGACGCGTGTTGTTCCAAAAATACTCCGCGACGATACAATATGATCACCAGCAGATAACAAGCCCATAAAGGTTGATAATATTGCGGCCATGCCTGATGCAGTCGCAACGGCAACTTCGCCATCTTCTAAAGAAGCTAAACGTTGTTCAAAAGTACGAACGGTTGGATTAGTAAAACGTGAATAAATATTGCCATCTTCATCGCCATTAAAGCGAGCGGCGGCTTGTTCAGCGCTATCAAACACATAACTTGATGTTGGAAAAATAGGTTCGGCATGCTCATTTTCAGCCGTGCGGATCTGGCCGGCACGTACGGCACGCGTTGCAAAACCTTTTTCTTGGTTTGAATTACTCATAATGGGATATCGCTGAAACTTAAAATAAAAGTTATGATTTTAAAAGATTGTCATCGTCCATGACCAGTGTTTTTATTTCTAGCAAGGATACATCATCTGTTAAGGCGACATCACCAACAAACTTTATAACATTCTTTTTTATCATTTCCAGTCGGCTATTTGAATCATCAAGCGTTTTTAATAGGTGCTCCAAACGATACTGACCAAACATTTCACCGTCGATATTTTCTGCCTCAGTAAGACCGTCGCTATATATATAGAAACTATCTCCCGCTCTAACTTGCACATCATAAGTATGCATTTCTTCTTCCTGATACTTTGTAACACCTAGCGGTAGATGATTCGAGGTAAAGCGTTGATTGATTTCACCCTCTCGGTTAAGTAATAAAATATCGGGTAAACCAGCATTCCAAACATGTGCTTGACTACGATCAGGGTTAAGATCTATGCCAGCAATACAACAAAACATATCCGTGGGTAATAAAGTATTTAATCTATTATTTAACTCGCCCATCAATACCGGTAACGGTAAGTTTTTCGCTGTTATTGCTGTGTAAATAGACGATACCGGTACAGCTCCTAATGCCGCTGGTAGACCATGACCGGTAAAATCACACAAAATAATGCGCAAACCACCATCGGGTAATAATGACGATAAAACCATATCACCACTAAACGTGCCCATAGGCTCACACCATGTTGCGACCTCTTCGATATCATCATTATTACTGGCCGTGATATTTTCAAAAACATGTTGGGCTATTTTTTCTTCTTGCTCAAACAAATCTTGTTTTTCTCTTAATGACTCTAGCGCCTCGTGCAGCTGCACTTCATCACGTTTTTTATCTGTTATATCTGCACGAATCGCTATGTAATTTTTTGGTTGGTTATTCTCATCCATAAAAGGAATGATTGAGGTCTCCAACCAATATAAATGACCCGCTTTAGATTTATTACATATCTCTCCATGCCATACATCACCACGTGTAATAGTTCGATACATCTCAACAAAAAAAGCATCATCATGAAAACCAGAATTTAATACACGGTGGTTTTTACCTAATAATTCTCGTTGGCTATAACCGCTAAATTGTGAAAACTTTTCATTGACGAAGACTATCGCGCCACTAACATCAGTAACCGTAACACTGGCATGTTGATTCAAAGCGTATTGTTGTTCAGCCAGTTTAAGCAATGCCTGTTGCGCTTCGTCCTTACTTTCTTCCAAGGCTGAAATATAGGCTCGGCGATTATCTAACATGTCATTAAAAGAATCAGCTAATAGGCCAATTTCATCATGAGATTTAATATTTACTTTTGCTGTCGAATCACCTTCGGTTATCCGCCGAGTCACTTGAACTAATTGCGTTAAAGGCCGTATAAAGTATCGAGACTGTATTGACGCGACAATCATAACAATTACGAAAGTCGCCACCAGCAAATAAAAGGCACTATTTTTTAAAATATAAGCGTCACGCAATGCTTCATCAACATTAATTTCACTCACTAAATTCCAAGTTATATCTACAAGCGAAATTTTGTGAAAATCACCGATAACGAATCGACCTTCCGGGCCAATATATTCAGAAAACACAAGATCACTTGTATTTGCCCGTTCAGGATCCTGCGTTAACTTAACAAGTTGTTCTTCAGTCACTTTCCTAGCTAATACTTCATGCCAATCATTCGCTCTAAGAGGTGTCCGTATATAACCGTCAGCTCCGACCATATAATGGCGAACTGAGCTCTCTCCGGAGATATTGCTAGGTAATACATCAAAAAGGTGTTCAAGGCTAAACTGTATCGCAAAAACTCCAATTTTCTCGCCGGACTCATCTAATACTGGGACAGTCATAAAACCAGCAATAGCTTGATTAGAAGGGAAATACCGCTCCATACCGGAAAATTTAAGCTGTCCTGTTTCTAGTGTTTGTCGAGCAGCATGGGCAAACTTAGTTTGACTGAAAACACCGTGGAAAAGGTTTGTTCCCCAATCCGACTCGTGAGCTACGGTGTAAAGGATATTGCCTTCACTATCAATCAGATATAAATCATAAATATAGTCATATCGTTCATTTAAAACTGCTAAACCGTTTGGGACACTTTTCACACGTTGAGCCCCGCCTGAGCTCTTAACGTACTCAACAAGTGTCTTTCCACTTTGCTCAAAACCTGTTCTCAACGTTTGTAACAGCACAACATTCTCGTTTAACTCAGCCTGATTTCTCACATCTTTTTGTCTATTCTCAAACCATCTAGAAATATAGGCTACCGACTGCTTGGAAGATCGCTGAAGTTGATCTGCTGCCGTATTACTAAGGCTTATTTTTGTTTGTTGATAATTAAACCAAGAAACAAAAAGTAATGGCAACATAACGAGCATCAAAGACCAGAACATCAACCTCCGATGAATTGAAGTAAACTTCTTCACCGGAAAATTATTTGTTTCTGGGTTTACTTTGCCCATATGCCACTAGCGTTGCGTAATGATCCGCCAAAGGAATAAAATCCTTTAATTAGTTTTTCTAGCCGGGGAAGAGTTATTTCAGCAAAGCTCTTAATACTGAACATTGCCACGAAAATGGCAATATAAAATCGTGCGGTGAACCTGCCTGTAAGAGACATCATTTCTCCAAATCATGCATTATCGGTTTATTACCTTAGAATTAAGATAGTAAGTTGGTGGCAAGGCAAGGTCAAGCAATGAGACATTTTTCTAAGCTAAGAACACTCAGTTAAATGCTCAGCCTTGATGATCACAAGGCCGAGCACACTCTGTACAAACTTTGATTTTATGGTTGGTAAATTATCGACAGCATCGCTATACGATCAAGGCTGTTATAGGTATCTACTGTCTGATATTCCTTGTCGAACAGGTTTGATACATTTGCATGCAATGACCAATCCGGTGCGAGTTGGTATGCAGCACGAATATCCACTAAACCAAACCCACCTAAACGATTATCATTGTCAGCATCATCATAGCGATGTCCACTTAACTTCCAACTAGCTCCAGCAGACCAAGTTCCCCATTTTTTATCGATATGTAAATTAGCTAATCGCTTTGCACGCCGTGTTAATGTATTACCCGTTTCTTCATCTTCTGGTTCTAAAAAGCTAGCGTCGAAAGCTACATCAGCACCAAAGACAGTCGCTGAAATTTCAAATTCAACACCTTTAATTTCTGCTTTGCTAACATTAGATGGTGTCCATACATAACTGCCTGGTGAAATTGGCGCCCATTCGATTAGATTTTCAATTTTTGTTTTATAGAAATGAAGTCCCCAATTAAAAGTTGCTTCATTACCATTTAAACTTATACCCCAAGATGTTGACTCCTCAGATTTTAAATCTGGGTTGCCATATCCATATGGTCCGACAGGCCAATAAAGATCGTTAAATGAAGGTGCTTTAAAAGCCGTACCGTAATTTGCCACTACCTGTAAGTTATCTTCTAGCCAGTAACCCCATTCAGCCGAACCCGTATTATGTGTACCAAATACTTCATTATCATCATGACGGCCACTTAATAACCAACTGTGCTTATTGACGACCGATTGTAAACTTATAAAAGCGGCTTTGTTATCTCTTGACGTCTCAATATAATCTTCCGTGCTATCAATATGATCATGGTCATAATCCAGCCCTAAGTTTAAGACATGGTTTTCAGTCAAATCGATCCTGTTAGTCACATTTACAAAACGGTGACGGGTATTAATATCCCCCGTTGAAGAACTATTTTCATAATTTTCAGAACGATCCCGTGACTCACTGACTTGCGATGACAATAACCAGGTATCTGTTAACTGAAAAGAGCCATGCACCCCCAGCACTTGTTGGGTTCCATCGCCTTTTATTCGATCTGTTACAGAACGATTGTCATAATCATTTTTACTTTCAGAACGGAAAAAATTAGCACCAATCGTAGTTGTATCAGAAAGTTGATGGTCGACTTTTGCAGCAAGGCTATTGTTTCGATAGCCATCATCATCAGGATTAGTATCTTCACGAGCATTAATTCCATCAGTAGACTGATGATTAAAGCTTAGGTTATATGTCGTCGTCTCATTGCCGCCGCTGGCACCAACAGCAGCCTGCTTAGTGTCGTGCGTGCCATAACCAACTTTTGCATATGGCGTAAAATCTTGTTGACCTTTACGTGTGAAAATTTGAATCACACCACCAATTGCTTCAGAACCATACAAGCCAGATCTAGGTCCACGTACTATCTCAATTCTCTCTATCTGTTCGACAGGAAAATCTTGAATATTTGTTTCACCTAATGTTGCTGATTGCCATTTCACGCCATCAACTAAAATTAATACATGTCTAGAACTTGTACCACGAATAGATATCGCAGTGTCTTTACCCCAACCACCTTTTGATGTCATATCAATGCCTGGTTGTCTAGCAAGTAAACTTGGTAAATCAATTATTTGTAATCGCTCAATATCAGCACGCGTAATAACGGTAGTTGGCGCTAGTAGGTTTTCTGACGCCATTCGGTTGGTGGTCACCGTCATTGTTTCAAGATTTTCTTCGTCATTAGCAAAAGCTGGTAATGAAAAAGAAGTCACGGCTATCGTAGCCAATGTAAGACGCGCAGAAGTACGCAAGGCATTATGCCCGAGTGGATGTTTCATTTTTGCTCCTTAGGATACGCTCACCCGCGATCCAGGTATTAATAAGGACAAACAAATTGTTTGTCATGGATCTTTAGGCAGGTCTCCGGACTTCTATTGTCGCTTTCGCGAAGAAAATCGCCTTCCCATGAATTCACTCACAGTGGTTTATCGATTTTCTTTTCAACAGTTACCGTTGCGGGGGCAGTGTTAGCATTTCACTAACTTCCCTTTTAACTCTGATGTTATAAACATCCGAGTACCTATAGAAGCCGCGAATCATAGAATTTCATAGTATTTTAGTCAACAATCAAATTTAGCTGAAAATTAGCTATATCGTAGATTATTAAAGCCAGTCTGATTCTTCGGCAGAATATTATTTTCATACATTGACAATTACCATTACTGATCCTTATTCTGTGCGACTGTCTTAGGTGTCATTAGTAGCAATGCTAATGAGTAAACGGGAATCTGGTGCGTCTGTCTCGAAAGTGATGACAATGCCAGAGCTGCCCCCGCAACGGTAAGTGAATATGCAACGATTTATATTCATGAGCCCGGATACCGGCCCAAGACTCCTTTGCATAATTTCGATTATGTTTTTTCACTCAATTGTGTGCGGGTGAGCACGCAGGAGACTTATATGCTTTCTTTATCAAACCGCCAGCAATTTATTATTGGCTTATTACTTGTCGCCTTAATGGCATTCACACGTGGTCATCATTTTTCCACCATTAACCACTTACCCAGCGCGACTTTGGCTGTGTTTTTTCTTGCCGGTCTTTATGTTTCATCTAAATGGCTATTGCCAATTCTATTTGCTGAAGCCGCATTATTAGACTATGCCGCTATTACGTTTGGCGGTGTCAGTAGTTTTTGTGTATCACCGGCTTATGTCATGTTACTTCCAGCTTATGGTGCTTTATGGTTTGCGGGACAGTGGTATGCCAAACAGTATCAATTTAGTTGGTCGACTCTATTACCATTAAGCTTAGCCGTTGTTTTTGCAACGACGGTGAGTCAAGTTTTATCGGGTGGTGGTTTCTACTTTTTCTCCGGTCGCTATACTGAGCCGACATTCGCAGAATATGGTGAACGTTTTGTAACGTATGTTCCTAGTGCGTTAAGCAATATTGCTTTCTATCTCGCATTGGCAATTGCTTTCCATATTATTGCTGTTTTAGCGAATCGAGCAGTTTCAGTACATCAGGAAAACTAAGCTTGAACCTTGAATGTGCAGCTCTTGTTATTGCAGCACCAGCCTCTGGTCAAGGGAAAACTACGGTAACTGCAGGCTTAGCACGTTATTACAGAAATCAAGGGAAACAGGTTCGTATTTTTAAAGCTGGACCTGATTTTCTTGATCCAATGATTTTAGAGCAAGCTTCTGGTCATGCCGTCTATCAATTAGATTTGTGGATGGTCGGTGAACAACATTGTCGTCGGCTATTATCTGATGCTGCTAAAGTTGCCGATCTAATCCTTATTGAAGGAGTCATGGGCTTATTTGATGGTGAACCTTCTACTGCTGATTTAGCGGCTACATTTGGCATACCCATTATGGCTGTCATTGATGCTTCCGCTATGGCACAAACCTTTGCGGCATTAGCTTATGGTCTGAGCTATTTCAGGAACGATATAACTGTTGCTGGCGTGTTTGCCAACCGAATTGGCAGTGAGCGACACTACCAGATGTTAATTGATGCTTTGCCAGATAATTTACAGTGTTATGGTGCTTTATCTCGTCAAACTGATGCTGTAATTCCTAGTCGTCATTTAGGTTTGAAACAAGCAACTGAAATTGAGGATTTAGATCAACATTTGAATATTTTGGCAGATCAAATCATTATTGAGTCTGACAACAAACTTCCAACTCTTAGCTTCAATTCAGCAGCCAAAGCAAATTCCAGAAAGAGCTTACAAGATGTAAAAATTGCTATCGCTTATGATGCTGCTTTTTCGTTTATCTATCAGGCCAATCTAGATTTATTAAAAGAATTAGGTGCAGAATTAATATTCTTTTCACCTCTCTCTGATAAAGAGCAACCTAAGGCAGACAGTCTTTACCTTCCAGGAGGTTACCCAGAATTGCACCTTGATGTGCTAAGTCAAAATACTCAAATGAAACTTGCTATCACAAAGCATCATGATGCCAATAAGCCAATCGTGGCGGAGTGTGGAGGCATGCTCTATTTGACTGAATCATTAAAAGATAAAGAGGGTCACCAAGCAAGCATGGTTGGCCTACTTTCAGGTCATAGCGTCATGCAATCTCGTTTGTCAGCATTGGCTTTGCAAGAAGTCTCAATAAATAACAAAAGCTTACGTGGCCATACCTATCATCATTCGGTATTTGAGACATCACTTAATGCCACAGCTAATGCAAGCAATCCAAATGCAAACCATACTCATGAGGCCGTTTATCAAAAAAATCGCTTAACCGCTTCTTATATTCATTTCTACTTTCCGTCTAACCCCGATGCTATTACTGAACTTTTTCTACCATGACTGATAAACATCAATATAGCGAAGAAGAACGTGAGGCAATCTATCGTGTCATTGGTGAACGGCGTGATATGCGTCATTTTGTTAATGATCCCGTCGATGAAGAAACGATGCGACGTTTAATTGAAGTTGCTCACCAAGCACCTAGTGTTGGTTTTATTCAACCATGGCGTATTATTCGTATAAAAAATCCCGAATTGCGAACAGCAATATATCAACATGTCGATGCTGAGCGCATTAAAACATCTGAATTTTTAGGCGACCGACAACAAGAATTTTTAAAACTCAAACTCGAAGGCATTTTAGATTGCGGTGAGCTGTTGGTGATGGCGTTAATGGATAAGCGTGAAGATCTTATCTTTGGCAGACGCACTATGCCAGAGATGGATTTAGCATCCGTTTCCTGTGCTATTCAAAATATGTGGTTAGCAGCGAGAGCTGAAGGCTTAGGCATGGGCTGGGTATCTTTATTTGAGCCTACAGAAATAGCAAAACTATTAAACATTCCCACTGGTGCTCAAGC
>ENA-OSET01003697-OSET01003697.1-sediment-metagenome-genome-assembly--contig:-NODE-3697-length-13891-cov-5.913638_pt1 | contig 13891 bp, 21 predicted proteins | sample MGYA00237882_ERZ534229 | MGnify/ENA primary metagenome ERZ534229 (study PRJEB26408, sample SAMN06266212) | sediment metagenome | isolation source: Hudson Canyon methane seep mesocosm | place...
GCCAGTAGCTCAGCTGGATAGAGTAGCAGGTTCCGATCCTGTTGGTCGGGGGTTCGACTCCCTCCTGGCGCGCCAATTAAATCAAATACTTACAGATTTTAGTGCCTTAGAGTCTGCGATAAAGTTTGTATTTGGTCCCCTATTTGGTCCCCGTTCAAGCCATCCGCTTGTTTAGTTACGCCTTAGGCGGGGCCTCTAGCTTTGCGGCATGTAAGGCGCAATTAGTTCCGTCAAGGTCTCCGTCCACTCGGACTGTGGCTCCCTGATAAACGCCGCTAAGTCGTTGTCGTCCATTGTTTGCAATATACCATCCGCTTCAAGCAGGCATATGATTGCCGATTTCTGCGCTTTGTTGAGTTCAGTATCCATCGCGTGAGCCCTTGCTAGTGTCGGGCCTTCACCATAGCTCTAGGGAAGGTCGGCGGCAACCATTACGCTCAAGGATTTGTGCTGTTTAATTTTGCCACTGAACTTGAATGATTTGCGTCATCGTTGCGTAATCGATAAGCTAAATTGGCACATGGTCCAGTACCAACGATGAAGCCATATACGATATATCGCTCATGTACTTCATGTTCAAAAGCCCATATTTCTTTACCGCCTATCAACTTACACCATCGGTTGAACCGGACTAATAAGTTCATCTGCTTGTATTTCCAACCTTTAGCTATCCATAAACGCTGCTGCGCTTCATAGCCAACCTTCTTTCTAACTTTCCACTTTCTACAGCTTTCAATTACCCCCAATTTCGCCTCGATCCAATACCAGTGCGCATTAGCTTGCTTGAGTTTAGTGAGTGCTCTTTGGTTGAGAGAGGTTCTTTGTTTCTTTCGTCACCTATCGGGTATCGAGTCCCATGAGTGTGAGAGGAGTTAAGCCCTTTTGGATGAACGGCCTGTTCTCTCAAACCAAGCAATATCATTTCTTCAAGTTCACTTAAATTGTGTTGATCAATCATCTTTACTTACCTCTAAAAGTTGGCTAGCCATGAACTGGGCGTCAGCTTTTGGACTATGGTTTGCCGTGATTCCACTGGTGTAGATTTGTCGAGTAGATTGGTTCCTTTTCGCTGCCATAATTTGATTCCTGAGCTGCTGAATCATAAATCCATCTGGGCCATTCGTCGCAATTGCTCGATCTAAAATTTCTTGTAATGAACTCATGTTATTCTCCAGATTTTTTATAACGACCAATAGCGGCTGCTTGAGATGTTGCGTGAGATAGATCAGATTGAACGCGAGCGAAACCAAGTGGATCAGCATAAAGACTTCGATTCACCTCAATCATGACTGAGGAAACTCTGGGATCTAAGAGGTAGTGCTTTAGCGGCACAATCGACCCACTGAAAGGTGAGTCAATGGCGACTCGATAACCAGAACCTTCAAACGCTTTTGATAAGCAGTTCTTAAGCTCTGCGCTTGTATGATACGTGTCAGTACCAATACAAATATCTGGCCGGTTCCTGTCTAGTTCGTAGGGTAACGGCTGCGCAGGAAAACTGTGGCAATCGATGATTAAGCATTGGTCATGTTGCTCAAGGCAGCCATCAACCATACGCGTCAGCTTGTTATGGTGAGGATGATAGTAAGTGTCGATAAGTGCCAGGCGATCCGTTTTAGATATAGCCCTAAGAGCGTTGCCATCCGTGGTGTGAGTGTAGACGACCCCCATTCCAACTGACTCCATAGGGTCGTCAATGAACCGCTCAGGATCAACGACAAGCCGGCTCACTGGAAACACAAGTTTGGATGCCCCATCACAGTTGAAAAGCTTATGAGTATGGTGGTCAGTTAGCTTTTCTATCTCCATCGCCAAGCTAGAGGCTGATAGGAGGAATTGGCAGTCGTCGGGAACAAAAGTAGAAGAATGGGGTACGTGAAGAATTACATGATTGTTTGTCATACTTAACCTCTTTAGTGCTTTGACGGAATGTCTGGCGCACAATCTGGTGATCAAATGCCATGCGTTGGAATAGCCAACAAAAAACCCAACTCAGCGGTAGCTAAATCGGGTCTCTAGAAAGGGCCGGTTTAGCAGTAATTTATATAGCACCCCGCAATCTGGATCAAATCGGTGCTTGGCCTCACAGTGAAGGCACACGAAAACTATACGCTCAGTGAATGGTGGTCGCAAGAGTTTTCAGAACTATTCCTACGATCCTTTATGGTAGCCTTAAGTTGCTATATAAATGACAGGATGACTTTATGATTGGATTTCTAAAAAATATTCTAATGCTTGCGGTAGGAGTTGTAGCCATGGGCCTGGGTGCGTCACTTCTGAAGTTAATTGGCGTATTGAATCTGGTTGGACTCGCTCTTGGCGTAACGAGTTATTTCGCCTATTTTAAATTTAGGCATGAACAGAGCCTAGCGATAGCTTTCTCTGTTGGCGTCATGATTTTAGTAAATGTGGGAATATTTGCGATACTCGTTGCTCAGTCAAAATAAAAAGGTAATGGTTAATTGTGTCGCTAGCATGAGTTGAGATTGATTGTTAGGATGAGAAGCAGCAATAAGCGTTATAGACTTTCTTGGTGCGTATCAAGCCAATAAGCTATGGAAAAGGCCGATGCAGAAAGAGATAAGCGTATGGCCAATCCAGACATTGTTTCAATGGAAGCCGTGGTAGGCGATGTAACACTCAATCACATTAATTAGGCTCAACTGGAAGTTTAGGGCTTATACAGAGGTCAATAAAAAATGTCAGTGTATCGCTTTGATCGTATAGTTAAAAACAAAAATGACGAAGCGCAAATACGACTTGAATCTGGCGAAACGCTTGGCCATATTAGTGAATTATCTGAGTCGTGTGATGACCATCTATCTTTTGATTTGACGCCAACATCTTACTCGATCGTTCGAAAACACAGCGCTTCAGGTGAGGATGAAAGGAAATACAGAATAAAAGCAGTAGGAAAATTTAACTCTCCCGGAGATTATTATAGAATTTTGGGCAAAGATGTAAATGCAGAAACCTTTGAAATAGAAATCATGTCCACCGCCGAACCTAGGATCTACCTCACCCTCTATTCTAAGGTAAAAATGATTATACGCCTACCTCCTAGTGAAGTCGCTGCGTTGATTGACTTCTCTTCACGATCCAATAATTCTGCACGATTTCTTTTTTTTATAAATGACACATGGAAATGGCCTATATTCTATCCAGACTTTTCCAGAGAGGGTTTTGATAACGATAGTCTTTATCATTGTAACGTATTCCTTGATGAGGCAAGCATAAGAGCGCAAAACGCGAATGCAAAATACGAAAAATTTAGCCTAAGCAATGCCTCAGAGGACTTTGCCTACACCATCATAGGAGAGCTGTAACAAGCTTTTCCGCCTTTGCCAACCAAAAGCCACTCCTTGCCTAGCAGCAAGGATACCTAGCGTATAGTGCTTGGCTTTAGACCGCCAATGGTTCACTCACCTTTGTTACAGCTTACGCATGGCCTTTACCCTTCATTTGTTCAAGTGTATTTATCTGGCGTATGTTAACTTACTGTAATATTAGAAAAAATTCTTAGGTTTGATGTGTTATAAAGGGGGTATCCCGAGTAGGTAATGCAGCACTCACTATACTCAAGTAAGTCTAAGTACAGTGCTAAAGGTCATATATCGGAGATATGTTTTTTTTATAATTTATAATTCAGTGCCTCTGATCGAGCCCGGTCGTAAGGACTTTATAGCAAGGAAGCAGTATGTTAGCGAACCCCATAGAAATACTCATTTTAAATGTTGGCGCAAATGCGATAACAGATTTTTTTATAGCTATTATTGTGTTCTGTTTTTTGTTCGCGATTTATTCTAAGCGTTCTGGCAAGAGATTAGGGTTCGTCCACTATGCTCCAACTTTACTAACTTCCCTTGGCATTTTAGGAACTTTTTGTGGCATTGTAGCTGGACTGTTGGGTTTTGATGCAAGTGATATAGACGGAAGCATTGATGGGTTGCTGGAGGGAATGAAGACAGCCTTCACGACAAGTCTAGTCGGTATGAGCTCCTCAATCATATACAAAATTATGATGAGTGCCGGACTTTTAGAGGGTGATAGCAACGAGGAAGTAGAAGACGGTCAAGTTGGAGTGACTGAATTACTTGCATCAATGAAACAGCAAGTTAGAGGTATAGACGCTCTCCAACAAGCCATCGGGGGTGATGGTGACTCAAGTTTAACTAGCCAGTTAAAGTTGTTCAGGGGAGATACTAACGACAATTTTAAACTGTCTGAAAAAAATGAAAAGACCTACAATGAGGAACTTCTAAATGCCTTAGGTTCCCAGCAAATAGCTTTTACAAATTTTCAGGACAAGCTTTGGTTACAGCTCCAGACTTTCTCTGAATTATTATCCAAGTCTGCTACTGAGACTGTAATAGAAGCATTGAAGCAAGTGATCACTGACTTCAATCAGAATCTGACGGAACAGTTTGGCGAAAACTTTCAGCAGTTAAATGAGGCATGCAAAGAGTTGGTGCTATGGCAGGATCAATACAAAACCCAGCTTGGTGATATGACGACGAAGTATGCTCTTGGTGTTGAATCTATTGAAATTACTGCAAGTGCAGTTGATAAAATTTCTGAGCACACTGCTAGTATCCCTGATCATATGACACAGTTAACTGAAGTAACACAAGTTAATCAACGCCAAATTGAAGAACTAGAGAGCCACTTGTCCGCGTTTAAAGATATAAGAGATAAGGCTGTAGAAGCGCTTCCTGAAATTAGAGACAGAATCGATGCAACGCTAGACGGTGTCCAGGCAGCCGCAACAGAACTCGCTGTTGGTATTGCTGCAAGTTCTGATACGATCGGGCAAGCAATCATATCTGGTGCCCAAGAGTTCATAGATAATACTGGTAAAGTGAATGGTTCTATACAGACTACTGCTGACGCAATGAGTTCTCATAATGAAGTGGCTATGGCCCACTATACTGATTTACAGGATGGCATGAATGCTAACTATCGTGATCTGTCAGAACGTATGCAAGATGAAGCGAAGAAAATTTCTGAACAATATAGTGACGCTGGAAAGCAGCTGACCCAAAATATTGGTGAAAGCAAAGATGCCTTTAACTCTGGATTGGAGGCGATGCGAAATCAACTTAACACCACGTTAGAGGGCATGGTCGCCCGTCAAGGTGATGAAGCTAATAAGATATTTAGTGGCTTATCAAATCAAGTTGAAGGAGCAGTGTCTAAAACGGGAGCAGCCGTAGAGGGACAAATCAAGATGCTAGAAGAGGCCCAAGAGAGAGAATTGAAAAAGGTAATGAGCGAGATGGGATCTGCTCTAGCGACTATCACAAATAGGTTTACAGATGATTACGCTAAATTGGTGGCGGAGATGCAGACCATTGTGGGTAGACGTTGATGCCAAATATATTTAATACGAAGCCGTTGGAGCAAGACGAAAGTGACTGGCTATCAGTTTCTGACTTAATGGCCGGGTTGATGGTTGTGTTTTTATTTATAGCCATAGCGCTAATGCGTAATGCAATAATTGAACGGAATCAAATTAAAGAGGTTGCGATTGCATATCAAGAGAACCAATTAGCTATTTATAACGCATTAAATGAGGAGTTTTCTAAAGACTTAAAGCGCTGGGATGCGACTATCGATCAAGAATCGCTCACGTTTATTTTCAACTCTCCCGATATACTATTTAAGATAGGTGCAATAGAGCTTAATGCTCAGTATAAGTCATTGCTTAAAGACTTTTTTCCTCGTTATATGGACGCCTTACAACCCTTTAAAGAGTCTATTAGTGAAGTGCGCATAGAAGGCCACACAAGCAGTATATGGAACAACTATACCAGTAACACAGATGCATATTTCTTTAATATGAAGCTCTCACAAGGTCGGACAAGAAGTGTGCTTGAGTATATTTACGGATTGGATGAAGTGGTTGCCCATAAGCCTTGGATAAATAGACATATTGCTGCTGTTGGTTTTTCATCTTCAAGGATGATAGTTGATGAAAGTGGTAACGAAGATCGAAACCGGTCAAGAAGAGTGACTTTTCGTGTGATTACAAACGCGGACATTAAAATTAAACAAATCTTAGAACCCCAGTAATGAAATTAGATGTAGATTTTAGTGCGCTCTGGCTAGCAGTTCGAAAACTGGGCGGCCCACCTGTGGACTTTACATACTCCCCAGGCATGCCTCCCCCACTAAAAATTGATGCAAACATATTTACCAAAGATATATCCCTTGAAGATGTTGAGTCTGATAACGGGCTACTTACCGTAAAAGGTGCTCAAGTCCTAATCTACATACAAGACCAAGGTTTTAAGGTTGAGGAGGTTATTGAAGGAAGCGCAGCAGGGAGAAGATTCCACGTTTCTGACTGCATAACTCTCAAGGAAATGCGAAAAAGAAAACGATATGATCGTTATGTAGTGACGAACGATGTCTCAGGTATCTTTCCTGTGTCCGGCACATCGGCCGAAGATAGCTCAACAGTGGAAGGTATGGCTGAGCTATACGTGTGTAAAAACTGCCTTCGACAGCTCAATTACAAAGGCTATAAATCTAGAAAGGGTGTTATTTTTAAAGAATTTCTACTTGATGAATTTTTTACACGTTACTCCACCTTGTTTGCGACATATCCCAAAGCAATTGCGGATAAACGTGGCGGGTATACTGATGGCTGGGACGAGTTGTCATTAACCTATCGGTCCCAGAAAGGGTTTGTGTGTGAGGCTTGTGATGTAAACCTCTCAAGTAAAAAGCAGCTGCTGCATACACATCATGTGAATGGTGTTAAGAGAGATAATTCTAATGAAAATCTTCGAGCACTTTGTATTGACTGTCACCGTAAAGAGCCTTCCCATGGCCACATGCAGGTGAGTGCTCAGCAAGTTTTTACCATCAATCGTTTGAGGCAAGCGCAAGGCTTATTTGAGGAGCATAGTTGGGAGCATACTTTGAGGTTTGTTGATTCTGCATACCATGGACTGGTGGATTGCTGCAGGAGCAGTGGGAAGAAAATGCCAGAGATAGGGTACAGTATATTGAACTCAAATGGAGTGGCTGTTGCCCAAGTTGACATAGCTTGGCCGAATGAAAAATTAGCGATAACACACGATCTTTTGACTGAAAAAGCTGCATTAGCAGCAGGATGGGAAGTTAAGTCATTGGGTGAGGCCATGGAAGAGTATGAGTAGAAATAACGAGCTTCATTTAGACCCACTATGCTAGATCTTTATAAGGGTTTAGCGGGCGTTGAGGGTTAGCAACTTATTGTTTGATCGGTCGTTACGTCTTAGGGTGGGGTGGAGCATAGACTGTCATAACTGTTGGTGACATTTTAAAGGAGTAAATATGTCTAATTACGATAGAAAACGGGTTTTTTATCCTTATGGAAAGAGAAAGTCAGCCGCAACCTTACTGATATTGAGTCAAGAGATGACCTATCCGTTGATGAAAAATCGAATCGAATCATTCACATTTTCTCTGCTGCTTGTGCGGGTATGGCTGTCCAACCAATTCCCTTTGCAGATGCTTTTGTATTGACTCCCATGCAAGCATATATGGCTGAGCGCCTTGCTGCTGTGCGAGGTGTTCCTATTGATAAAGGGACTGCAAAAGAGTGTATGGATTGACTTATGCAATCGGTAAAGTGCTCGATTACCAATACTCGGACAGAACGCGCTTTAAAGGCTAAACCACTAATAGCCAGTGCATTTGCTGACCCTAAGCAACTTGAGTTCATTAACTTAGTGTTAGATAAATATGTTGAGGATGGTGTGGGAGAATTATCTTCCAGCAAGATGAAAAGCCTCATTAACTTGAAGTACAGCACCATAGATGATGCGGCTGATGCGCTTGGCTCAGTTCAGGTGATTCGAGATACGTTCGTGGGCTTTCAGTAGTATTTGTATCAGTAGGTTCTGATGGAATGGATGGATCAGCACTTGGATACTTTGATTCAGTATTGGTGATTAAATCACTCGATGACCTGACACCTCAAAATGGCTTATACCCACTGACATACATGTTTGGGTTGTGCATAAAGAGAAAATGTTAATGAAAGGTATTCTAAATAAGCAACTTGGCATTACCACTGGCAATTTGACTGAGTCTATTCCAGAGTTGAAGGATGTGATCAAATCGATCCCGAAAGAGGGCCGGACTAACAAAGAAATTCTTCACATTGCTTTAAAAAAGTTAGGTTGGACGTCGAAAGATATTCAGAAATTATCAAAGAAAAAGAAAAGTCTGACGTCTGGAAGAGGAGTTAGCCCCTCTTTTAAATTCTATAAGCCTAAGGACGCCACAGGAACGTTGAAGCGTGGCCAGTTATACAAGACGGTGTCTGGTGGTAGCCCTGGACTTGGCAAAAAGAAATAATCCATGCTTATGATGGCTTCCACGCAAGTGGCTAAAGACGTAAGGAACTTCTATGGCATCAAATTATAAAAGCTTATGTATTCGGTTAGCTTCTCAGGTTAATAAATCTGCAGATGATGAATGGATTGAGCAGGTGGTAAGGCTTTCTCAGTATTTGAGGGATGCTTGTTCATCAGTAGCTAGCTCAAACGTTTCAGTAGTGAACGCTAATAATGATGAACTCTTAGCCTTAATTAATAGGCTTGGTTATTTGGAGTTAATAAATCTGCACTTAGGTTTGGTGCGTGCATTTGTAAGGGTTTACCATCCTGATGCAAAATCTAACGAGCCTAAATGCTGGGAGTGCAAGAAGTCTTTTCAGACCAGCTCCACCAAAAAATGTGACGTGTGTGGTTGGTTATTATGTAAAGATTGTCAAGTTTGTGGTTGTCAGTATGATCGTTATTTAAACTCAGTTAAAAAACAGTTCAGTGACAATACTTCGTTTCTGCGTTGGCTCAAAGTTATCGATGCAGTATTTCACATTCCACTCGACAGGCAAACTAGCAACCTGCTTAAAAGCTTATCAAGTGATCTTCAAGTTAAGTAAAGCGTTTTTGTCCCGCAAGCTGGTAAAGTTGGTTAGGTCAAATCTGAGGTGTTATAACGGTTGGTTCCATCAATATTCGCGCTACTTCACACTACTTTAGTTCCTACTTTTCCCTACTGTAGGCATTTATTCACGTCTACTTTAAATGGCAAACACGGCACCGTAGGCTTATCTACTTGTTATCTACTTTAGATATAACCCAACCTGACCACTCCCCACTTAGCTCCCCGCTTTAGACGCTCCCCACTTTAGCTTTTTTAAACACGAAGTGGGTAGTGCTATAGATTAATGGTTACGCGGGTTTGAGGCCTAAAATACCCCTTACTCCCCACATTATCTATATATACACGGGAAGTGGGGGATGGAGGGGCTACTCCCTGCTTTAGAGGTTGCTCCCCACTTATTCCCCATTTTGCTCCCTACTTTATTTATTCATCACTATCATGCCGCTTTCTTCGCGAAGCTGGCCACCATCGACTAACTTAGCAAGCCAAAGGCTAAAGTGCTTCACAACCAATCCTTGCGCTTTTAGGTCGTCAATTATGATGGCTCGTGCTGTAGAGTCTCCAGCTTGGGTGCGGCTTCGTACAGCCTGCCAAAGTGCCTCATGGTTGCTACTCATGCGACTGGCTTTTGGTAGCGTTTCATCGTCGTCACAAGGTTGCCTACCCACTGGAATAACACACAATGAATTAACGTCGTCACCATCCGAATCAATCCTAATATGCACATTCGTAAGATCATAAGCCCTTGTCTCTGGCTGATCTGAATCTTTCATTTTTGAGCATGACAACACAATAGCTTGCTTATCTTCACTATCTCGCTTTACTCTAAATTCAGCGTCAAGAGAGGCGGGCCAAGCACTGGAGCCACGGCCGCCATTATCTGCGTTCTTGCCACTGTGATGAATAACCAAGACTGTGGCACCAGTAAGTTGCTTGATTGTGTCACAGCCGACAATAAACCCACCCATATCCTTCGATGAATTTTCGTCGTTGCCGCCATAGCATCTAGCCAAAGTGTCGAGAATAATTAACTTAACACCGTGGCCAGTCTTAGATTCAATTTCATGGCAATAATCAAGTACGGCGTCGACGTGATTAGAGTCTGCGGGGAAAACTGGAACCGACAGCCTGGCTAATCCCTCAATAGCATTAATTTGATGGTGGAGTTCCCAAGCCCTTACCCGTTGGGTGACGCCATAGCCGCCCTCAGCAGCGACATACAGTACCGAGCCTTGATTAACTTTATGCCCATCCCAGTCCATTCCACTGGCAATATGGCATGCCCAATCTAGGGCTAGGAAGCTCTTATAGCTACCGCTTGGCCCGTATATGCTAGCCAATGAGCGTTCGGGCAATAGGCCTTTGATTACAAAAGACTGTTCTTTGTCGTAGCCAGCAGAGCCATATTGAAGCTCTACTTTTACCTTTGGCCGATTAATAGGTAGTGCGTCCACCTCAGCTAGTGTGGTGTTGATTACTGTCGCTGGCTTATTCATATAATGCCCCTTCAATCTTGTTGATACGTTGTTGACCAAGTAAGCGCCTGTTCTGTTCATGGGCCGTAAGTGGGCGCTCTATTTTCTCTACTGAATTGATTATTGCCACTTGCAGCCGTTCATGTTTTAGGACTTCTTCAAATCTTTTGCGCTTGCCGTCGGTTAACTCACTAGCAGCCAGTTTGTTATAAAACAGATCAGCTACTGTTAACCCTATGGCTCCTGTCACATCAGAGGTTTCACAGCCAGCGAAGCAATGAACTAATACCCTGTCGTCACCCTCGCTAACGGCCAAGCTAGGCGATTTATCGTTATGGGCAGGGCAACATGCCATCCATTTTCCGACGCCACCAGTGACTTGTTCTAGACGATCCAGCACATCCAAAGCGTTCATAGCGCCACCCCGCTAAATTCGTTGCTGGCGGGTAGTGCTAGATCAATACTGGTCATTATCCCCGTATCTGCTAAAGCGCTTATACGGCGTTCTTGGGCCTCTTGGTCGCTGCCATAATGGTTGACCCTTTGGTATATGTTAGCGGACTCGATGTTAAGTTTAGCGAGTATTAAACGGGCTTGGTCACATGTGGGGATGTCCCATACAAGCATTTGTTTGTGTATGACACCAGACTTAATAACGTGCTGGTTAATTTGGTAGGTGATTACATCGTACTCAATGGTAAAGTCGTTAAGTGATGGCTTCATAGTGTTGCCAACGCTATGCTGTGTGCTATTTCTTTTGCTCATTTCTCAACCCCCCTACCCGCTGTATTAGGTTGGTTGGCGAACTGGTTTAGCCATTGATCAAGGATTACATGGTCATAAGCGACCTTGCGCCCAATCTTGCGATAGGTTGGCGCTGGGACGCCGGCGAGGAGTCCAGTTACACGAGACATTCTGATGGTGGACGATGCAAAACCGAGTTTGTCAGCACACTCATGAGTGTTGGCTAAACTGGAGGTGATATATAGCTTCTTAGACATTGTGGTATACCTGTTCGTTGATTAAGGTATGCCTATTTAATACTCTAATTTGAGGCGGGGATAAGGCGAATTTTTATTATTTTTCAGAAAAATACGCCCTTGATTTTTTTGTCATGTGTCTTATGAGGCTATCTGAAATGCCCTTAAATCCCATTATTTCTAAACACTTGTGGGCAAATATCTCATATTTGGTTTGGTAATCGTATCCGGTAGTTTTGGGAGCCTCGTTAGTGAGTGCAGTGTACATAGTGGCGATAGCTTTAATAGCGATGTCAATGCCAGGCCTTGGTTCTAAATTCCCACTTACTGCCGACAGTTCTATTTTGGGCTTGTTCCCGCATTGAGAAGCGGTTTTGGCAAGTGCTCCAACGGTTTCATAAAACTGCCTCTCTGTCTCATAGTCTGGTACTTGTGCCATGTTTAAGAAGCTGTTCTTGTTTTCTATTATAAATAACCCTTCAACACACCAGTCGTGAAAAACATCACGGTCTAGCGTGGTTAGCGTGTCATGTAATGCCTGTGCTTGTGTTGCAATTATGCGATGTATACTTTTCCTTTCAGGCTCTGTGTAGCCCTCTTTGGTATTAGTATCGTTTAAGTTGGACCTTTCCCTAATCAACCTAATAAGTGCGGCGGTTTCATTGAGTTGTTGTAGTCTGTTGATTGCCTCCGTAGTGACAGGTATTGCGGTTTCTTTTGTGTTGAGGGTGTTTAGAATTGATTGGCAAATGACAAATGTAAATGATGATTTAGTAGCTTCTTGAGGTATCAACCTTTCAAATCGATGTGGATTTTTCGGACGTCTTGAGTGATTCATTGTTTGTACCTCTGCGGTCTACAATAAGGATGTCGTGCCCTGATGGTAGGTGTCCACCGTTCCGGTAATGAGCCCTGGCACAGCAATTCTGTTAACTAGTGATTGAAACCACTTTGTTTGGCTCTAGCTCTGGTTCAATAATATTCTTCGCTAGCCAGCGTTCCCAAGTCTTCATGGCTTTGGTCTTTTCTGGCCAGTAATCATATCGATCATAGTGCTTGCTACTCACATCATGGGTGGCGTGGTTTTGAATACGGTCCCGTATTTCCTTACTTATTCCAGCTTTACCCATCAATGTTTTCACTGTTCGGCGTATATCCCTTGGGGTGAACGCTTCTATCGGTAGATGAGGCCGCATATCGGCCACCTGGTTCGATAACACGCTAACTCGCTTATAAATATCACTCTTTGGGTTTGATACGCGCGAGGGGAACAGTAAGCCACCAGTACCGGACTCCCGAATGCGAGCCTGAATTTCTACCCATGCGAAGCGGTTTAAAGGAATTAGATTGGGATTGCTGGTCTTTGTTTTGAGCATATAAATCGCTCGTTCGTTAACGTCAACATCCTGAATTTTAAGTCGCATAAGTTCAGCGGGATGGAAGCCAGTACACACCATGACTTTAAGTAAACTGGCGTAAACAGGGTTCATATATTTAGTACAAGATTCCCACACTATTCGCAACTCACTATCATTCAAGTGACGTGACAATGCGCGTTCAAATTTCTTTAGACTTTTAATTTTAGAAACTGGGTTTGTTTTAATGCCGAAGGACAGATTGTCTTCGCGTTCTTTCGTGATGTCATTGTCGTATGTGAGGCCCACATTAAATGCCGCGTGTAAGTCTCCGCGAGTACGGTTCACTGTAGTGGTGATGCCGCGCTTGTACATGCTGTGTAATATATCGGTAATGTCATCAGCCGTGATGAGGTTGGCTTTACGGGCCGCCAAATGCGGGTAGCGTCTGGTTACATAGCGTTCAAGGTTTTTATAAACGCCCTCAGCTGACGACCTATCTTCTGATCGCATCTTGTCGCGGTAGGCCTCAAAAAGTTGTTGTAAGGTCCCCAGGTTGTCGAGACGCAGGCGTTCGCGCTTGATTGCTAGTTCTGTCTCTACATGCTTGCGATCTTCCTCGGCAAGCAAGAATCTCAAGTCGACACAGCTTGCCGCTTTCTTAGACAATATCTCAGCATCATCTCGGGCTTGTACCAAATTAATAGCAGGGTAAATCCCTAACTTAATGTTGGTCTCGCTGCGATCTGAGTTTATCTTGCGGAAATAGAACTCCTTAACTCCGCCAGATTTGCGATGCTTATGCCAAATGACGAGAGAGCCCCCATTGTCAAGTCTCTCGCTTTTCCGTTTGCCGGGCTTAAGACCAAGTATGCTGCTGTCGTAAATCTTACCCATGATGATAGTCCTAAAAAATGGTTCCATCTGGTTCCATATCTGGTTCCATCTATAAGAATACAGCCAACTACAACTATTAGCAATAAAGTACAATTAATTGATATTTATCATAGCTTTATTTGTTTTAGTATTACAATGAAATACAAGCAGAAATGCTAAAACAATAGATTCCGATCCTGTTGGTCGGGGGTTCGACTCCCTCCTGGCGCGCCACATATATCAATAACTTAGGCGAATA
>ENA-OSET01003700-OSET01003700.1-sediment-metagenome-genome-assembly--contig:-NODE-3700-length-13887-cov-19.786025_pt1 | contig 13887 bp, 8 predicted proteins | sample MGYA00237882_ERZ534229 | MGnify/ENA primary metagenome ERZ534229 (study PRJEB26408, sample SAMN06266212) | sediment metagenome | isolation source: Hudson Canyon methane seep mesocosm | place...
CCGCTTCTAGAGCTTGTACACGATTAATACTTGAATTTATGTCTCTAAATGAATTCCTAACTTGTCTTTTGACCTGTTGTTTAACACTGAGTAATTCTTCTTTAGCTACTTTATAGTCAAAATGGGCTTGTCTGGAACGAGAGCTAATCACTTCTGCTTGATTGAGGGCCGAAATAATAGTTAGATTACTGGTTTCAGCCACTTTAGACCATTCTGAGCTATTATTTGGGCTAGGAGGGGAAAGATTGATTGTCTTTGACAGGCTATTGAGTTCAATTTTGTGTTCGCCAATAATTTCAATTAATGCTTCTTTACTATCATCTAAATTATTTTCAGCATCAATCTGGTTTGCTCTTGCCTGGTCGACCCCAGCCTGTGCTTCATAAACATCTGTAATAGCAATCAAACCAACATCAAAACGTTGTTGCGCTTGTTCTAACTGCCTCTCTATGGCCTTAAGTTCTGAAACAGTAAATTGAAGATTATCTTCCGCAGCTAAAATATTAAAATAAGCTTCAGTTGTTTTAACTATTAAGTTTTGTAACTCGGCTTGATAGTCGGCCTCAGCTTTTGCAATTCGATTACTTGATTGGTCTAATTGTATCCAGTGCTCCCAATGAAAAACAGGTTGAGAAAAATTGACCGTAAAACCGTGATTCCAATAGTTTTGAGTACCCGCAGTTTGGAAATTTGCCTTTTTACTATTGATACGGTCACGGCTAGAGCGAGCGGCAACAGAAATTGTAGGCAACATGTTGGCAATACTTTGGGGTTTACTTTCAGCGGCAGAATATTGAGTGAAATATGCTTTTTTTAACTGAGGATCATTTTGAATGGCTAACTGATAAGTTCCAATCAGATCTTGAGCAAGCGCTGAGTCAAAACAAATAACTAAAAAACAATTCCTACAAATTTAATTTTCAAAATAAAACCCTGATATTTAAGACAGTACGACTATAATGTGTATATATGGAATATAGCACAGACAGACCTGCTGATTAATTTTTAAATATCATTAATTGAAAAAACCAAATGAAGAAAACTAACGTATTAATCATTTTCCCCCTATTAGGCTTTTTAATTTCTGGTTGTTCCAGCCTAGGCAAAGGCGTAACAGAGGCTATTCTTGAAAAACAAGAGTCTGAAGATACCAGAGTCTGCGAAGTATGGGGGCAAGAGTTTTCTGGATTAAAACCCCATATAAAATTAAGTACAGGTAAAATGAAGGTGCTGATGGTTCACGGAGTTGGGGATCATCAACCCGGCTATTCAACTGAATTTTTTGAAAAATTGGCAAAAGAACTCAATCTAACGGTTACTGCAAAAACATATAAAAATATACAGCTTAGTGATTCAGAAAACGCTGATAAACCGCTTGGAAATTTACGCATAAATCGTTACATGAATAAAGATCAGTCACAAGAAGTGATGTTTTATGAACTTACCTGGTCTGATATTACAGCTAAGGAAAAGGAGGTTTTAGCTTATGATAATTCAGGGGAATATTCATTTAGAAGAGCTGAAATTAATGATTTGATGAAGCGATTTTCTAATGACACAGGCCCAGACCCGATTATTTATTTAGGTGAAAGTAGAGAAAATATTTTATCGTCTTTTGCCCAGTCATTTTGCTGGATGACTTCTGGTAACTGGGATGATTTACCCTCTGATGGCAAAGCGGTCTGTGAACAACCCAATATTTCATCAATCAACAATGATCAATATGCGTTGGTCTCTCATAGCTTGGGAAGTCGAATTACAATTGATGGTATGCAGCATATAGCGTCTAGATTAGGAAGTAATAAATCCAAGGATATTAGTCACCAAAGAATTTATGATGCCTTGAAGCAAAAGGAAATCCCTGTTTATATGATGTCAAACCAACTACCGATGCTTCAATTAGGGAGAAAATTACCAGAAGTTAGTGCTCAGAAAGATCAGTATTGCAAGGTAGGGGGAGAACATTATTCTCAGCGCATGCTGACTAAAATGCCAATGATTGCATTCAGTGACCCAAATGATTTATTAAGTTATGCCATCCCTCATGGCTTTGTGGAAAAGTATCTAGATTCACGCCTATGTATTGATGTAACCAATATTAATATTAATATTGCTTTTGTTTATGATGTTTTTGGGCTGGGTAAATTAGCTAACCCAATGGAAGCCCATATTGGTTACGATACTGACGATCGGGTGGTTGCTTTAATCGCTAAGGGAATTGGTAGTAATCATGCAGCAGAGATAGTTAATGATCGCTGTCGATGGATAGAAACTGTAGAATAAATTAGTAGAGACGTAGCATGCTACGTCTCTACATCCAACAACTCTGTATTTTCCTGTTAAATGAGTACATCAAGAAAAATATATCTTATCTATTCGGTCTGTGTTGAAGATAAATTAACAGAACTTGATACTCATCCGCTGATTACGGAACTCAATATTGAGTTGCGAAAAGTGAAATTAGCAGAATTATCGTCCATCCATATTGATGATGCCTTGAGTCATGCTTTGTTATGGATAGAGCAAAAAGACTATTCTCAAATGTTGTTAATTGCTGGGCAACAAAAACTGTCGCTTGGCTTTCTCCCCATTAAAGGTGATGATCCATGTCAATTCTTTAAAAACCTGGATTTACCTAATGAATTTGATGCCTGTTTAGAGATTGCCCTGCAGCCAGACCCCGTATCTATCGATTTAATTAGCTGTAATAATATTATAGTAACGGATGGGGTTAATTTAGAAAATCAGACCACCATGACAGAATTTATGGGTGATAGTCATACCTATAGGGGCTGGTCTAAAATTCAATTCAAAATAAAACGTTTTATCCATGCTTTTTCATTAAGCCCTCATCCCGTAACCCTAATTACCGCAAAAGAAAAAACGGTGATAACGGCTATAACAGGAATGGTATTGCTTGATTTCCATAAATCAGGTGCCTTAACCAATATATTTAAAGAATCAGTTTCTTTAAAAGACAAACGGGTTTCCGTTGTATTATTTGCTCCGCAATCCATTCTATCGTATTTGCAATTATCAACAGCTAGCTTGTTAAGTGCTCAGAAAAAAAGTTTACCCCAACAATTAGGCTATATTCGCAGTGCATCATTAGTGATCAAAACGTCTGTTGATACCCATTATCTCGTTAATAAAAGTACATTAACCACGAGAGAGTTATTCATAGAATCACTCGATAATGATTTAAAAGTTAATGCTGGAGAAAAATTTAGAGAAAGTCAGCAATTTTCCGATGATAAAGAAAATGTTATTTGTGACCAACTGCCGCAACAAGAATCCAGAATCAAATACTTGGGGAGTACTTTACCCTTCTTCACCCACGCACTAGAATCCGATTTTAAAGACTTATTTCTGGCTTTGAAAGAAAGCGCAAATATCAATAGTACTTATGTATTACTCATGGTATTAAGCGTTTTGTTAGCCACCTTAGGCTTATTTCTTAACAGTCCGTCTGTCGTGATTGGAGCGATGGTATTAGCGCCTTTAATGGCTCCTATCATTTCTTTATCGATGGGGTTATTACGCTCCGATTCAGATTTAAGTCGGCGTTCATTTTCAACTCTCTTTACGGGCATGTTTATCGCGCTGACATTGTCAGCTTTAATGGCTGCTATTTTACCTTTTCAGGAATTAACTAACGAGATTGAAGGGCGGTTGCATCCATCTACCCTGGATTTGCTAGTCGCAGTGCTATCTGGAGTAGCAGGGGCATTTGCCAATGCCCGAGAAAATATTGCGAAAAGTTTACCTGGTGTAGCTATTGCCGTTGCGCTAGTGCCACCGCTTTGTGTTTCTGGTATTGGTATAGGCTGGTTAAATTTTGAAGTGTTTTATGGGGCTATGTTACTGTTTTTAACAAACTTGACAGGCATTATTATGGCTGCCGGCTTGTCATTTATGTTTATTGGTTTTGCACCATTTTCACGAGCAAAAAAGGGCATCATACTATCAGTGTTAATGGTCTCAATAATTTCCATTCCATTGTCCTTATCTTTTATAAATATGCAAAAAGTGGCGGTTGTTAAAAAACAGCTATTAAGCCAACAATTTAATATTGCGGGGCAATATCAACAATTACGTAATATTAAAGTTCGCTTAGGGCAACCTATAAAAATTAGTGCTGATTTAATCAGTAGCCAAATACCTGATAGCAAAACATTATTACTATTTGAGCAGTTTCTTACTGAGCAGTTAGGCTCTCCAGTGGCCGTGGACTTATCAGTCAGACTGGTTACTGAAAAACATTTTAACAAACAAACTAAAGTAACAGTTCTGTCTCATAAAAACTGACAGAAGGTTGGGACAAATGGATACAAGTAGAAACAGCATTATCAACTTTATTTGCGGTGGATAAACAAGTAAACGTTAGGGAAAAAAAGATAAGTAAGACAAAGATAGTCTTGCTAAAAACATGAAAAGAAATGGTGATTGACATGCTTGGCATGGGGTATTATGGATTATTTATTCCTTTTGGGGCAAGAGGGTAATGATTTTCAAGTTGTCTGCTCCCGTGATTATTATGTAATCTAAAACGTTTGAAACGGGGGTAACAAACCCCGTCTCGCTTAGTGATAGATACAAAATAAATAAAGCCCTGCGTAAACAGCGCTTTATTTTAGGCTAACCCATTTGTTGAGAACGATTATGCAAGCAGCTAAACAAGTAGCACTTAACACCATTAAGCAACTGCCGGAAAATACTGATATGGATGAGATCATGTACCAACTTTATGTGGTGGATAAGATCAGGAAAGGACAGGAAGCTGTAGAACAAGGAAAAACTATTACCAGCGAGGAGCTAAAACGGGAAATTGATTCATGGTGATCTGGTCAGAACCAGCCAAGGCTGATTTACGATCTATTCATGATTTTATTGCCCACGACTCTCGGCACTATGCTAAGAAGGTGACCCAAGATATTCGGGAAAAAACGAATGTATTGGACCGGTTACCTAAGGTTGGTAAGAAAGTACCGGAACTCAGTAATGATGTCATCAGGGAGTTGTCGCTCTATTCTTACCGGATTATTTATGAGATCAAAACTCAGGATATTTTTGTAATAGCCGTGGTACACAAACGTAGGGATTTGAAGGCTGAGGAAATTTAGCTCGGTTGGAGTGAGGTACGTGATCCAACATAGTTTCCAATGCCAAAATATTGGGGTTCCTTTTGTTCATTACATGTATATTGTCAATTTCTACCTTAAGATACTCGTCATTACTTTCAATCATTGTCAACTCTAAAGTTAAATCAGATGGACCTTCTTTTTCAGTCTAAAAATCAAACCGTATAGACCATGTTCTTGGAAAATAAAGCGACAGTCCTGTCTCATAGCAACTGACCGTATTTATTTCATCTCTTTTTTAAGTAGCACATATAATTTACTGGAGATAATTTCATGTTTATGAAGTTCTTCCAAGGTATCTTTTTTAGTCATCGCTAATAATGATTTTGCAGACTGTTCATTCAAATCATCTAAAAGATCTTTATTCGAATGAATTTCATTTTTCATTTGTTGCACCGTTTTGTTTTTTAAGTACTGGTAGATATTTTTGACATTCTGTATTGCTTGGGGCTCATCAAAGATTTCAATTAAAGGTGAATTTTCCAGTGAATCTAATTCATCAATGGCTTTTTTTATCAGTTTGTACTGAGTTCGGTAATAAAGATAAAGCTCTTGTGAGTCATTTGATTTTTCAGGTAAAAATAAAATACGCCTAAGAAAACTGTTGAATTGACCTATCCTCGAGTTTAAATAAGCATTAAGTGACTTTAATTTGGGCACATCCTGCTCAACGCGTTCTGTTTGAGTTTCTAAAATAGAGAGATTTTTTTTGTAGATACTCTCATTTATCTCATCACGCCTGAATAGTTCTTTTAGTTCAGTTTTCTGAATAGCCAGGGTATAAATTCTTAGCATGTTTTCAACCACATGTCTTGAATTGTCAGTTGTATCTTTGCACTGTTTACAAACTTGTTTGTGTAGCTTGTTATATTCGCTAGTCAAGGCATTGTATTGTTCTTCATTGATATCATGATGTTCGAACAGCGTTTTGATTCGAACATTTATGGTTTGAAAAATAAGGGCTTTGCTTTTGAAATAACTCATTTGTTCATGGGGGAGCAGGACATCTATTTTTAACCAGTGAACAACTTTACCCATAGTAGTCGCCTTAACTAATAAGGTGAAATAAATACTGCCGATGGTTATAGCAACGATGAACTCTTTAATCGAAAACTCATAATGCCAGGCGGGGAGGGTAATATCATCTGGAATTAATAACACCATAATCACAGCAATAGACCCCCTCAAACTTCCCCACGAAAGTAGGTGCTGCCAGTTTAAAGGAATATTTTCTTCTGATTTAACCTGATAATTGGCAATCCCAACTGATAAATACACAGAGACAGCTCGGGCTATGGCAACCACCAAAATCATGATGAAAATAGGCAATATGGCAATGTTTAATGAAATAGTTAAGCTGGTGAACAACAAGCCCATTAAAATAAAGACAAATGAGTTGGAAATAAAAGCAAAGTATCCCCAGAATTTCTCCATATACTCTTCCACGCCAACAGACATTTTGAATCGTCCAAAGTTACCCATCACGATGGATGAAACCATGGTGGCGATAATCGAAGAAAAGTGAATAGCGTGGCCGTAGATAACTAATTTCTCGGAGATTAGTTCGGTTAACAAAAAGGTAAAATGTGCAACTAATAGTGTTAGCGTGATCTCAAGATGTTCATGACCTTTTACCCATTCTATAAGTTTAGAAAACAACAAGCCCATAAACAAACCAAACAAGATACCGCCGACAATCATGGTAGAGAATGAGAAAACACCTTCTAGTACAGTTGAGTAGCCATGATAGCCATGTAGCATAATTTCCAGAAAAACCAGAAATAGGGCAAATGCGGTACCGTCATTAAAGAGACTTTCACCTTCAAAAATCAAAGTTAAACGATGAGGAGCGCCATATTCTTTAAATAATGCAAGCACAGCGACCGGGTCTGTTGCAGAAATAATGGCACCAAATAATAGGGTAACCAGCAGAGGAATTTCAAGGCCTAGTAGCTGAAAAATCCAAAAACTGACATAGCCAATAAAGAAGGTCGAAATCAATAATCCTATAATCGCCAAAATACAAATTGAGTATTTATTTTCCTGGATATTTCGAATCTTGATGTTATAGGCTGATTCAAAAATAAGAATCGGAAGAAATACAAAAAATAACAATTCTGGGGTGAGCTGAAAACTAGTGATAAAAGAAAACATTTCAACTTTAGACAGTGGAACCAGTAGCGAACCAGCAATAACCAGAAGCACTGTATAAGGTATGCGAGTTTTTAGGGAAATGATATTTATCCCCAAGGAGAACAGCATCAAAGTAAAAACGGATAAATAAACATCAAGTGACATTGTTAGATTCTCCCTGGTCATACAACAGTGTTTCTTTATTATAGCTTGTGCTGAAACTAAAAGAACAGGGGTGATAGCAGTACATTACATCGTCCATTCAACTGATGTGGATATTGATAGGCGAATACTGTTAACCATTATGGCGGATTATTGGTATTTACTGGTCTTGTTTGCGTAATTATTTGCTCTTGTCAGGGGCTAAGATTATAATTCAACGATTCTTTCTGGTGATGCTGTAGTTTAGTTTCTTAAATGGGAAGTTGGTGCGTGTACTCATCACAATGCCAGCGCTGCCCCCGCAACGGTAGATTAATCATAGGCCACTGTATTTTATATATGGGAAGGCGATTTTTCAGATTTTATTTTTAAATTAAACCACTTATAAGCTCGGATACCTGCCTGAAAGTCCTTCGTTGCAGCGGTGGGGCCTTGCTTTCGATCTACAAGTCAATTTTGTTACTTTTTTTCATAAAATAACAAAGACGAACTTAAGCTTTTTATCAAAATTAGCTGGAAAGATAGGTTATTGATAACGCTAATGTACGTAGTTATAGAGGATAAAAGTTTAGAACCTGATATACACCAAATTCGAGCCATTTTAACCCCAGATATTGATTTATTTTTATGTACTTTAGAAACCTTGTTTTATCTGCTTTTGCCATTGCTATCGTTGCAGGATTTGTTTTCAGTGCCTATCAGGCCTTTTTTATTACCCCATTAATTTTAACTTCAGAACTGTATGAAGTTTCAGAACCATTAGCAAGTCATCAAATTGAAGCATGGGCACCAGCGGATGGCATGGAAAGAAATTCATGGAGTTTGGCTACTAATTTCTTATTATGCTTTGCCTATGCTTTAATTTTAATGAGTGTAATGACTGTGTCGTCTTCTATCAGTTTTGTAAAAGGACTCTTTTGGGGCGGAGCTGCTTATCTAACGGTCTTTGCGGCACCCGCTTTAGGTTTACCACCTGAAATACCAGGAATGGAAGCGGCGTATCTTGAAGGACGACAAGCCTGGTGGATTTTGACTGTGATTTTAACGGCGCTGGCATTATGGTTGATTGCTTTTCAATCGACATTGAATAAAGTTATAGGGCTTATTTTGATTTTGGTACCGCATATCGTTGGTGCGCCGCAAGCTGAAATCCATGGTTTTATCAATTCAGATCCAAAGGCCGTTGAGGCCTTAACTTTGTTATGGCATAACTTTATTCTACAAACAAGTATAGCCAATGCATTGTTGTGGTTGGTAATCGGTGGCTTGTCAGCTTATTCAATTAAAAGGTTTATCAATCCAATTGATGCATTGGATGAAAAAAAGATGTGAAAGTGTTTTTTCACTGTTGCCATTATAATTAATTCTATACCTCGTGTTGGTGGCGGGGCCAAAGTTGTTCTTTCTAAGTAACAAAAACATAAGCCAATTTCCATAGACAGTATTGTCTGCTAGTAACGAATAATACTGGAATGAGTTCCATGACAACTATGATGTAGGAGCGTCCGCCAATGTCGTTAAGTTAAGGAAAAGGTTGGGTTAGTGATAGCGTAACTCAACAAGTCTTTGAAAAATGGTGGATAACGCTAGCGCTCATCCACCCTACAAAAGATGAAAATCTCATTAACTTAATGATTATGAGACGGGGCGAGACCCTATGAATTATTTTTTAGAATAATGTAAGTTGTATGTCTTGCCCCTGTTTTTGCTCTATTTAATATGTTTGATTAACTATATTATTTAGCAGTCGTTAGCTGATTACGTTTACCCATTAGTAGTATCATAAACAAGCCGCTAGCCATCATCCAAAGAGAAGGAGGGATGGGAACAGAATTAACATCCAGTATTCCTTGAGTATAAAGTTTACTGCTATCCCAAATAAGGTTCTGAGCCAATTCAGGTAACAGAATGTTTTCAAATGTATTCACAATAGTTACAAGGTCAAAATCAAATGTTTGGAACGTATTGTCTTTGAGAGGGGTAAAACCCTGAAGTAAGCTTAGACTTAATGTTACACCTGCTAAATCAAGGTCTCCGCCACTGAAAATAATCTGATCATAATCAACACCAGCTTCTCCAGTCCCCGCTAATTCCATAAATAAAGTGCTGTTTGATGAAAACTTTACTTGATCCATTATTATTTTACCTGGGCTATTTCCCACATAAACATCTCCGGCAATAGTGGTCTTTTCAACTTTACCTGAGCCATACAGATCACCAAACAGTTGCAACCCATCTCCTGAACCGATTACATTTCCGGTCTTACCTAGATTCAGGCCAGCGCTGCCAACTAAAATTTTGCCTTCTCCACTGATACTATTATCACCATCAAGTTCAAGTTGTGCATTAGTATGCATTAAACTTCCTCCAGCCAGAATAATCTTTCCATTACCCTCAAGTGTCATTTTCCCTTGGCTTTCAAAGGTAGCATCTTTAGGAATAATAAAAGATTCTTGCAAATCGGCTCTATTTAGCGAGGTGACAGATTGTTGCTGAACATCTGAGCCTGGCACAATAATTGGTTCGCCAATAGAAAAATCTTTCGTTATGGTTAACTTTCCGCTAGTCCAGTTAAAATTTCCATTATTCAATGCAAATTTTCCTACTTTTAATTCGCCCCCAGCCAAATTCAGCAGACCTTTAGAGCCGATACTGAAAGTATTTTCCACATTAACCAAGCTTTTAGTGTCTACCTTTAAAATAGCCTCTGAATTTGTTCCAAGCATTAAATTATTTCGTATATTTAATGTTTGTCCACTGATCATAGTGATATTGCTATCAATAGCTCTGTCATGTAAATAGGTCATGGTACCTTTTCCCCAGCTAATTTCCCCCAGATCACTATCTAATGAGTTAAATTGTAATTCCCCTCCGTTTAACACTAAGTGGCCGGTATCCCATAGCTTTACATTGCCATTGACTGATACTAGTCCACCGTCTTTTATTGTTAATAAACCTTCGCCACCGGCGTTAGCAGTTCCACCTATCATTAACGAACCATTACTAATCCATTTGGAAGCATTACCTTCCACGGTGACTTCACCTATAGATCCCGTATCACTGGCGATAAAAGCATTGGTATTCGAAACCCAACCACCGTCTTCGATTTTTAGTCTACCGGTTCCACCTTTAGCTACATATAGGGCACCACTGCCTTCCCATCGTGAATCTTTACCTGAAACAGTTACTTCACCCAGAATACCCGGTATATAGCCTAAATGACTGGCTTTTCCGGTTGTTAATAAACCTGCATTCTCTATATTGACCACGCCCAGTCCTGTTAGACCGATATTGATGCCATCGTCATTCAGCAATTTGGAACCTTGTCCTGTTACGGTAACGTTACCATCGCCCTTAGCATAATTACCTACCGTAGTGCCTGCGCTTACATTACCGACAAGTTCAACAACGCCGCCGTTTTGAATTAATAAACTACCTTCACCTCTATCGCCAATACTAACACCTCTATAATTAAGCTTTATATGTGACCCTATGCCATCTACTGTAACCATGCCCTTTGAATTTTCGGCTGTAGCAATAAGCAATTGATTTGCAACTAAAGATGTGCCGCCTGTAACCGTTAATTTTCCAGCTCCATTACCTGCGCCACCAATATCGACAAAGAAATATCCTTCTCCTTGTACTGCATTATCAAGTATTAAATGAGCTTCTTCTTTTGCACCATCTACCACTAAAGTATCTGAGTGCCCGAAGAAAGTATATTTGCCATCTTTAACAGTCAAAGAACCGTCATTATGATTAAAGGTACCCGCTGAAGCATCAAAGTTCTTAGTGCTGACACTTCCGCCATCAAGATTGAGTATGCCAGCATCCCAAATTTTTATATCCTGGCTTATATTCAATTTAGCATTGTCTTTAACCGATATTACACCGCTGCCTTTAGCGTTACTCTCATTACCGCCAATATATAGCGAACCAGAGCTGTTAAATAAGGAGCCTGCTCCCGTGACTAACAAGCTACCAGAGCCAGCTTCTGTACCTATTCCTGTGATTGAGCCAAGATATGTCGTGCCAGTGTACACTTCTCCCCCTTTTTCTATATTAAGGGTGCCAGTGCCAGGGCCATTAGAACCAATATCAAGTCTCGCTGTATTGTTCCAGCGAGAGTTTACCCCCGAGACTGTGACTGTTCCGGTTCCTCCTCCGTTCCAATTAAAAGAACCAATTGCCCCCGTATCCGATTCTACGGTAGCTGCATTTTGTATAGATAAATCGGCTGTACCAGAACTACCAACATATAATAATGCATTGCCTACGGCATTTTTTACCTTAAGAATTGAACCAGGGTCTGTCACGGTTACCGAACCTTCACTACCTGTTTGTAAACCAATATAAATAACATTGTTAGAAGAAACCTCTCCACTATCTTCTACTCTTAAAGCGCCTTTACCTGTATGTCCAACAAAAAGGTCGCCATCATTTTCCCATTTAGAGCCTGTGCCGGAAATAATACTGCTGCCATTACTGCCAGCTTCTAAACCAATATAGCCATTTTTATTGCTAATTGACCCTCCATTGTATACTGTCATATCACCTGAGTTACTGTTCGTGTGACCTATAATCAGGTTACCAGTAATTTGTTTGTTTGTTTCTCCAGAAATCACTTCAGAAACATTGCCACTAGTGCTGACGAAAGGGCTGTTTGAATCATCAACAAAGATAGAAAACCGGCCAAGGAAATCAGAAGTTGTCTCGTTTCCGTCATCATTATGGTTAAGAAAGCCAAGACTGAATTCTCGGCGTATAAGATCCCCTAAGTCAACGACTCCCCCAAGAGTTGAATTATCACTTATTATTCGTATCTCTGTACCTAAGGGTGGCAGGCCAGCGAATAAGTCTAGATAAACCCCAAATTGTTGACTGAAGGTATTTTCAGACAAGGTAAAATCTTTTAGAGAAAAGTCCCAGCGACCTGGTTTATCAAGATCAACATCAAAAGTAAGCCCTAAATCACCATCCTGGGGAATTTTAACAATAATGTTTTTTCCTGTTTCATCATCTTCGTGACGGTAATTGAGCTTGCCTAGAATGGATTCAGGTGTAAAAGTAAACCTTTGATTAATTCCTAGCTCCGTACCAATTTCAGCAACTATCCAATCTTGATTTAATCCTACAATTTTCATTCTATGAGTGTCGAAAGTTGTAGTACCCAAGCTCCCATTGAAATCAAAACTATTATTCATACTCCTGCTAATGGCACTGATTGGAAGGCTAACATCGATACTTGGAATGAAAGTGTACCAAGGGAAATCAACATTAAATCTAGGGTTAACTTTTGCTTTAACTCCAAAAAAAGTATTTATCTGACTCTCGTTATCTAAGCCGCTATAATTAAACTTCACTTGAGTAGAACCAGTGCCACGAACTATCTTTGCATAGTTCGCACTAATTTTGCCTTCTACATTCCCTGATACTGTTCCTGAATCCATTTGCAAGTCAAATCCAATGCCTGTACCTTTTATTATGCCACTATTTACATAATAACTTTCGCTAAGCGACAAATTGATAGGGTTAGAGCCTGGTCCCCACATACTTTGATTGGGTATAACCTCCGAGCGAAAAAACCAGCTATCTTCTGCATAGGAAACACTGGAAAATTGAATTAATGTAGCCAGAAAGGCGGTGAGAAAAACTTTCTGGAATGATCCACAGCTAGTGTGGTGAGTGGGGTGGGTGCTGAGTTTCATAATAACTCCTATAGATACAAGGTCACTAGAAACAATTTTCTAAGCACTCTGACAAACAGTTTCTAGCTGGGGATTTAAAGCCTATTTAGAGCATTGTTTTTTAATAGTATGTTGATAATTTAAGCAAAACAAAGCGATATCAGGATGGATATTTAAAATAAAGAGCTAGTGCTAAAGATGAGTTGCATATAATTTAAAGTGTAGACTAGTTCAAATAAATTGAGATAAAAGGTTGGTTTTTATTGATCTAGATCAATTTATTATTGATAAATTTGTCAATGGTGCTATATAGCAAAAGTATTGATTTCTTGTGATATTTTTAAAGACAAACTTCGATTTATCAACAATAGTTTCTATCGACCCGAAAACTTTCTTTTCCAGTTCTGCCCACTTATTTTCTAAATTGAACCAAAGGTTCTTATCAACAAGAGCTTCATACTTTCTCAGTTTCCTAAGCAGATAGTATAGGAGGGTGGATAAAAAATAATAACATACTACTTTACTTGGTATGAATATCAGAATATACTAATACCGTGAATTGCTTGATTGTTTTATAGCAATTTATATAACTAGTATTCATAAATCCAAGAGGGGATCAGAATGAAATTAAAATTAATTTTTGCTACAGCACTAATGGCATTAACCGTAGGGTGTACTACAACAGATGGTGATAAAGTCATTTCTGTTACAGAAGAGCCAAAGGTTTATAACGAAACTTTAAATCCGCGTCAAAAAGAATACGA
>ENA-OSET01003702-OSET01003702.1-sediment-metagenome-genome-assembly--contig:-NODE-3702-length-13886-cov-37.619306_pt1 | contig 13886 bp, 12 predicted proteins | sample MGYA00237882_ERZ534229 | MGnify/ENA primary metagenome ERZ534229 (study PRJEB26408, sample SAMN06266212) | sediment metagenome | isolation source: Hudson Canyon methane seep mesocosm | place...
TCCCACCGCCATTTTTATACTTCAAAGTCTCTACAGCCCTTGTTAGCTCTCGTTTCTTACGAGACTGATGAGGAGCCGTATAGATAATCCACTAGAGCTAGTTAATCTAATACCGAACAAGATACAAACAACAGGGTTGCTGCATGAACAATCTTGTCAGACATGTCGTGTTAAGCAGGCAACTTTAGCCCAGTGACTACTTTCTGGTGCAAGAAGACGTTAGAGAAATACTCTCATGAAGATTATTTTCGTAACTTTCTAGAGATACTTTAAGTTTGTTTCTCAAAGGGTCGAATGTATTGATTTTCCAAAGCTCTTTTCTAAAACTTACTAACTTGGCATCAAAAGTTATGTTGTCCTTAGCAGTTATTAATAAGACTGGTTTATCTCTTTCAATATTTATTCCTGATTGAATCTGATTTTTTAATTGAAAAAATGTTCGCTCTTCCATATATGCTTTGGTGCTTAATTCATCTGAGCTTTCTCCTATCAATTGATATTTCGTCCAGCTCCCATCGCATCTATCGGAAATCATTGCGATGGATCCGTCATCTCTTAGCCCTCTAAATTTAAATACGTCATTCGGCTTAGTGCAATAATGGCTATCTGTGAGATTCAAACAAATAGCCTCCTCTTTTTTACCTTTGCACTCCGTGGTTATCGTAAGAGAGTAATCATCTGAATCAAGAAAGCCAGCCAGAGTTTGACCTACGTATCTCACACTGCCCTGTTGCAGAGGCCTGTTCAATTGGTTTTCTATCTCAAAATCAAACGCCTTACATTCTAAAGAGATTTTTTCCGCGTAAGCGGTACCGACCAACATCAGGAAAATAAAGTTCAAAAATTTCATATTTCTTGGGCCATCCTGTCGAACAAGACTAGACGTTCAATTCCGCTTGGATGGGATTGCAAAAACCTCGAGGTTATTCTTGGCTCCATTTTTGACATTCGCATCAAAACATACTTCGCTTTTCGGATATCATATCCTGCCAGAGAGATAATACGTAACGCTATTTTATCGGCGGAGGACTCGTACTCTCTGGAGTTTGATTGGTTAATTATTGATGATAATAACAATCCACCCGTTACATCACTGAATACAAGCCCTCCTAGGATTGCCCCTGTAAAAATCACGTTGCGCTTTTTACGGATATGATTTAGCAAATGATGAGCGACTTCATGTGAAACAACAAATGCTAGCTCGTCTTCAAATGTTATTTTATCAATTAGGCCAGAGGAAATAACTATTTGATTGGATTTGGTGGCAAAGGCATTGAACTCAGGATTTCTTTGAACTCTTAAATTCCATCTACAATTTTTTGGTTCAATTCTCTCTTCCTTACATATGTTTTTGACAACATCAAAAATTTTAAAATGGATATCTTCTACTAGCTCTCTCCCAAAGTCATCGCTTCGAACAATAGGCCTAGGAATTTTTTCTTTAGATAATCTTTTTGATGCGTTTAAGATATCAACCTCAAAAACATCTGAGGCAATACTAGGGAAAGAGAGCGCAACTAACACCAACAATAAGCTAATAAAGTTGGTGTTAGATGCTAAAGCATGTTTACGCATTATCTATTGCAGACTACCTAGAACAGCGGTCTCAAAAGCTCCTCGAGAAGTACACTGATCAGTTCTATATGTAGGTGGGTTTTGGCCATACCCTGGGAACATGATAGTTTTCATGAATTTTACATTAACTGTGGCTGTCACAAAACCGCTATCGTCAGTCATCAGGACTGAGCCTTTTGCTTTGCCTCCAGTGAGTGTCCACATGAACGGGACAGTGGTATCGCAGTATGCCGCGAGAAGAGATCCTCCAAGGTTGTCTCCAGACAGTGTAACTAGGCCACTATCTTTTTCGATCGTTCCAATTGAAACATCATTGGTACTCAGAAAATTAACTAACTTAGACCATGCTTGATCAAAATCACCCTCGAAACTCACCGTTTTGTCAAAGGGTTTTATTTCCACTACTGGTGCGCTCGCACAACCACCAAGAAGTAGTACCAAAACTGATACAACACCGAACATTTTTGTTATGGTCATCTTCTAGCTCTCCATTATTTTTATTAGTATCACCAAACATACATTGAACACATTCGTTTGTACAGGGTTTATTAATCCAAATGCATGGTGGATTGAAGCCTTATTAAACCACGATTACTTCCGAATTATTTTAATAATCTATTAATACCCCATCCAGTCAAATCAGGGCTATATTGAAAAGGCTAATCAAATTTGTATACTTGTAAGTGTCATTTAAAAAAGAATTTATCAGATGAATATCAAGCTAAAACTATTCTTGTACGCGATTCTTATTTCAGCATCTAGCCTGAGTTTTGCTGTTGGCCCAATTCAGACAGTCGAGTATATGCTGCCTGAGACTATTGCTGATGACTGGGAAAGTTATAAAAGCGATATAGAGGTGCTTGACTCGATTTATCGGGGCGAGAATCAGCCAGAGCCTTTGAGAGAGATACCGCCTATGCAGATTATTGTCGACTCTATTGCAACGAGAACTTAACCTTTAATTGTTAGTTCCAAAAAATGTTAGGAGAACATCATCTAACAGAGGCCTCCAATTTGACCAATTATGCCCCTGGTGCGACTGTTTATAGGTAAGATCATAGCCTTTTTCTGTTAAAGCGTTTTTAAAGTCTCTATTATCGCGAGTGCTATCACCTTTGCGCCCATGGCTTAAAAATATTTTGAGGGGTAGCTTGGGACCTTTTTTGTAAATATCTGTAAGCCGTCTTACTAGATAACTTTTGCCGGGTGATTGCATGGCAAGCCCCGCAAAATAGTCCGGTAGCAACAATCCAAAACAGGCCGCATTATAAGCTCCATAGGAAAGCCCCATAATGACTCGTGCTTCTCGATTCCGGCTTGCAGGGTAGGATGCCTCTATCGCCGGGAGAAGTTCATAAGCATAAAACTTTGCATAATTCTCATTGCAAATAAATTGACTATCACGTCTATTATCAGAAATTTTATCAGGATTTCGTGCATCGACAAAAACTGCAATAACAGGCTCAATTCTGTTGGCCCTAATTTCTTTATCTAAAAGCTCCGGTAACTTTCCAGATTTAATATAGGCCTCACCATCCGTTATATAAATCGTAGGCAACAATATATCTGAATTCATTCTTTCGGGCGTGTAAACACGGTATTGGAGGTTGTAGCCTAACATTTCGCTTTTTATGATAATGTTATCTGATAACTTTCCGCCCAGCAGTTGATCATTTTCGCTAGAAAAAGAAGATTCCGCGAAAAATATAATAATTACTAGTACTACCTGTCTCATCCTCAACCTTTACAAAACTCCTTTATTGATTATCTAATCATAGACCTATACCCCATCCAGTCAAATCAGGTGAGTGGTCTTAACAGCAATTTTGATTTTGAAGCTATTTCTTTTTACATCTGCAAGAAGTCATCAATTTCTTCTAAAACTTTCTCACGGACTTTACCGTCTCGAATTCCATGCTTGGTCTTAAAAACTTCTAAACGAACATTTTTCGACTCTGACTTAAGTCGTTTATTCATATTTTTAACCTGACTATGGTAATAGGACTTTTTATCCGAAATTAACAAAACATGCGCTGCAAATTGTGATGCATAGTTGATAGGCGACAAATCTTGGATCGCAGCATCCGAACCTTCCAGTTGAGGAAATATTTTATTAAGAAACTTCCTATAATGATCTGGAAAATCAGCAAGATCTGTGATTGGATCAACTACAGCGACTGATTTGTAACGATTTGGATAATTAGCAGCGCTCAGGAGCGCCAAATATCCGCCATATCCATAGCCAATCGCATGGATTTTTGTCATATCCAAGCTATGGTGTTGAGATAAAAACTCAATGCCATCATCTATATCTTGTAAGATTAAATCATTCTTTAGACCCATATCTGCATTTCTGAGTTCAAATCCAAAACCATCAGTAGACCTATAATTTGGGCTAAAGACTGCATAACCTTTAGCAGAAAAAAAATCAGCCTCTCTTTCGAACCCAATACTACTGGTCTCACCGTACCCGTGCGGAATAACAATTAATGGGATCTTAGCGTTAGCATTCGCCGTGACTGGCAGACGAAGGACTGCTGGAATTGTCGTACCATCAGATGACATGTAGGTAAGCAATTCCCTTTTCGCTATATGTTTAACCTTTGGAAGAGCTGATTTGAGTCTGGTGAGAGATAATGTTGACGTATTAAATAGAAAATAATCGAATGCACTATTTTCGCCACTGATCGACACAATTATCTTTTCTAAACTATCTTCTCCTGAGACGTAACCAAGCTCGCTGCCAGGAAAACTTTTGCTCAAACGCTCAAAAGCAGAATTTATCTTGGCATCTATAAACCGTGTATAGGGTTTAAGCCCGCCATAAACAACGCCTAAAATTTGATCATTACGATTATTAACAAAGTTGCTAGCATCCCTATCCATGTCAGCAAAAAGAGAGGTCTCGGTAGAACCATCTGCTAGGGAAACTGATAACACAGAGCTAAAGTCTAACTTGCCCCCTAATATGTGTAGCTTGTCTTGGTTCTCCGACAGCGACCATCGGATGTCCCACATATCTTCAAGTGTTATTAAAAATTGCCATTTATTTTTTTTTACGAAGAAATTTATTTTGTTGTTGTCTTCATCCCGGTCAATTCGAATAAGAGGGTTATTTTCTCTGTCGACCATCCACGAGAGAGTTTGCCGTGTCCCCCTTTCTAGTAGAGAAGACTTCCCTGTTTCTAGGTCGGCCAAATAAAGCGCTGTGGACAGAAATTTATCAAACTGTCCCATTGCCAGTTTTGCTGAATTTTCATCGATCCCATAAATGGGAATATTTCCTCGAAATAAATCGCGCATCCATCCCCTAGAAAAGGAGTTTGCCGACACCTGAGCGCCCCAATTAAGTTTTATTTTTTTATTCTTTTTAATATTAAATATGAATTGATCTCGGCCTACTTTGGTTCTTCTATAATCTGTGACACCTACAATTAAATGATCATTTGTTAAAAAAGATAATTCAACAACGTTTGCGTCAGGAGAATTAAATCCCGCCTTCAAACTCATATCACTGAGATTCAGAACCACAACATTATCCTCTCCACGTTGTCGATTAATATAGGCTAGGGTCTCCCCATTAGGCGATATTCTGAAACCTTGGTATTCCCAATCTGCAGCATAGTGCTGAACCTCTGGCGAGGTATCTTCGGCTAAAGCAGACGCAGAAATGGCAACTAAAATGATTGTTACTGTTAGTCTTAACAAATATCTAACACCTAGTTTGTGTTCGTTTGAAATCTGTTTCATGAATAACTCCCTTTTTACCTAATCATAGCTGAATAGCCCATCCAGTCAAATCAGGGCTAGATCGCGGTGAGAGATATGCAGATTGTGGTTGCACAGACTTAAAATATCTAACTGCTTAATTTAGTCCGATGAAATAGTTTATGCTTGATCATTGGGAGAACCACATGCTTGGGAACATTACTCCAATCCAAAATTCCTCTTTTGAAGGATTCTCTGGCAAATAATTTTTCACAATATTGACCTATGATTGTCTTATTACTCCAAAGTAATGGCTCTAAACCAAGTTTCTGTAGTCGATAAAGAACAACGCCCCATACTATGTCAGCCAAACTGAACTTCTGCGATGCTAGCCAACCATTCTTTTTGAAGGGGCCACTCAACAGCTGAGCCTCAAGCTCCGTTAAAGTGAAGTCAGCAGAATCATATAAGGTATTCATCCGAGAAGGCGTTTGAATTACTTTAAGTGTATTTTCGACAATATTTAACTTACTTCTATAGGCGTCATACAACTGCTTTTCATTTTCATGGCGTTTAACTAATTTTCTCAAAAGATTAGCTTTAAATTCATGGCCTTTGCCATCGTCTGCCGCCTTTTTAAATAGAAAAGACTTGTTCATACCTCGATTATCTCCATAAGTGAACGCTTCGATCGGGAGGCTGTCCGCTTTGTTCAGCCATGAGGAGATTGCCTCAAATTCATGATCAGATGGCTTTTGTGAGATATCAGAGTTCGATAATTTACTGATTATAAGGTGTAGAATATTCAATGAATCTGTCGTAACTTTTCCATCACAAACTAACGTAGGCACTACGCATCGAGGATTTATACGAACATAATCGGGTTCATATTGTTGATAAGCAGGAAGAAGCACATGGTGGGATGTCCACTGCACAGCGTTCTCTGCTAGGGCTTGGCGAACTTTCATCGAGCAGAGCGATTGAGAAAAATGAAATAGGTGGATGCCTGTTTGCGGCGCCACTTTACACGTGACGTCTGTCAATGGCTTCAAAGCTAGCATATTTTTCGTTGAATAAGCAGAAAGAGTGTCCAAATCTGAAATCATAGGCTCCATCCCTTTATTGATTACCTAAGCATAGCTGAATACCCCATCCAGTCAAATCAGGGCTAGGTAAATTGGGTCACTTGCTTGCCTAGAATGAACAGCGAACTCCCTCTAAAAATTCAGTATCAATCCGCAACTGTTCCTCTGTCTTTTTTTGATGCCAAGGATACTTCGGTTTTACCCAGATATCTGGATTATGATGTAACCAGCAGGCAGGTATTGCGAATTCGACATCGGATTTACTTTTCGCTTTAGCAAATATTTCCCAGCAATGGCCAGAAGTACCAACTGATCTATCAAATATTTTAGTGATCTTTATTTCACCACTTTTAGAAATTGGGAATACTTTTTGACATGATTCCATAAATATGTCGTTGCTACACCAAGGTGCTTTAGGGGATAAAAGCTCGTACTTTTGGTTAAAACCGTTTTTATAATAGTAGACATCCATTGTTGTTGTGGGTGAAAAACAACCTTCGTGCACATTTGATGAGAGTTCAAGATTGCTAATATCTAGTTTTCCCGCGCATCCGCATAGGAGGACGACCCAAAGAACTGTATTTAGATTTCGAATTTGCACACTTTTTCTCCATAAAGAGGGAAGCATAACTGAACACCCCATCCAGAGAACGATACGTTTCAGTCTTTCCCTACAGTCACTTTGTTGGGAGCAAAACCACCCTTTATTTTCCATTCATAGGCGTTGTTCACCAACAGATAATTTACCTCAGACGTCAAAATAACTTCATCGTTAGCGTTGTATCTTGAGAAATTCATGTAAACCATCGCAGTCTTATCATCTTCGTAGATCAGCTCCAAGGAATTAATCTTAGAGTAACTCCAACCTTTACTTCTCAACCTTACAAAATCTACTGAGTCACCGTATTTGTCATACACATTCTTCTCATCTGCCATGAGCCAAAAAAATGGCGACCCTGAACTCTCATTCAAAGCATCAAGATCAGCATTATTAAAATCTTCAACGTATTGAGCAACCGTCTGAATTGGGGTGACTTCGGGTAAGTCAAGATCATCATTAATTTCGACATCAATACTTATGCATCCTGCCAACATAATGATTGTGACCGCCAGTGTAAATAATCTAGTCATTTTTTATTGTTCCTTAAAAGGGTTGAAAGAGTATTATTTTTTTACTATCAGGTTTAAGACGAGTTGATCATGTCTTTTGGATTTGAAATAAAATAGTTTTATGGATAACACACTATCTAAAATAGGTATAGAATCCTAAGGTTCCAGTATATTTTTGGTCAGTAGGCTAGCTAGTATTACATACATACAAATGTAGGGAGTAGCTATAAGAATGAGCAGGAATCCCCGATATGATATCTTGTTTGATCCAGTCAAGATTGGTCCAGTAACAGCCCCTAATAGATTCTATCAAGTACCCCATGCCAGTGGCATGACCGAGGCTAATCCTCGCGTTAGAGCGGCTTTTAGAGAAACTAAAGCTGAAGGGGGCTGGGGAGTTGTTTCCACTGGTGCTCTCTCTATTCACCCATCTTCTGATGATAGCCCGCTACCCTACGCCAGGTTATGGGATAAAAATGACATTCGATCACATGCCCTTTGTTGCGATGCTATTCATAGTCACGGCGCGTTGGCTGCAGCGGAGCTTTGGCATGGCGGAGCATCGGTTATGAACAGAACCTCAAGGATAGCACCCTACTCTCCTTCAGGAATTTCATGGGCGGCAACGCACGTTGGTTTTATGGGGAACTTGCGACCCCGAGTAATGGATAAAAAGGATATTCGTGACGTCATTGCTTGGCAGGTTGCTGCTGCCAAAAGAGCCAGAAGTGCGGGCTTTGATATCGTTTATATTTATGCGGGTATGGGCTACCTCGGCTATGAGTTTTTGTTGGAGGAGTACAACCACCGCTCAGACGAATATGGGGGCTCAGTTAAAAATCGGGTGCGCTTTGTTAGGGAGATGATAGAGGCCACCAAAGATGCCGTTGGCGATACCTGCGGTGTGGCGCTGCGTATTAGCTTGGAAGAATTAAGAGGAAAGCCTAGTAATAACCAATCATCCGAAGCCCATGAAGTGGTTGAATTGCTTTCAGATGCCCCAGATTTATGGGATGTGAAGATGGATTCAAGCCCTACTGACTGTGGCGCATCTCGGTTCCGCCAGGAATGCGCCCACGAGCCTATCATCGATTTTGTGAAAAAAGTGACTGATAAACCTGTGGTTGGGGTTGGTCGATTTACCTCTCCTGACACAATGGTTTCACAGATCAAACGAGGTGTGCTCGACCTAATTGGAGGCGCACGCCCATCTATTGCGGATCCCTTCTTGCCCAACAAGATCAATGAGGGCCGTGAAGGCGACATCAGGGAGTGCATCGGCTGTAACATTTGTATTTCAAGTTGGCATGATGGTGTTCCGGTGCGGTGCACCCAAAATGCAACCGCAGGAGAAGAATGGCGCAAAGGCTGGCATCCAGAAAGGTTTGAACAACCCGGCAGCGATGATTCAATATTAATCGTTGGCGGTGGCCCTGCAGGGTTAGAAGCTGGTTTAACTGCGGCTAGGCGCGGATATCAGGTTACGATCGCGGATAAAAATACAAAAATGGGAGGCCGTCTGATTTATGAGACTAAGTTACCGGGCCTAAGTGAGTGGGGCCGAGTGACCGATTACAGACTCAATGCCCTTAAAACCATGAGTAATGTTAGTCTTTATCTTGATAGTGATTTAGGGGTTGATGATATTTTAGGGTTAGAGCATTCCCGAATTGGCATTGCCACTGGTGCTCATTGGACTAAAGCCCTGTACTCATCACTGGAGATAGCCGTCGGTGAACTTAATCGACCAGATGTTTACACCCCTGATGATTTAGCCTCGGGGATGATTCCCGAAGGACCTGTGCTAGTGTATGACTTTGACAATTATTATCTGGGTGGTGTAATTGCCGAGTCTTTAGCGTTACAAGATCTCAATGTAAGTTACGCGACGCCTACCGGCCATGCTTCGGCCTGGACCATCATGACCAATGAACTGCCTTTTGTGCATCAGTCTCTAGAAAAATCTGGGGTAGAGGTATTCACACAAATGCTTCTGCACGATTTTGATGGCAAGAAGGTCACTTTAAGTAATATATTTACTAACAAGCCTATATCTCTAGCCATAAAATCTGTCGTCATTGTGGGACTGCGCTTACCCAATGATCAACTTTATAACCAACTAATGTCACGCAGTTCTGAATTTTCTCAAGCAGGAATAAAGTCAGTCGAACGCATCGGAGACGCTTCGGCCCCCGGCGCGTTGGTCCATGCGGTTTACTCAGGGCATGAATTTGCAAGGCAGCTTGATCGTCCGCCAGATGAATTATATTTGCGGGACATTCCGATAGCGGAATTTCCACCAGATAAGGTTATCTGACCTTGGTACCTCGCAATACAGAGGGTCGCTGGCTGATAATGGTGCTGCTGTGTCTTTCTGGTGGAACGATCTATTTATTACCTTTCTTAAGAGAAATCTATTACATCCCAATCCAACAAGCTTTTGAATACACTAATACCCAAATGGGCATTTTGTTTAGCGTGTTTGGCCTGGCCAGCATGCTCAGCTATTTTCCAGGGGGTTGGCTAGCTGATCAATATTCTCCGCGCAAGCTTATTTCTTTATCACTCCTCGGCGTAGGTTTGGGCGGCCTCTACTTTGCAACGCTTCCTTCTTACAACGCAAATCTTGCCTTACATTTTTTTTGGGGAATTTGTACGTCACTTATATTTTGGGGAGCAATGATCAAAGCAACTCGTAGCTGCGCCAATTCTGAGGAGCAAGGTCGCGCCTTTGGTATATTAGAGAGTGGACGGGGGCTAGTCGAAGTCGCAATCTCTTCAGCAATTCTTGCCGTCTTTGCATGGCTTGGCAGTCAAGCCACTGCGCTATCTCAAGTGATTACTATATACGCTTGGATCAATATCGCGCTTGCAATGATGTCGTGGAGATTCTTGAAAGATAGCAACACAAACTCATCGGGCCAAGATGCTGCTCTGAAAAGAGTCAGCCTCAAGAATGTCCTCACCGTATTGAGAATGCCCTCTGTTTGGTTAATTGCAATCGTTGTTCTAACCACTTACAGCGCCAATTGGGGCGCCTATTATTTTACACCCTATGCGACCACAGGCTACTCACTTAGTATTTTATTAGGAGCCAGTATTGGCGTAGCTAAGATGTGGTTAAAACCACTGGCAGCTACTTCTGCTGGTTTTATCGCTGATAGATTTGGAATAGCCAGAACCGTATTTGTATTAACATTAACTATGGCAGGTTCTTTTGTCGCCTTTGCTATTCTCCCAGGGGGCAAAGCATACCTATTCTTAATGTTGCTCAATGTCGCTGTTGCTTCCTGTGCTGTTTTTGCTTTAAGGGGTATCTACTTTGCCCTACTTGATGATTCTGGCGTTGCTCCAGCAGTAACCGGCACTGCTGTTGGAGTTATCTCGGCCATCGGGTTTACACCTGACTTTTTTATGCCTATTTTAGGAGGTATGCTACTTGACTCCTATCCGGGAGTTTTGGGCTATCGCTATTACTTCGGTGTCATTGCAATCATGTCAATATGTGGTGTTCTCGCCGCACATCAACTTATGAGAAAGTCTCAGCAAGCTGATGTTATTTAAGGCCCTGTCAAATTCAAATAAGAAATTCCATAGGAGAAGCTGATGAGCGATTATTTAGAAACACTTGATGGCTTTGAGAAAACGCTGCCCAGTAACTGGTATTTAGATTCTGATATCTTTGCACTTGAAAGAGAACACATTTTTATGCGGGAGTGGCTATGTGTCGGGAGAGAGGAGCAATTCCCTAATTCAGGAGATTGTAAGGTATTAGATATATATGGAGAAAGTATCCTTCTAGTTCGAAACAATACAGGTTCTATGCGTTCCTTTTATAACGTATGCCGACATCGAGGAGCGCAATTATGCCCATCAAAAAGCGAATCGGATCAGAGTGAATTACTAAAAGGAGGTCTAGCAGGTAGCAAAGCTTTCGTTTGTCCATATCACGCCTGGACTTATGACCTAGATGGACAACTGCAACGAGCTCCTCACATTGATGAGTCGCTGGGACTAGATGTCGGAAAAGTAAAGTTACACCCAGTGGATTGTGAAACCTGGGGAGGGTTTATCTTTTTAAATCTTAGCCCTGAAACGGCTCCCCCTTTCTCCTCCCATATAGCCGAAATAGAACAGCGATATCAGCGATATCCACTCGAATCTTTAGTCATAGGCAAGACAATTGAGTATGAGGTTAATGCAAACTGGAAAGTACTGTGTGAAAACTATAATGAATGTTACCACTGCGGTCCTGTGCATCCTGAATTGTGCCAAGTAGTGCCGGCTTTTAGAAAGAATGGTGGTGCTAACCTTGATTGGGAAAGAGGTGTTCCTCATCGAGAAGGGGCAAATACGTTCACAATGTCCGGAACGACCCAAAGGACGCCATTTCCTGGACTCAACGAAGATGAACTCAATCGACATAAAGGAGACCTTTTATACCCCAATTTATTTATTTCTCTCGCTGCAGATCATGTCGCCGTATTTATTTTAAAGGCTATTACTGCCCAAAAAACTAAAATAGAGTGTCATTTTTTATTCGAAGAAAAAGAGGTCAAAAGTCCGCAGTTTGAGCCATCAGACGCTGTTGATTTTTGGCACCTTGTTAATCTGCAAGATTGGGCTATTTGCGAGCGCGTTCAAAAGGGAACGGCATCGAGAGTCCATAACTTTGGTATTTTGTCTCCCATGGAAGATTGGAATTTAGACCTACGGGACTATGTTAAAGACCGCATTGGTTCTTATATTGAAAGCAGTTAGCAGCAAAATAAATTTATTGCGCTGTCTTTGGGATAGAGGAAAGCGTCCAATCACCATAAACTGGCTTGCCCTCCAGAAGAGTTAGTAGAACTTGGGCGTCAGAAATCTCATTAGGAGCGAGTTCAAAAAGGTTTTTATCTAGAACTATCAAATCAGCTACTTTCCCCTTCTCAATTGATCCGGTCTCATCGTCAATAAAATTCACATAAGCGCTATTAATTGTGTATGCCTCAATCGCATCAGCCAAGCTGATCCGTTCGCTTTCAAGAAATGGATCACTGATGTTTGTTAGAGGATCACGTCGTGTAACAGCAGTTTCAATGCCCAGCAGAGGATTACCTGAGGTGACAAACCAATCACTTCCAAAAGCTACCACCGCTCCTGAATCAAGAACGCTTTTAATCGGATATAACCATTTGCTTCTCTCCGCTCCCAGTTTAGGTATTGTTAGTTCTGTGATGAATTTGTCTGCCCATGCCCAATAGGGCTGAAAGTTTGCCACTACATTTAACGACTCTAGACGCGGGATATCTGCGGGATCAAACAGCTGTATATGAGACATATGATGACGACTATCTCTTATCCCGTTCACTTGACGCGCTAGCTCAAGGGAATCTAACGACTGACGAACAGCTGCATCCCCGATGGCATGAAAGTGTATTTGAAAGCCCAGCGCATCAAGTTGACTAACAACAGTATCTAACTGCTCTGGCTTGATCAAAAGCTCTCCGCTATAACCATCCTCCCGATCACTATAAGGCACCAAAAGAGCAGCGGTATGAACTTCCATCACCCCATCAAGCCAAATTTTCACTGAAGGCGCAGAAAAGAGCGGTGTTTTAAACTGCTCTCTCGCATCAGTAATTTGCGATAACTGCTCCATACCTAACTCTGTATTCCATACCAACGCCCCAACTACTCTAATTGTTAGGTCTCCCGCTTGATCCATCTCCATGTATGTCGGTCCACCAACATAGGCCTCATTGCCATCAAGCTTTAGGAGCGCATCTTGCACCGTAGTAACGCCATACTGGTTCAGATAATGTTGTCCAAATTTCAATGCGGCTTGCATTTGACTTGCTGAATAAGCCGGCCGCGTATTAAAAGCAAGATTCATTGCACTGTTCTCTTGCAGAGATCCACTGGGCTCTCTAGAGTTCTTATACCTATCTATCCTTCCCCTTGGAGGGTTGGGTGTCTCAGCATCAATGCCAGCAATCTCTAATGTTTTGGAATTAACCCAGAGCTGATGCCCTGAGGCAGATTTGAGTATTACCGGGCGATCCGAAACAATCTCATCAAGCAATCTCTTATCAGGTAATCCATCTTCAAAAAGATCCATTGTCCAACCACCGCCATCAATAAATGTGGCTTCTGGCGACTGTTTCGCACATTCTTCTAGAATATGGACATATTCTTCTACAGACCTTCCATCGTGCAAGCTACAACCTAAATAAGCCATACCTGCCTCTATAGGGTGAACATGCGCATCTTGGAATCCAGGTAGCACCATTTTCCCATCAAGATCGACTAATCGGGTGTTTGGTCCCTTATATTTTTTTGCGCCAGCACTAGATCCCACATAAGCAATTTTTCCATCAATGACAGCAACAGCCTCCGCCCATGATCGATTAGCATCAACGGTGT
>ENA-OSET01003703-OSET01003703.1-sediment-metagenome-genome-assembly--contig:-NODE-3703-length-13884-cov-3.411241_pt1 | contig 13884 bp, 7 predicted proteins | sample MGYA00237882_ERZ534229 | MGnify/ENA primary metagenome ERZ534229 (study PRJEB26408, sample SAMN06266212) | sediment metagenome | isolation source: Hudson Canyon methane seep mesocosm | place: USA:Hudson...
GGAATAACTCTCAAGTGCCAGCGCTAACCAGATTTTTCGATGGGTGACAATGGTCTGCCAAATTGATGGTGATTTTGCAATGGCATATCCCATCATAAAGGAGGTGAAATAAAAGGCATGATTATACCAATCTCCTATCAGGGCATTGGTTTGCGGGAAACGCGGCTCTAGCACAACGCTGTAGAGGACAAATAGAGCCACGGGCACTAACAATACCGCCGGTGCCGTCACCAAGTGACCGAGGCGAACCTTGCTAAGTCTGATCAGCAGAGGTTTTAGGAGTAGATAGACCAAGGTGTAATGCCACAAATACGCCAGATACCAGAGATGATTCCAGGTGACCAAGCCGATGGGGCCGTGCTGGTGCGACGGGTAGCGCGCGGTAGTGCTGTCGATATAAAAGCCCCAAAACTCCCAATAGCTCCCGGCATATCCTTCTGCTTGTATTAATTCGAAGTAAAGCTGTGGAGGCACAATCAGGTACATGCCAATGACCAGGGGGATAAAAACCCTAACAAAGCGCATCTTCAGCAATGCACGCCCGCCGATTTTGGGCTCCACCAATGCCAGGGCAACACCCGACACCAAAAATATCAAAGGCATGCGCCACTGATTCACCAACAGCATAATGTTTTTCAAAAAGTCGCTCGTATAGGCGCTTTTAACGTGCCACTCCCAATCCGTCACATAAAACTGTCCGATGTGATAAAAGATCAAGAGCAAAAAGGCCAGAGTTCGCAGCCAATCGATATCGTAACGCCGGGTATCCACAGTGGAGGTCATTAGTTTCACCTAAGTTTGTATTGTCTTCTTGCAGGCCTACACTAGCTATATCACCGAATGATCAACAGCCCAGAAGGCTCAAACGACGCGGTTTGGGGACAAACGGTGGTATGCTGGGGCCAATAACACAACCGGTACGAACACAACGATAATGAGTGTATTAACTCAGGTCGAAAAACGACCACAAGTGTATGAGTGGCTATTCCTGTTTAGCTACCTGATGATCAACAATACCATTAATGCCACCTCCATCCTCATGGAATCGAGCCGCTTTGGGCGCACCTTAACGTTCCCTGTGTGGGAACCCTTCGTGCTGGAGTATTCAAGCGCGCTGAGCGCCAGTCTGCTTATCCCCCTGGTATTCCTGTTGCTCAAATGGGCGCCCCTCAACTGGCTGTCACTCAAAAAGAACCTACTTTGGCATCTGCTGGGGAGCGTAGCTTTCTCACTTGCCCATGTCGCTATCATGGTGCTGCTGCGTAAATTGGCCTTTATGAGCCAGCAAATGACTTACACCTATGGAGAGCTTCCCGTGGAGCTTTTCTACGAATACCGCAAGGATGCGTGGCTCTATGTCCTGGTTGTGCTCGCCAGTTATTGTTTTCGCTTTATCCTCAGCCGCATGATCGGCGAGGCCCAACTGGTCGCAGATGGAGAAGACGGCACAGCACAAGATGACTGCGATCGACTACTGGTCAAAAAGCTGGGCAAGGAATTCATCATCAAAGTGGAGGACATAGAGTGGCTGGAGTCCAGCGGCAACTACGTTAACCTCCACATCAAAGGAAGAATCTATCCCACACGAGCGACATTGGGGGCCCTGGTAGAGCAACTTTCACACAAAGGGTTCTGTCGGGTCCACCGCTCCTACGGCATAAACCTGGATGCAGTCTCCTCCATTGCACCTCAGGCCAGCGGCGATGCCGAGATCACGCTTCTTGATGGCAAGGTATTGAGCCTGTCCCGAAGATACCGGGAGGAATTTAAATCACGACTTAGCTAAGGTATTCCGAACATCCCAATATCGCCGCCAAAAACCTGAGGATTCACTGCTGGAGTGAGTAATTCCCCCTGTAGAGAAACGACTAATTCACACATCCACAACAGCCGTAAGTCATTGAATTAATTGATTAAAAAAACATCCCGAAGGTTACGCGAAGGTCCAATATCAAACCATGAGTATTCCCATAGCATAACTTAGCATTCCCGCAGGCTCCCCTCGCCACAACAGGCAACACTAGCCCCATGTTCGAAACGAGGGGAGAGTCCCCGGGGATGCCAAAATGCGTATACACACTATTAAGTACTTGTTGCTTGCCTTGATGACCTGCCTACTGGCCACATCAATTGCCGAGGCCGACACCGCGGCTTTTGAATCATCAATGAACAGCACACACGAGATGACCTTGTTAGCGGGTGCTGCAGAAGGGGGCTACAAGCCGATTTGGATTTCCAACATTACCTATTCTAGCCATATAGAAGCAGCAGCCGCTGCCAGCAATCGATTCAACCCACTATCAATTCAAGAAGACCGGGAATATGTGGGGATCGTTCTGAAGAGCCAAGGCGACACTCCCTACTTCACCTATACCATCAGCCAGGGCAGCGCAGGCGCAAATGCTGTTCCTTTGCGCATTGCTGTTCCCCAGGGATTTGAGCTGGCCGCTTTTTGGCACACCCATGGCGCGGAACACTGGAGCCGCGTTTATTTCTCAAATGCAGATACCGCTCTGGCACAAAAATGGGGTGTACCCATCTACCTGGCCAACCATGTGGGCAGCCTGCAGGTGTTCAACCCCGACTCACGCACCCGCTCTACGGCGTGGGCGCAGAGAAAAGGCTTTGGTCGCATCGCAGGCATAGCCGTTGGCGACCAGGCTCGCGCCCAGAGCGGGCAGCACTTCCACATAGAAACCCAAATCTAAGCCCCTACCTCGCCCCGCTGCTCGCGGGGCCTGCGGCCTCCTGTGGGTCATTTTTTGCGCATTCTTGGTTAAGTTCCAAACAATCATCCTAAGAAACATCCACTTTTTTCTGTTGTTACACCGCAATGTAGGTTATCTTTAGAACTAAGACATACCCCTCTTTTTGCCCCCCCAGATTTATTTCCACTTTTTTTTATTTTTTTTTGAGGTCTCGCAGATCTCGCTCGTCATGTAATGACAGAAGGTATACTTCGCACTTTGGACTGTGCACCTCTTGGAATAAAAACACCGTTTATATTCCAAATAGAAATATACCTTCTAATAAAATTGGTCGTGAGGAGATACCGCAAGTTTCGGCTGGCAGTAGATGATTCAAGAACCAATAAAAATATAAAAAAATTGAAATTGAGGAAATACAATGAAGAATCGAGGTTTCAAAAGAAGCCTGATCACGGCTGCAGTCGGCGGAGCTCTGATGAGCTCAACCGGTGCATTCGCGGCAGGCAGCAACGTAAACGGTAGCATTCAAGGTGTTTTTCTGGATGGCGCTGGCAACGAAGTATCTAACATTGACGTTATGATCACTAACAAAGCCAATGGATCCAAAAGAACAGTTTCTACTGGCTCAGACGGCTCTTTTAAAGTTGCCATGCCTGCTGGCGAGTACACTGTTAAATCTAGAAAAGAAGGCTATCAATCTTCAGCCGTAGAATCCGTTCAGGTTCGCCTGGGTTCTACATCTAAGCTTGTAATCCCACTCGCTTTAGGTGACATCGAAGAGATCGTGGTTCAAGGTAAGGCCTATAAAGCTATTCAATCCGGTGTTGCTGAGTCTGCACTGAACATCAGCCTGGACGAAGTTGCAAGACTTCCAGTACCACGCGCCGTAGAAGCTGTTGCTCTGCTGGCACCTGGTGTTGTTCCTGGCGATACTGCATTCGGCGAAGATAAAAATCTTGTGTCGTTTGGTGGTGCATCAGTCGGCGAAAACGCCTACTTCATTGATGGCTTGAACGTTACTAACTTCCGCAACGGTCTAGGCGGCAGTTCTGTACCTTTCGAATTCTACGAGCAGTTCCAGATTAAAACTGGCGGCTACAGCGCAGAATTCGGTCGCTCACTGGGCGGCGTACTCAACGCTGTAACTAAGAAAGGTACCAACGATTTCCATTACGGTGTTGTATCTTACGTAGAGCCCGAGTCAGGCAGATCTAACAGCCCTGACACCCGCAGCACTGACGGTTCTTTGTATGACCTGAACTCTAAAAACAAAGCGTCTTCATTCACTACTGACTTCTACGTTAGCGGTGCAATCATTGAAGACAAACTGTTCTTCTACGCGCTGGTTGAGTCTTCAACTACGTCTGAAGAGTTCAACACTCGTGGCGCACCTGATACCTACAACGATCGTGAAATCAAAGATGACTTCTACGGCCTAAACCTGCTGTGGAACATCAGTGATAACCACTCTCTGACCTACACTCAGTTCACCGATGAACGTGTTCGTGAGAACCAGGAATATGAGTATGACACTGACGCAAGAAGCCAGGGCGAAGCCCGCGGTGTATTGAGTGAGTTCCGCGGTGGTGAAAACTGGTTGGCCCGTTACGACGGTGCAATCACTGACACCTTCAACATGTCGGTTCTGTACGGTGAGAACGAATACAACCTGACCACTGTTGGTACTACCGATGAGGAATGTCCTTACGTTGTAGATACCAGTGCTGGCGCAATCCCTGGCAACTCTTCATTGTTCCCAGGCTGTGAAGCTAACTCCCGTGCCGTTTCCGGTGGTGACAAGCGTGAAGCATTGCGCTTGGACTTTGAGTGGTTTGTTGGCGATCACACTATTCGCTTCGGTTACGACAAAGAAGAGAACGCTTCTACCAGTGAAGAGTTCTACTCAGGTACAAACTTCCGTACTACAGGTCAGGGCGTATACTATCGTTACTACACCAACACTCCTGGTACCGAGCTGAGCAATGGCGGCGTTGTGCCCGATGCCAATGGCGACGGTTCTGACGTTAACGTAGTTCGCTATCGTTTGTCAGAAGTCGCTGGTGATTTCGCGGTTGAAGGTACTGCCTTCTACATCGAAGACACCTGGGACGTTACCGACCAGCTGACTTTGAGTGCTGGCCTGCGTAGTGAAACTTTCGAGAACTTCAACAGTGACGGCGATTCTTTCATCAAGATTGACGACCAGTTAGGGCCTCGTTTGGGCGCTTCTTTCGACTTCAATGATGACCGCAACTCTCGCGTATACGCCAACTGGGGTCGTTACTACATGCCGATCGCCTCCAACACCAACGTACGTCTGTCCGGTGGTGAATTAGGTATTCAGCGTTACTTCGTCTTCGACGGTCAGTACGATCCTAGAACTGTCGCACCAATCAACATCGATGCTGAAGGCGTTCCATCTTCTCAGGAAATTGGTACCGAGCAGGTAACTGCTAACGGCCTGACGCCTGATAGCGCACAGCTGTCTGACATTGATCTCGATCCAATGTACCAGGACGAAATCATTCTTGGATACGAAACCACCATCAATGATGAGTGGAGCATTGGTATTCGCTACACCAACCGCGAGCTGAAGAGCCACATCGATGACGTTCTGATCGATTACGCTGTAGATGCACTCGGTTATGAGCACACAGGTGATGCAGGCGGTTACGTATTGGCTAACCCAGGCAGCGACATTACGATCCCTTACGATCGTACTGGCAACGGCTCTCTGGAAATGACTACCTTCCCAGCCGACTTGCTGCAGTATGAGACAGCAGAAAGAACCTACGATTCTGTTGAATTCACCGCTGAGCGTGCATTCGACGGCGTTTGGGGCTTGAAAGCTTCTTACCTGTGGTCAGAGAGCAAAGGTAACACCGAAGGTTACGTTAAGTCTGATAACGGACAAGACGATGCCGGTATTACTCAGGACTTCGATGAATACAAGCTGATGGACGGAGCCTACGGCTTCCTGCCAAATGACCGTACTCACCAGTTCAAAGTCTACGGTAACTACCAGGTAAGCGAGAACTTTTTGTTAGGCTTCAACGCAGTACTGCGTTCAGGTCGTCCAATTAACTCGTTTGGTACAGGCCACCCAGATGGACACCCCATCTACGGTGATACCTACTACCTGGCTGACGTCAACAACCCCGGTGAGTTCATTCACACTCCTCGTGGCAGCCGTGGCCGCACCAGCTGGGTAGCATCTTTTGATGCGAACGCTGTGTACACCATGGACGTTGCAGGCGGTGAGCTTGAGCTGCGCGCAGAAGTATTCAACTTGTTGGATGCTGAAGCTGCCACTGAAGTGTATGAGTTTGCTGAGCTGAGTGAAGGTGTTGCTGACCCACGTTACGGCGCCAACCAGCAGTTCCAGAAGCCTCGTACCATTCGTTTAGGTGCTAGCTTAAGGTTCTAATAGTCCTCTGGTCTATTAGGCTTTAATAAAAAGGGGAGCTTTGCTCCCCTTTTTTGTGCCCGGCGTTTATATACCGAGGGGAGGATTCAGACAAAAATACCATTGGATATAACTATTAACCGGTCATGACTAAAAACTTTCTGCTCAGCCTCCTCTACATCACGGCAACTTACATTAAAAATTTTGCCGAATAATGCTTCGGGAAGCCTAATGATTTACTCCCGATGCTTCGCGAAACCTTCGGACCTAAAATTTCCTCAATTTAATCAATAGCTTACAGTCGTGTCGCCTTTTCCCACTTTTTTTGAGGTGAGCTCGAACCCACCCGTCTTGATTGTGATGCAACGATGAAAACAAGTCGCTTTGCATTCACCATAAAATAATATTGAGGGTACAAACATGAAGACACCAAAACTCACTCTAGCCATTCGTGCGGCCATCGCCTGTGGTGTTGCCACAGGCGGCATAGGTCTGCCCGCACTGGCAAACGGCATGGAAGCCATGGAAGAAGTGGTCGTATCAGCCCGTAAAAAGGATGAAACACTGCTGGAAGTTCCCATGAACATTACAGCCGTAGGCGCATTCGAAATTGAAAAGCGCAATCTGGTGAGTAAAGAGGACTTGTTCCGCACAGTAGCCGGCGGCGCGATGCCCCGCGAGCAGTTTATTCTGCGCGGCTTAAGTGGTGGTAATGACAGCACACCCGAAACCACCACCACTTTCACCGATGGCGTGCCCTACGATTTCAGCGATCTGTTTGACGTTGAGCGCGTTGAAGTACTTCGCGGACCTCAGGGCACACTGTGGGGCTCAAATGCCATTGGTGGAACGGTACAGGTTATTACCAATAAACCTTCTACCGAAGAGGTAGAAATCTTTGGTTCCGTGCAAACGTCTGCTGAAAAAAATGTCGACAGCAACGGCACTCGTGCCTACATTGGCATCAACTTGCCTCTCGGAGATAGCCTTGCCCTGCGTGTTGCAGGCAATTCGACCTACGACCCAGGAAAAATTGTTAACACCGCTACAGGCTTGGTTTCGCGCAAAGACAGCAACTGGGTTCGCGCACAGATGTTGTGGAATATCAATGAAGATTCAGAACTTCTGGTGGGGTACACACACCATGAAAAATCTTCGAAAGGCAATGAGTATGCCGACACATCAACGCCAAGTGGTCACTACACCGCAGCATTAACCGCCGATGCCTCCGCTCCCAATGGCTACCAGGTTGACCTGGGCTGGGCTGATTGTGCTGAAGGCCAAAGTCGCACCGAATGTCGCCAGGGCGCTTCCGTCAGCGGCAGCTATGATCCGAAATATGCTGTTTGGGAAAGTGTAGACGAATGGTCAAGTGATGAAACCGACGTCTTCACCCTGAAGTATACCCACGCCAATATTGCCGACATTGCCTCATTCACCTATGTCGGCTCCTTCCAGGACAAAACAGACGCGGCACTGGATAACTGGTCTCGGAATGACACCGACGACTTGTTCAAGACCTGGATTATCAATCACGATTCAGACTCCAATGCGGGAGAGCGAACAACACATGAGATTCGTTTCCAATCTCTAGACAGCGACAGCCCATTCGACTGGTCCGTTGGCGCGTTTTACGATGAGCACACCCTGGGTAGAACACCGGACTACCAGTTCCAATACCACGAAGGCTCTCAGGAAACCTACGCTATTGCCTCTGCCCTCTGGGGTGATTCCTGGGGCTACATTTGGGATGACGAAAACGGCAATCCACGCACCATTGATCAGTTGGGGCAAGATCTTTACGGAGACCCAACCAAAAACTACAGAATCGCCTATGAAGAAAAAACCACTGAAGAAACGGCTTTTTTTGGTGAGGCCAGCTATACCATGGACGTCGGCCCCGGCGAGCTGGAATTAACGGCTGGCATTCGCTATTTTGATCTGACTGACTTTGAAGATTATGTCGAAGACGGCATTTGGGTTGGCGAAGTGCCAGGCGGCGACATCTCCAGCGGTGGCAGCACCGGCAATACTAAAAAATTCAGCGCCTCCTATCGACCAAGCGACGAATTCTCTGTTTATGGTTTGTATTCTGAAGGTTATCGCCCCGGCGGTGTCAGCATACCCTCCATCCCGCAGAGCTGTAACAATGATCCCAACGCTCAGTTCTTTAAGCCGCGTTACGAAAGTGACTCGATTAAAAACTACGAGGTGGGTGTAAAAGGGGCTTTGTTTGACCGTCGCATGCGTTTCTCTTCAGCGATCTACCAGATTGACTGGACCGATGTGCAAGCAGACATTTACATGGCGACGTGTGGTTTCTCTTTCTACGGCAATGGCGCAGAAGCCCAGTCTCGCGGCCTGGAATTTGAAAGCACCGCTTTCCTTACCGACAGCCTGACCATGACATTCAACTTCTCTTACACCGACTCCAAGATGACCAAGGATGCCGCGGGCATTCAGGCAGAAGCGGGCGACGAGATGACCATGGTACCCAAGTACAATTTGTATGCGGCACTGGATAAGGATATTGAAGTTCTCGGCAAAGCCGGTAGTGTTCGCCTGTCTGTATCCGCTTATGACGAATACAAAGCCCACTTCCGTGCGCTTGACGAAGATACCTCTCCCGCCTATGAACGCTGGGACCTTTCCGGTACTTTACAGGCTAGTGAAAATGTACGTTTAAGTGTTCACTTGAACAACTTGCTCAACGACGAGATTATTAATTACAAGCGCTCTCGTCGTAACAGCCCAGATTCGGGCATGGAGCAATATGTTTATTACGCACCTGAGCGCAACCTGACAGTGAGAGCAGATGTCAGCTTTTAAAGAGTGACGTTGATTTAGAAAAAGAAGTATAAGGCGGGCTAATTAGCCCGCCTTTTTTATGCCTGGTTAAGGCTGTTTTAATCTATTAATCAAAGGCCCAAGGTGGGATTCAAAGCGTTTCCACGAGTCAACGCCAGTACGATAAAGGGGTTGTCTGACCTGCTCACTGCTCGCTGTGTGCACGGGTCGGTCATTGCGATGGAACGACAAACAAGCCGATTCAAATGCCAATCCACAATGTGTGAGCATTGCCCGAACACTTAGTTCCAAATCATCCAACAGGCTCAGATACGGTTGGCACAACACCTTATTTGGCAATACTTCATCCCAGTGATTCATCATGGACAAGTAGCTATTGTAATACTCAGCAATGTTTTCGAGGTCGTAACTAAATTCATGCCCCGCGGAGAAATGCTGTTTGAACAAACTCACACCCGTGTCCAATGCGGGTCGCCGAACATCAATAACTATGGCCTCTGGCAGTATCAAATGGATCAAGCCTATCAAACGAAAATTCGGTGGCAATTTGTCAATAAAATAGGGGCTACCCGAGCGCACAATTGCAGTTTCATCCAGATAAGTCTGACCATAAGCACCCAGCCTATCTGAGCCACACTGACTTAAAAAATCGGCAAGCCCCATACCACTTTGCAAGGCATCTTCATGTAAACTTTGCATGACTCTCGGCAAATTGGGCAATTCCAGTGTGCCTTCAATTTGAGAGTGACTTGCCAGAATTTGCTCAACCAGAGTTGACCCCGATCGCGGTAATCCAACAACAAAAATGGGCCTGGGGCCTTGTTGTTTTACCTTTGTCTGGCAAGACATTAACTCCGCACTAAAAACCTGCCTTGAGTCTTGGCAGTGCCCTTCAAACTGCTCGGCATTAAACGTGGCATTGGGCCTGAGTTTGTTTGCCAATTGATAACTTGCAAAGGCCTTATCATAATCGCCTCTTCGCTCCAGTGAATTTGCCAGGGCAAACGCCGCCTGTGAGCGGTGCTCTGGAGGCGCCTGATCGTCATTCGCGATGCCCCTCATCAGCTCAATATCGCTTGAAGAGAAATCAAAATCCTTTAAATCCGCCAAAGCCCAATAGGCGGGCCCATTGAGTTTTCTAAGTGCAATACTCTTTCGAAATGCTTGCTCACACGCGTCCCGTTGGCCAAGTGTTTTTAACATGTGCCCCCGTTGCAACTGTATATTCGCATCCTCCGGCGCCAACTGTGCGGCGCTATCATAGGCGCACAAGGCATTGCTGTACTGAGCTGCATTGGCATAGGCGCCACCGAGAGCGGCGTGAATTCGAGCTTGTTTTGGCGCAAGTTTTACACAGGTTTTCGCGGCTTCTAAGCGCTGTTTATGCAAACCCAGATAAGACGACACCTCTTCAAGTTTGTGCCATAAACCCAAGTGATAAGGAGAGTGTTTCAGGCCCTGGCGCAACATTTTTTCGGCCTGCCGCCAGGCTCCACTCTGGGAGGCCAACTGAGACATAATGGCAAGGGCACCGGCGTGGGAGCCAAACTTTTGCAGCACCCCCCGACACAGACGCTCTGCCTGCGCAAAATCTTTTTGCGCCATTGCGCGATAAGCCTCTTTCATTTCAATGTTAAATGGATCAGATTTCTCTGCCTGAACAAGACTGGAAATTCCCTCTTCGGTTTCTCCTTGATCCATCTGTAGATTGCCCAGCGCGTGCCACGCATCGCAATAGTGATCGTCCAGACTTACCGCTTTTTTCAGCGAAACAATTGCTTCAGCCTTGTACCCCAACCTCCGATAAGCCAAACCAAGATTTCCGTGGGCATCTGCAGACGTATTTTGTAAGGCAGCTATGGATCTAAACACATCCAGCGCTTTCTCTGGCTGCTGTTGGTTTATCAAACTGTGGGCCAAAAGCGTAAGCGCATCAGTGTCACCGCTATCCTGCTCAAGGTGCTTTCGCAGCAGTGTTTCTGCTTCAGGAAATTCTCTCGCGGACAAAAGTTTAACTGCTCGTTTGTGCAGATCGGTGGCTTCACTCAAAATAGCTGGCCCTCATTAACTACTCGGTGAAGTCAGTGGGTCGCAGGGAGCTGGCTTGTCACTTACTTCCAAAGTCTCCACCAGGGTTTTTCCCGTTCAAGCCCCTGAAGCTCTTCGATTCCAAGGTAAGCACGGTCGGATTGAGGATCATAAACAACCAGGTGGTGCTGTTGCAGTAATTCCCAAATATAGGCGCCGACCTCCTCTGCCGCATGCACCGCAATGCTGACGATCAACCAACCTTCACTCTGATGAAAATCAGCCGTCCAGTGATGGTTGCCGGCAGTCTCAGCGCTACCGTGAGAAAGCTGTGGGAACCGCAACTCCAGGGCAGAAGTAAATTGCATCAATTCCGGACATGCAGGCCAATCGATTGCCTGCCCTTTTGTCGAGGCCAGATAGGCGTCGCGTACGTCCTTCGCCGTCGCACCGGATTTGTTAGCAAAAAAGCCGAGTTTGTGGGCCATTTTTATTATCGTCCGCTCCTAATAAGAAGAGGGGCAATAATATCTTAATTTTATTATTGGCAACGCTTTTTATTTGGAAAAACAGTCCTTGAGGGTTCTTTTGGCGCGTGATTCAACGGCGGAACAGGAATATTTGATCATTCACACACTCAGCCTGAAGCAAGCAATAGAAGATGAGAACTTTTTGGCCTGTCAGAGCGCGCTCTAGACACCAGAGCTCTCCGAGACATGCCCTAAGCAACATCCGCAAAATTCATGCAATTCTTACCGGCACTTTTGGAACGATATAGCTCGGTATCGGCTATCTGGAAAAATTGGCGAAGCTGGTGATAGTCGGCCGCGGTCCCAAAGGCCACGCCGATACTTATGCTTACATAACCCCTCTCCGTATATTTGTGTTCGATTTCCAATAATGCGATTTCATCAAGCACTTCCTTGCACCACCATCTCACCTGTTGTTCACTTTTTTCGATTAAAACGGCACAGAATTCTTCGCCACCGTAACGGGCAATGGTGCCATGGGAACTGTCCACTGAATTCTTGAGTAGGGTCGCAATACTTTTTAAAACTTTGTCACCTGCGGGATGCCCGTAATTGTCGTTGTAGGCTTTGAATGAATCAACGTCCATCAGCACCAGGGCAAAGGGTTTACTTTCTTCGAGAGACCACTTCCAACAGCTGTCGAGGTATTCATCCAAATATCTTCGATTGGAAATGCCGGTCAGGGGGTCTCGGATCGATTCTAGTCTCAGCTTAAGATTTTGAGTTTGCAACACCATCTCCTGATCGTAGACGGCCCTGAGCAATTCGTTAAACTGCAAGGCTACCTGCTCAAACTCCTGTGCCGCAGACATGGTAATTTCACTGCGATAGTTTTTGCTTTCTACGATCGAACGTGTCCCGGATGACAACTGCACCAACGGTGCGATAAACGCTTTATTTACGATCAAAATGGAAGCCAAAACGAGTATTATCGCCGTAGCCAGCTCAGCGAGAACAGACGCAGTTATTAGCTCATCTTCGTAGTAACTATCTGAAAAAGATAGGGTGTTTTTGACAATTGGTTCATCATTGATATTGTTGAGCGCCCAACTAATTTTTCCATTTTTATCCCGTCTAGCTATAGAATCTTTGCTCGTACTCGCCAGCACTACGTCATCAGGCCCCATCAAAGAGACGGTAAAACTTAAGCCAACCTGCCGCGCAATTTGAGAGGTCAATTCCGGGTCGATTTTTCGCCAAAGAAGCAGATACCCCCGACTTGGACCGACAAAACTGGATGGAGTGACCTCCTCTACCGCTATCGCTACCAAACCTTCCGCAGTCAACAAAAAGCCGTTTCTTCCCCCGCCTGCAACGGACCCCACCATTGGTGCCATCGAAGAATGTGAGGCGGCAGCTCCATGTGTGTCAGCAAAAATTTTGTTTGCCAATACAGCAGGCGAAAAGGGGAGCGTGTGTGAAAATGTTTTTGAATCTTGCTGGTAACTGGTCGCATGAAGTAGCTTTTTATTCAGGTCAAAAAAAGCTGCGCCCGTAAATTGATTGTCCACAAATGCATCGGCAACAAAGTTTTCGCGAAGAAACGCTTTATTCTGGTCTGATACAAACTGATAGGCACTGTCCCATTTTGCATGGTCCCGAGCCCGGTTTGCGACAGCCTCCAAAATAGAGTTGTAGACTGCATCCACCCTCTGCACGTCTTTCATGTCGGCAACATATTGAATTCGCTCCAACTCTGGCCGTTCAACCCAGGCCCTGACCAATAGCTGGACACTCAATATGGCCAGCAAACCCAAACTGGCCCAGACCAATACAAGCGTTTTTACGGAGTATCGCCGATAATTCATTTGCGCTCCCAGTTGAACCTTCACGCCTTCAATTTTAGCAGGGTCTCATCGAATTGCCGTTTGCAAGGAATTACCGTTTAAACATTGTTGTGCAATACAAGGCCATGTTATAAAGCGACTCTCTACCCTATGACGCAATAATAACAATCGATGCGGTTTATGGCACAAGACAACAAAACGCTATTCGAAAAACTGTTTGATAGTCAGGCCCCCGGACTTATCCGTTTTTTGAGCCGAAAGCTGAACAGCACCGAAGATGCTCAGGATATCGCGCAAAATGCCTTTATACGCATTCAGCATCTGGCCGAGTCGGGAGAGCTGAACAACCCCAAGGCCTATCTCTACCAAACAGCGTCAAACTTAGCCATCGACAAGATCAGGCGCGATCAGCTACACAATAAATATCTGCAATCTGAAGGCAGCTGGCAGCAAGACGATACCGGCACTGCCAATGCGCAGTCCGACTACTGCACTCCGGAGAGACTATTGGCCGCTAAACAAGAACTCACACAAATAGAAAATGCCATTCAGAGCCTGCCGCTAAAATGCAGACAAGCCTTCCTGCTGCACCGAGTGAAAGGTCGCTCCTATTCTGA
>ENA-OSET01003705-OSET01003705.1-sediment-metagenome-genome-assembly--contig:-NODE-3705-length-13878-cov-333.551989_pt1 | contig 13878 bp, 12 predicted proteins | sample MGYA00237882_ERZ534229 | MGnify/ENA primary metagenome ERZ534229 (study PRJEB26408, sample SAMN06266212) | sediment metagenome | isolation source: Hudson Canyon methane seep mesocosm | place...
ATTAGTGATGAAGCCTTATGGCCAAAAGTAGCGGCGATGCCACAAGCTGATGGCTCTATGGTTTCTATGCCGTTAGAGGATATGTCGCCTTTGTTAGATGTTGAGATTTTGAAAGATGAAATGTTATCTGAGTTGCAGGAAGTATCACTTAAAGTTAGAGAATAAATGTTATGAATAATCTTTATAGGAAAATTAAGAATCACTCTAAATCAATAAATTAGGCAGATTTTTTGCCATCATTATTTGGTGAATATTTGTCTGATATTTTAAGTAATACAAAGGAAGTTGTTCTTTATGGTGCTGGTTCTGCAGGCCGAGAATTGTTTGAATGCTTACAGTTACATAAAATTAAAGTGAGCTGTTTTTGTGATAAAAATAGCAATTTAATTGGCGAAAATTTATATTATTTAGATATTATTTCAGTAGATGAGTTGATGTGTGATTATAAAGATGCGGCGATAGTTGTCGCATCTAATAATTTTAAATATGAAATAAGTAGTGAATTAAAAGATAGGGGGGGGTTAAATGTTTCCTTCATTAAAGATAATAAAGAATTATTTTATTACTTTCTAATTTATAAATGGCATTATCAATTAGCTACGCTTAATGAAAATAAAGTTAACTTAGCATATGAATTATTGGAAGATGATAAATCAAGAGCATTATTTATAAAACGTATAGCGCTGTTAACATCTTATGCAGACTATGCATTATTTAATGAATATATCTCTGAATTTAGTGATGTAGATCAAGTTAATAAATCAGATTTTTCAGTTAGTGATGTTGTAGAAAATTTTGAAAGTTACTTATATTTTAATAACGATATATTACAAGTAAGTGATAAGGATGTACTGTTAGATGCGGGTGCTTTTGATGGTGACTCAGTGCTTGAATTCGTAAAGGCATGTGATAAAAATAATGTTAGTTATGAACATGCATATTGTGTTGAGGCGGATAATGAAAATTACGGAAAGCTTGTGAGACACCTTCAGAATTATAAAAATATTTCTTGTCTTAATGTTGGATTGTGGTCGAAAAAAACACGTTTAAAGTTTGCTACATCAAATAATATGTTCGTTACTGAATCAAGGATTGTTGATGATTCGATTGAAATGAATCAAGGAAATAATATAAGTGATGGAGATATCTATATTAATACGGAGAGTATTGATGAGTTGTTTTTAGAAAAAGGAGTTAGTTTTATAAAGATGGGTATAGAAGGAGCTGAAACTGAAGCGCTCAAAGGTGGTATGGCAACAATAAAAAAATATAAACCAAAATTAGCAATTAGTATTTATCACAAAAAAGATGATATTTATGAGCTTATTTTGTTGATTAAACAAATTTGTCCGGATTATAAGTTTTATTTACGACATTTTAGTTCACATTTGAGTGAAGTTGTATTATTAGCATTAGTATAGAATTTGGAAGAGTTTATATTTGTAGCAGTGCTGTGTATGAAAGGGTAAGCTTTAAAATAATAAGTTTTAATGTATAAATGAAAAGTTATATTATAAGTGAGATGCAGCTATGAATAATGTTTTGCAATTAATTAGAGAGCGCTCTATTGAGTATGATGATGCGGATTTTCTATCTAATATATTTGGTTTTTTGAAAGATAGAATTTTAAAAAAAGAGATACCAATAGTTTTATATGGTGCGGGTGATGCTGGCAAGCAAATGTTGCCTATTTTTAAGGCGCATGGTGTTGTGCCAATTGGGTTTTGTGATACAAACTCAGCAGAAATAGGTAATTCATATTGTGAGGTACCCTTGTTTTCATTTGATGAATTGATGAATGAACACAGGGAATGCGTAGTTGTTATTACGAATGGAAAGTTTGGGGAAGAAATTCGGTATAAGCTCGTTAAAGCAGGGTTTTCATATAAACGAATCATTATAATTGAACCTAAACACCTGACATATTACTCAAATATAACTAGAATTTATTTTACTAATAATGATCTGATTCAAAATGAACAGCGAATTTCACAATTGTTTTCTTGGTTGAATGATGAGAAGTCAAAAGAATTGTTTTTAAGTAGAATGGCTCTTTTTGTTAGGGGGGCAGATTATCGTTCATTTTCTGAGTTTATTTATCAGTTTGCCGAAATTGACTCTGATTGTTCTGGTCGGTTTTATTATAGCAACTCGATATTTGAAACAGTTAATTATGGGTATTTTAATAGCGATCTCCTGAAGCTGGAAAATGGTGAAGTTCTTGTGGATGCAGGTGCGTTTAATGGTGATACTATTAGTGAATTTGATGCAGCCTGTAAAAAAAATAATGTTTCTTATGAGAAAGTTTATGGATTTGAACCAGATAAAGAAAACTATTTGGCCCTAATAAAGAGTACTGAAAAAAATAAGAACCAAGAGCTTGTTAATCGAGGGCTTTATTCAAGAACAACCGTATTAAATTTTGAGGAGTCTACAAGCTCAGCGAGTCTTGGAGCTGGTACAGCAAGAATAGTTGACAGTAATTTGGCTGGTGGTTTTGTTCAAATAAAGACAACAAGCCTTGATGAATTCCTAGGGGGAGATAAGGTAACCTTTATTAAGATGGATATTGAAGGTGCGGAGCTTGAAGCATTACGAGGTGCAAGCAATACGATTAAACAGTATAAGCCAAAACTTGCGATCAGTGTGTATCATGAAAGAGATGATATTTTAGAAATACCTTGTTTTATTAAGGAGCTATGCCCAGAGTATAAGTTTTATTTGAGGCATTACAGTAACTTTATTACAGAGACTGTGCTTTTTGCCACAGTTTAATTTGAGGGTACTCTAAACTTTTTTAAATGATTCTAGAGGATATATTAATGGGACAATTTGGCTTGCTGTTACAAAAGGGCCTTTTATTGATGGAAAATAAACAATGGGAAGAGGCGGCTGAGTTGTGGTCAGAGGTGCGGACTAAATTTCCCGAAAGAGAAGAAGGTAATATTCAAGGTGGGATTTCTTATAGAGAGTTAGGCTGTATAGATGAAGCACTATTGTTATTTAATGAATCAATTAAGCAGCACCCAAATTCCCCCGATAATATTATTCAAATAGGCTTTACCTTAATGCAAGGTAAAAAGTGGGTGGAAGCGAGCAAACTTTGGCTGGAGGTGCGTACTAAATTTCCTGAAAGAGAAGAGGGTAATATTCAAGGTGGAATCGTTTATAGGGAGTTAGGTCGTATAGAAGAAGCCTTATTTTTATTTAATGAATCCATTAAGCAACACCCAAACTCACCAGATAATATTATTCAAATAGGTTTTACTTTAATGCAAGGTAAGCAGTGGGCAGAGGCGAGTGAGTTGTGGGCAGAGGTACGTAATCAGTTTCCTGAAAGAGAAGAAGGCTCTATACAGGGAGGGATTGTCTATAGAGAATTAGGGCGCATAGATGAGGCATTATTTTTATTTAATGAATCAATTCAGAAGCACCCAAATTCCCCCGACAATATTATTCAAATAGGCTTTACCTTAATGCAAGGTAAAAACTGGAGTGAGGCGGGAAAGTTGTGGGAAGAGGTGCGTAATAAGTTCCCTGAAAGAGAAGAAGGGTATATACAGGGGGGGATCACACATAGAGAGTTAGGGTATCTGTTGTTTGATGAATCGATAAAGAGGCATCCGAATAACCCTGTAGGTATGGTTCAAAAAGGATTAGCATTAATGGAGGCTAATCAGTGGGAAGAGGCAAGTAAGTTGTGGGAGGCGGTGCGTATTAAATACTCAGACCTAGCTGAAGGTTATATCCAAGGGGGGATTACCTATAGAGAGCTAGGACGTATAGACGAGGCGTTATTTTTATTTGATGAATCTATAAAAAAACACCCGAATGATTCTGAGAATATTATTCAGAAAGGAATGACACTGTATTAGAAAGTGTTAAAAATGCATAAGAAGAGCTCTTAATTTTTTAGTTTAAAATATAAAGAAATTGTAGCTAAATTAGTAATGGAATCTTAATACCTCTTTTGTAAAAGGAGTTTGAAGGTTAATTTAACTTAGTCGCTGGTATCTTGACATCTACCCACTCAATGCGACCACTTTTTATTTTTTTAGCATATTCTGGGTCATCTGTTTCTGATGTGAGTATAAATAATTTATTTAGATCTTTACCCCCTAGCATGCATGCATAAGCATTGCCTATAGTCTTAACTGTATCAGTGATTTTTCCTCCCTGCTCAACTCGAATTACGTTGCCTGTATTTGGACAAGCAACCCATATGCCATTTTTGCTATCAAGACATATACCGTCAGGAAATCTATTATCTAATGGTGCCCACAGTTTACGATTCGATAGAGAGCCATCTGGCTGAATATTAAAGCTACTTAATCGAGAAGCAAATGTTTCTGCAACAATAAGAGTGTTTTCATCGGCTGTAATAATCATTCCATTAGGAAAAATCACATCATTTGAAACAATTTTTGCTTTACCATCAGGGGTGACCAGAATAATTTCTGCAGTAGATATTTTATCCCCTGCATGTAAGTCATAACCAAAATTACCTACATAAGCATGACCGTGTTGATCAATAATAAGGTCATTACAGTGGAATGATGCCAGTGAAGAGAGATCCACATACAATTTTAATGTTTCATTTTCCATAACGAGTAGTTGCCGATTATGCATTGATACAACGACTAATCGACCGTCTGGTAGCCAGCCTAGACCTCCCGGCAGGTCAGATAGTTCTGCAATAAGTTGGGATGAGCCGTTGAGGTCAACTGTTTTTATTTGTTTGGCATGCTGGTCTGTGAACCAAAGTTTATTTTGATACCAGCGAGGTGCTTCTGGAAACATTAAGCCATCAAGTAATAATTCTGTCGTTAGGGTCATTGTTAGTTGCCTTTAGGTAATAAGCTAAAGCTCTTCTGAATAGCGGTAGAAATTTGTTCAGCTGAGAGGGTAATATCTATAGTCAAAGTATTTTTTGGCTCTTCCAGTATTTGAAACTGTGATGCGAGTAGGGTAGCTTTCATAAAATGGTCTTTTCTGGAGCTAAGCCTGCGTTCTATTAATGCTTGAGTGCCTTTAAGGTAAACAAATTGAATGTGTTCAGGAGCAATTTGTAGCATTGTACGGTATTGCGTTTTAAGAGCAGAGCATGAAATCACAAGGTTTTTCTCCGATTTAATATGCTTTGTAATAAATTGCTTAATTAAATTTAGCCAGCCAGAGCGATCATTATCTGTTAGGGGAATGCCACTCCCCATTTTTGAAATATTTTTTAAGCTATGGAAGTCATCGGCATCAGAATAATGCCAGCCAAGATCCTTCGCTAGTTGCTTGCCAACTGTTGTTTTACCTGAGCCGGAGACACCCATTATGATGATAATCATGATGAGTCTATTTGTTGCTAGTAGGCTTAGTCACATTTGAATTATGCATAATTTATGCTTTGAGTGTTTTTAAATCAATAACAAAGCGATACTTAACATCTTTTTTTAACATACGCTTAAATGCGGTATTAATTTCTTGGATAGAGATAATTTCAACTTCGGAGGAAATTGCATTTTCGGCACAAAAATCAAGCATTTCTTGGGTTTCTTTTAAGCCTCCTATTAAAGACCCTACAATTCTACGGCGTTTAAAAATTAAGTTACCGATAGATGGGGAGGGATGAGGAGAGTCTGGCAGTCCTAGTAAACATAAAGTAGCATCACGTTTTAATAAGGCAGTATAACTATCTAAATTATGTGTGGCAGAAACAGTATTTAAAATAAAGTCAAAACTGGCAACCTGTTGACTCATCTCTTCATGGTTACTAGATATAATCACTTCATCAGCACCTAAGCGTTTGGTATCTTTCGCTTTATTTGGGCTAGTGGTAAATAGTACGGTGTGTGCGCCTAGTGCATGTGCAAACTGTATAGCCATGTGGCCAAGCCCACCTAAGCCGACAATACCTACTTTATTTCCTTTTCCTATTTGCCAATGTTTTAAAGGCGAATAGGTGGTGATTCCTGCACATAATAATGGTGCCGCGGCTGCTAGGTTAAGTTTGCTTGAAATGTGTAGGACAAAATTTTGATTGACGACGATTTTTTTAGAATACCCCCCGTAAGTCTTATTGTTAGAATGGCTGTCATAACTATCGTAAGTAAATGTAGCATTATTGCAGAACTGCTCTAGGTTATCTTTGCATTCAGGGCAGGCCATACAAGAATCAACTAGGCATCCCACACCGACATAGTCACCTAGTTTAAAATTGTGAACTTTATCGCCTACTTTACTGACTCTACCAACAATTTCATGTCCAGGGACCATTGGAAATGTAGACCCTCCCCAGTCATTGCAGACTTGATGGATGTCAGAGTGACAAACACCACAATATAAGATCTCAATCTGGACATCTGTCGCTAGCGGGGTACGTCGTTTAAAATTGAATGGTGCTAACGGTGCGTTAGGAGTATGAGCGGCATAGCCAATAGTTGATTGCATAGTAAGGGTTTATTTTAAAAATTTTCGATACATTTCATGTGATTTTACAAGATTTTCAGGACAAGAGTCATGCCAAGCAAGGTAACCTGAATCAGTAGAGGATAAATCGTTATTGTTTGGAATAAAGTTACTGTGTAAGTGACATTCATATAGAAAAGAAATGAAATGCCCCCTTGTGATATGCGAGCAATCAATTTCGTTTATTGCAATAGGCTCTGGGTTAAATTGAACTAGGCAGCCAATTTCTTGTTCTGCGGTTTTATTGATTCGTGTTGCTAGTTTTTCTTTGAACCGTACTATCCCCCCCGGAATATGCCAGCCAACACCAGCAAACTGATCGTCGCGCCAAGAAAGCAGAGTGCGGCCCTTTTCATCTTTAATTAATAAGTCAATATTAACTAAGGGTGTTAGTCGACTGATAAATTCAAATATTTCTATAGGTAAACCAATGTTAGAATCTGTAATTTCAGCTTCTAATAATGATATAGCTTGTTTTAGTTTAGTCATGATAAGTAGAACTGATTGAGGCAGAGAAACTGTTCATTTTCGATTAATCCATACGATTCTAGTTGCTTAGCCAATATTTTTTCTGTGGTAATAGACTCAGTAATTATTAATATAAATAAGTTATTATGGTTGTAGCATAAAGGTATTATTTCAGGGCTAAAAATGGCGTGGCCATCAAATATTAAGCCTTGTTTATCAGAAGAATTATCTAATAATCCACGCAAATTATAATGCTCTGTAGATATATTGTTGATAAAGCTCATACATTTTCTAGTGGCAGGAAACCCATAAACATCTAGTCCATGTGAGATTTTTTCAATGATGCTTTGTTGTTTTTTCTGCAGCGATTTTGAATACTGGATAGCCCCTTGAGGAAAGTTGCTTTCATATAGTGTTTTTAATAAACCACCTTTTCGAATATATTGTTCTAAATCCTGTTTATGCGCTATAAAGTATGAAAATGAATTTATGTGTTGGGAGTATTCAGTAGTAGAAACAGAGGCGGCAATTGCTTCAAATTCGTACAAACATGAGTTAACGCAACTTAAAGCCCACTGTTTCTGAATTGTTGTTAAATTAGGTGTATGGATATACTTAAGCATACTTATGGCAGATAGAACCATCTGGAACCAGTTTTGGGCATGATGTGATGTGAGGCTATTTGATAAACGAATTCGCCATTGATAAAAGATAAGCTTAGTGACGAAAATCTCTTTTGAACTAAATAGGCAGCGCATAATGAAATCATTGTCTTCCCATACTTTAGCAGTTCCAAAGCGTATATTGTTATTTTCCAATAACGACCGCTTGATTAGAAACTCCCAAGCACGGAAACCTATGCGTTCTTTTTTCAGGTGAGATAGCAAAAAATCATTCTGAGAAAATTTTTGTACTTCACCTATTTGTTCAGTCATTTCTTGTTTGCTTTTGCTTCTACCAAACACCTCAATACTGTTAATGTGTACGAGGTCGGGAAGCTCGTGTTCAGAAATAAGTTTTTGTAATTTAAGTAATGAGTTGTCACTTATTTGGTCATCACCATCTAGGAAAAAAACATAATCACCTTTAGCTGTATCTAATCCTGCATTTCTAGCTGAGCCAGGCCCAAGGTTTGTGGCCAATTGAATAAGTGCAATATGAGCGTTATCGGTACAAAACTGTTTGCATAGTTCAACACTGTTATCACTTGATTTATCATCAATCAGTATCACTTCGTAGTCTGTGAAATTTTGTTGTAAGAGGCTGTTTATTGAATCAGGAATGAATTTTTCAAGGTTATAAACTGGAATAATAAAGCTAATGAACATAGAGGTAACTTAAGGTATTAGTGAGTAAATTTTTTATAGGGCATGGGTTTTTTTACTTGTACAGCAGCCTGAAGAGGGGGACCTTCATCAGGCCTGCCGGCACAGTATTGGCAAGCAGAGAAATGTTTCTTATTCCGTAGCATGGAAAAAAGCTGTTGTTTAATTTGATTTTCTTGTAGCTGGTGATCTAATATGATAGTTTCATCTGGAACATTAGGTAAAGCACCAATATTTTCGGCATTGGCTGTAAAAGGGCAAATATATAAGGCGTTATTGAGTAAAGTTAAAGTATCTTTTGCGCAGCAGCTAGAATAAATAGACTCAAGTTGTCTTTCTGTTCGCTCCCGCTTTTCTATAACAGCACAGTCCTGCCAAGATGTAACTTCTTCGAGATTATAAGTGATGTTATTAGCATCTAGAGTTTCGACTATTTTTGGAGTGTTTTTTGAAATATCTCCATAATCTGATATACGTATGTAAGTATCATCAAACATTAGACAATTTAAGTTTTCACTTTTAGGGATGATTGTCCCATTTGAATACACCACAATGCGGGTGTAGTTACTGTATTGTCGTAAACGGTTGACGTACGCGTGCATTTTTTTATGTAAGAATGCCTCGCCTCCAAGAACTCTGAATTCCATTACATGGTCAATTGAGGACATTAATTCGTCTAAAGCGTTAAATAGTATATCGATGTCGATATCTTTAGGGGCAGTATAAAATTGCATTAAATTTGAACAATCTTTACATTTTAGACTGCATTTTTCTGTGATTACAATATCTAAAGTTTTTAAAACTAATGTATCAGGGTGATTAAATAGGAAATATTTATAAAAATATTTGTCAAATTCAAAGTGCATTGAGCTTACTGAGATTAAAAAACTATCTTTGTTATATTTTAAGGAAGATAGTAATAAAGAGGCATCGTAGATATGTTTAGTATTTAGAGAAATAAGTTGTTTTCGTATTGAACTAATATGCTCGGGTGCTGAGGTAATAATGACAATAGCATTAGGGTATAGGGCTAGTGCGTTTTCAGGACTCAGGATGGTAATGCCCTTAATTTTTTCTCCCCAACGCTGTTGGTTGTTATCAATCACAGCAGAGGGTTTATTATTTTTCTGTTGTAGCCCTAGCAACGAAGGCTGTAGGTAAAGGCCGGCACCAAAAAATAGAATGGTTTTTTGGGTGGTTAATAAGTGATTAAAAGTATCATCTTCAGGGATTAGGTTAACACTATGTTTCATATGATTGGTCGCTTGATTGAGTGGGAGGCCAATGGTGCTTTAAACTATAGAATGTTATATTAATATTGTTTATGGAAACCAATATATTTTTAATATTTAGTATATTCGATAGCTTGTTTTACTTGAATTCCGGGCTTAATTTCTGGGTCCCCATAGGTTCTTCCATTACAAGAGTTACAGGCAGGAATAGAAGTAATATCTCTAAGATAATGAGATAAATTCTGTTTTTGTTGTTGGATTTCTGCGGGAGATTGCTTAGAAATATTGCGTAATGATATAGAGTTATCAGTTGATTCAGGCATTGCGCTTAGGCGGTCAGTATTCGCTGCAAATGGGCAGCGGTACATTTTTCCATCAGTAAGTGTAGTAAAGTTTTTTGCGCAACAAAATCTAAATAGTTCATCTAATTGACCTTGGTCTCGATCATATAGTTTTATATCGCCACAATCAGTCCAGCCATAGGCGTCTTGGATATTAAATGGGATATTATATTTTTTAAGCATGTCGCCTAGCTTTTCGGCATTACGGGATAAATCACCGTAAGTGGTAATAAATACAAATGTTTTTTCATGTGCCATTAGTGCAATTTTTTCTTCAGGCGGGCAAATGGTTCCATTCGTATAAATGACCACTTTGTTAACTTGCTTGAAACTTGCTGCGTGTTGCACCACTTTATGACACTCTTTATGCATAAATGGATCGCCACCAATAATGCGTATCTCATTAATTTCATCTGCAACAGTGCATAAGTCATCTAAGTCTTGGTAGAGTTCTTCTATATTAATATTGATAGGTTTTTCATAATACTGCATTAAATTAGAACAATCTTTACACTTGAGAGAGCATTTTTCAGTTAGAATTAGGTCAACACTCCTAATATATAATGATTCTGGGTCTAGGTATTTTTTCTGAGAATTAATCATGTTAGATAGTACGAAGCTATCAAAATCTTGTGTAAACCCTCCGCCTGAATGGTTGTAGCGAAGATCTCCCACCAAGAAGCTTTCTAAGTCTGTATTTTTTTTGTCTTCAAGTATGTTATAGATTGGCAACCAATTTAAAAAACCCATATCTTCAAGTTGAGCAATAATGTCAGCTATATAAGTTGAAGCGATTAAGATGATTGAATCTTGGTTTTCTTTTGCTAATTCAGAGGCATGAATGACTTTTATATCGCCAATATTAACATTACATTTATTTTTGTTGTTATCTATGAATGCATTGACAGTGATTCCGTGGCTTTTTAATAGCTCAGACATTACTTTGCCAACTATATCTGCACCAAATATAAAAATGGGCAGGTCATGGTTTTGGGTAAACGACTGGAATCCATCAAAGTCTTGTGGTATGCGGGTTAATTCTTTTTTCATTTTAAGTCCTTCTTGGTTAATTTAACCCTATTTTTTTGATGGCAACATATACACTCGAATTAAACCAGAAATGAGTACAAAAAAAGGTGATTTAGTTTTTAAGGCCAAGGGAATGAGGGTGCTTTCATTACTAGCAGGAGTATAAAAACTTAAATTGTGAGACATTTCTGGAGATGCTGCGATATCAGCTATTTTTCGGTAGGTTTCCATGGATGGTGTGTTTATTATGCTCTTACAAAGGCGAATGATAGTAATAATCATCGTTGTAATAAATAAATGGGATACTTCTCTATCGGCATCAATTAACTTTTCTTTATCATAGATTAAGATGAAGTCTTTTACGGCTTGATAGGCAGTGAGTGTTTTTTTTGTTGCGTTGGATTCCTTCCCTGTCATTGTGCTTAGTGACTGGGAGGAAAGAGAGATACGGTGATGATAGATAAAAGCACATTTGTAAGCAACCTTATTACAATGGCTGAGGTATTGAAAGTTGAAATTAACATCTTCTAGTTGAGATAGCGTTTCATTAAACTGTATGCCATAAGTTTTTATAGTATTAAGCTTATAGAGTTTGCCCCAGCAATGAACAAAAAGAGTATGTTTGTAAGGGCTTTTAAGGTAATTTTTTATATAAAGTATTAACTCTTTTTTATTGAAAACATGGTCTTGAGAAGGGGATTCATCCTCTTTTTGTATTGATTTATGGTCAAGGTCTTGAATGTGGCTAGCGCAGGTAAAATCACTATTAGATTGTTTGGCAAGCTCAACTAATAGCTCTATCGCGTTGAACTCTAACCAATCGTCAGCATCAAGAAAAAAAAGGTATTCACCGGTACTTTGCTTGATACCTGCATTTCTAGCTGCCGAAGCACCGCTGTTTTGTGTTTGATGAATTATCTGAAATTTAGTGTTAGAACCGATGGATTCTTCAATGACTTTGAGTGACTGATCGGTTGAAGCATCGTCGACTAAAATAATTTGTATATTTTGATAAGTCTGTTGTTTTAATGAATCAAGACTTTTTTGTAGGGTTTTTTCAGCATTGTATATTGGAATGACAATACTGACTTTATCAATATGAGCTGTGCTGTTATGCGGCATTTGTAATAAAAATATTAGGGTTTAATTAAGTAGAGACTTATTTTAAATACTTTGGCTGCCTGGTCTAATGCCATGCTCAGCGCCAAGAATTGCACGAAAATTATCTGTAGAAGTTTCAATAATAGACTTATCAAGCACCACAGAGTAATTTTCTTCATTAGCAATTTCTCGGGCATAACTCGCTGCAAAACTGCCTAGAAGACAGGCGCGTTTTGATGTGGATTGATTTTCGCCGCCGCGATGCCAAAGCGCCCCGTGTATTACTATTACTGAACCGGCAGAGGCGGTGGACATTGTGAGGTCATCTCGAGATTGGTCGGCTTCTTTCGGTTTGTGTTTAATTTTATGGCTGCCAGGTAAAAATTCTGTTGCTCCATTTGAGTTGGTGAATTCATCTAGCACCCAAATTGTATTTGCTTTAATTATCCAATCAGGTAAAGGCTCAGGAACAGGGGTATCAATATGTAATTTCATTTTTTCTGCTCCAGGGTGGAGAATGTGGGCCTGTAGACTACTGAGGTAATATTTTTGGTGAGGAGTATCCCTGTTAAAGATCCAATCCATGCTTTCCAAAATAGCAGGACGTTGAATTAGGTCTCTGAAAATTTCATCTTTATTGAGTAAGTTCCATACACGTTGTGCAGCTAATTTTTCATCATAAAAGTGTGCGTTATTTTTATCAGATTCGTCTTGCGCAAGCTCCATTACTCTTTTTTTAATAAATGAAACCTCAGATTCACTGAGTACATTCTCAAGGACAAAGAAACCCTGCTCTTCAAAGTTTTTTTTGTGTTGCTCAGTTAGTCTTGCTATCATTCTTTTCCCCTAGGGTGCCGTGTAAGCGTCATTAAGTGTACATTTTATACATAAAATTAGCTAAATATCTTGCTTTATTTGTAGGTATTAGAAAGTTGAATTCTAATTGCATAAGTATATGGTAGTTTAAATATTAAGAATATAGGATAAGCAAATGCCCATTAATGTATGTCGAGTGTGTCATCAAGGTTTATTTGCAAAAGCATTGCTACGTTATGAAGGCATGCCAAAATCGGCTCAGTTTTTTCCGGATGCAACAAATGTGCAGGATGATCAGGGAGAAACGCTTGATGTATGCCAGTGTTCAGGTTGTGGGCTTGTTCAGCTTAATAATGCGCCAGTCTCATATTATAGAGAGGTTATTCGTGCAGCCTCTGTTTCCGCTGAAATGACAAAGTTTAGGTTAGATCAATTTGAGCAGTGGGTTAAGAAATACGCTTTATCAGGGAAAAAAGTCATTGAAATTGGCTGTGGCGCAGGGGAGTTTATGCGCATTATGCAAGTTAATAATGTTGAACTGTATGGTTTAGAACAGGGAAGAGAGTCGGTGATTAGGTGTCGAGAGGATGGTCTTGATATTGAAAATGGGTTTATTGAATATAAAACTCAAGAATTACAAAATGCACCGTTTGATGCATTCTATATGTTAAATTTTCTTGAGCATTTACCCGATCCAAATACTACTCTAAAGGGGTTAAGTCATAACTTGGTTGAAGGAGCTATAGGCTTAATTGAAGTGCCTAATTTTGATATGATCATTAGAAATAATCTTTTTTCAGAATTTATTAGCGATCATTTACTTTATTTTACTAAAGAAACGTTTGTTTCAACTTTGCATAGAAATGGATTTGATGTGCTTGAGTGTAATGAGGTATGGCAAGATTATAGTATTTCTGCAGTCATTAAAAAGCGAGGAAAGACTGATTTGGCTAGGTTTTCTTTAATGCAAAGTAGATTAAAAATGGAGTTATCCGAATATATAGCGCAGTATCCTTCTGATAGCGTGGCAATTTGGGGGGCTGGGCATCAAGCTTTGGCGGTTATGTCATTAACCGAGTTAAAGGGAAAGATTAAATATGTGATTGA
>ENA-OSET01003706-OSET01003706.1-sediment-metagenome-genome-assembly--contig:-NODE-3706-length-13875-cov-3.504276_pt1 | contig 13875 bp, 16 predicted proteins | sample MGYA00237882_ERZ534229 | MGnify/ENA primary metagenome ERZ534229 (study PRJEB26408, sample SAMN06266212) | sediment metagenome | isolation source: Hudson Canyon methane seep mesocosm | place...
TCTGTTGTTCAGCTATCACGGCCTGCCCGAATCCCATCTGAAATCTGCCGACCCCACGGGCAATCATTGCCTGAGCGCACCGGACTGCTGCGAGCGCCCCTCCAGCGCCCACGACAGCTGCTACCGGCACCAGGTTCTGGCCACAACAAAGGCCTTCGTCGAACAGGCAGGGATACCGGAAGAGAAATATTCGATTGCGTTTCAATCGCGCCTTGGCAGAGCCAAATGGCTAGAGCCGTATACAGAAGAAAGCCTCAAAGCACTCGCGGCCAAGGGTGTTAAAAACCTGCTGGTGATGTGCCCGGCGTTTGTGACCGACTGCCTGGAAACTCTGGAAGAAATTGGAATTCGAGGGGAAGAGATTTTCAAAGAGGCGGGCGGTGAGTCACTGCGACTGGTGCCCTGCCTTAACGATCACCCTGCCTGGGTAGAGACACTGGTTAAGTGGTGTGATTCGCCAGAGGTGTAAGCGCCACCACTTCAATACGGTCAACAAGCTGTTCCTTTGAACCCATGTCTTGTCGATATTGCCATTGCACATCAACATCCAATAATTTCATGCCGTATGTTCGCTCTGCATCAAACGCCTGATAAGACGGCCTGGGATCTTGCTGCAATACTTGAACAATTAATGCTGCAACATCTGTAGAATGCCTGGCGCTACAATGCTGACACGCCTGCTCTGCTTCTGAACTAAAGGTGACGGCCAGCGGTTCGGGCGCCTCATTGGCGAAATTATTTTTGGCCTCATCAATGCAATCCACATAGGGCACGTAGGGTTTAATATCCACCACTGGCGTGCCATCAATCAGATCAATGCCACTCAAGTGTAATATGACCTGTGCGCCATTGGTTTCGATGCGCTCTAGTTTCACCACCGACAAGCCCAGAGCGTTGGGCCTAACCGGCGAACGTGTGGCGAACACCCCCATACGTTTATTCCCGCCCAGTCGCGGCGGCCTAACAGTTGGCTTCCAGGCCTGACCCAGAAATTCGTGAAATATAAACTGCAGCCAAATATGACTGACGTGTTGCAAACCCTCCACTGCTTCAACACGATTGTAAGGCGGCAACAGTTCCAATTGAGCTGTTGATGCCGGCACTAAACCTGGCTGTCGCGGCACACCAAACTTTTCTTTAAAACAGGAGTGCACAATGCCAATGGTAGAAAAAGAGAATTCCTTGTCGAGCGCCATCAGTGTCGTTTCTTCTCGTGGAGTTGCTGGTTTTCAAGACGTTTCTTTTCGCTTTTTTTCAGCATGACATAAGTGGCACCCACCCCGCCATGATGTGCCTGTGCACTGTGAAATGCCATCACCTCAGGCAATTGGGGCAACCAATGTGCCACGCAGCTTTTCAATAAACCCGGCTGCTTACGTCCCTGTCCTTTGCCGTGTGTCACGAGCGCACAGCGAATATCATTTTGAACACAGTCGCCGATAAACCCAACAATGCCCATTCGAGCTTGCTCCACAGTCAAACCGTGCAAGTCAAGGCGAGCATCGATGTTGTATTTACCCAAGCGAAAATTTCGATAAACGCCATGTTGTATCCCGGGCCTTTTGAACTCAAGTATTGCCAGGGGATCAACCGCCTCGAGAAAATCGCCGGATAGAGGGTCTTGGGGGTCTTTAACCAGCGCCTCAGCCGCACGGCGACGTTCTGTCAGTCCAGGTTCTGCACGCGCATTTTGTCGTTGATCTTTATCCAACTCCACCCTGGGTGTGGCTTTGTGGGGTTTAACATCCCCCATGCTCTCACGAAAGAAGTCATCGTCATTTTCTGTTTTGTCCCCAGGCATGTCACTCACCGGAGTCCAAGTCTGTGACAGGCACCACCACCGCACCATAGGTTTGCACAAACTCTGGCGGAAGACGCTTGGGCCTACCGCTGGTGATCTCAATACACACCAATCTCCAGATGCCGCGCAGAATAGTTTTTCCATCCCGTTCACGCACAAGCTGAAAGCGCCGCTCCATATTGATACCTTCACTTTTGGTCAACCATGTGCCTAAACGCAACGCTTCACCTTCGTATGAGGCCATCATGTAATCGTATTCGCTGTGGCGGATCGCCATCGCGCGATTGAGGCGCTGATAGTCCTCAACCGACAAACCCAGAGACTCCGAGTGAGCCCAGGCCAAGTGCTGACACCACTTAACATAGACTGCATTATTGGTGTGATTCAAACCGTCGATGTCTTCGCTACCTACCCGCAAAGGCAAACTGAAGACTTCGGGAAAATCCCATGCAATGGCGGCCTGCTCACCGCTTGTTGTTGGCTCTGAGGGTTTGGGGGTAGAGGAAGTAGGAGGTAAAGCCATAGTCAGTGCCAAAATGTGAGTCGCAAAAATCGCCCACTGCTCAACAGTGGGCGGGACTCAACATGATAGCGGCTGTAATGGGTAACACAAGCTTAAACGGCTTCAAGGACAGGTGCCCTGAACTTGGGGACTTCAACTTATTGATTGACCACCATGACTTTGGTCTCGCTGGTGTCCGAATCGATTAAGCCAGTAAGCAGATGGCCCGCACTCACTCGATCTCCGGGTGCTACCTGGAGCCCACTGATTTGGCCAGTAAAGGGGGCGATAACTTTTGTCTGCGACAGAGCTAAACGGGCCTGGTCCAGTCTAAGTTCCGCCTCCTTTATAGCCGTTTTAATCTGGCTTCTGGCAAACTCATACTCTATTTTTGGGCCCGCCCCCTGCTTCAGGGCGGCTAACTGTGCGAGTGAATTGTGAAGGCTGGCCCGTGCCAATCTTACCTCTAGCGTGGCGTCCCTATCATCCAGCTGAATCAACAATTCACCTTTTTCAACGGCCTGCCCTTCCTCGACCAGCACCCAATCGACGTTTGCTGTGACGGCCGCAGCCAGTTTAGTTTTCCCCGAATTGACCTCACCGCTGTAGAAACTTACCTTAGTAGACAGTGATTGGGCATTGTCATTCGCAGACATCGCCGACCAGCCCTTATTGGTCAGACCATCCGGTGAGTGCTCCAGGCTCATGGCAATCACCAAGGAACTACACAACAGTTCGATACCCAAAACGCACAAAGCCAGACGTGTTTGAAAAAACACTCCGCGCCTTGTCGATTTTCCCTTTTTCATGTTCATGTCCAATTCTCTTTCTGCCGCGATGAAGGGTCGGCAATGCCTCTAACAAAAAACAGCACCCGGATCGGGTGCTGTAATAAGGGGCAGTTTATATTTCGAAGCGATGGTTTCTCAACCAGACTGCACCTGCAAGCAAGCCCGCCGCAATAGCTGCCCCTGAGCCAATATTGGCGACACTGGCAAGATCCAAGGTGCTAATAATTCCGGTGCCAGAAATAAACACATCCGTGAAGTTTTCATTAATGGGCATATGGCTGCCAATCCATGCGGCAATATGGCTTGTCCGGAACAATAACCACTCACCCAGGAATACCAAGACAACCGGCACAGTAGCCACCAAGAAAGGTGAGCGTTTAGCATAAGCCGAAGCCACCATTAACCAGGCACATACAGGCAGTGCCCACACTGCAAGGTAAACCACCAGACCCAGCTGTCGAACAAAGGCCGAAGCAATGTGCAGATTAGGCGCAATCACCTGCCAGGGATCCAAATCCATTTTAGAGGCCACTATCATCGCCAACACACTATAAACAAGTTGCACGACCCAAGAGGCCACTGTTGCAAGCAAAGGAACAGCGATAATGCCCACCAATAACTTCACACCAACTGACTGAGTTTCAGAAAAAGGCATTGACTTCCAAAACAGTATGCTGCGATCACGGCGATCAGAGTAAAGTGTGTTTAGCAAGTAAACCAACACAACTAACCAGCTAGTAATCAAAAACGCATAGTGAATACCGTAGAGCCCAGCATCCAAACCTTCGCGGTTTTTCTCAAAGAAACCATCGAGTCTCTGCTGCTGATCTTGATCGTTCAGCACCACTACATCACCTTCATCAAACTGTATGAAAATATGGCGCTCTTCGAGCTTTTTTACGTTTGGTTCTCCAGGATTGACAGCATCTTCGAGTGTGGACTCAATCACCTGTTCAATCTGCTGCTCCACTCTTTCTTCAACTTGCTGTTCAATTAAATCAGAGTTTGCATCTTTGATTTCATCTTTATCAAAGTCGATAACAAAGCTGGAATCATTATTTGTCAAACTAATATCTACATTGGCGCGATCGATCAAGTACAAACCCACGATCATGGCAATCACCAACAAACCAGCCAAAACGACCGGCATATACAGGAAGGCACCGCGATGCTCCCAAAATTCTCTTTTTACAAGTGTCTTATATTTGTTCATGACAATTTTCCTCAAGCCTGCATTTTGGCGACAAATAAGTCGGCAACACTGGGAGTTCTTAAGCTACCAAAGGGTGCCAGTTTGTCCCGGGCGATATTCTCGAAAATTAATGCGCTGCCACCCAGCACTGAACGCTCACTAATGGGGTTCAATGCGCGGGCACTTTCAATGTCTTCAGCGCGCGCCTCAAGTTCAACAAACCGACTCTCGATATCTTCCATTTCAGATTCCAGAATCAATCGACCATCTTTGATAAACAGCAGATCTGTTAACAAACCTTCCACCTCTTCAACCTGGTGTGTGGTAATGATGATGGTGCGTTCCTCATCAAAGTAATCATTCAACAAGGCAGTATAAAACTGCTTGCGATACAAAATATCCAGCCCCAGGGTGGGTTCGTCCAGAATCAAAATTTTGACATCAATGGCCATCACCAAAGCCAGGTGCAGCTGGGTAATCATTCCCTTTGACAGTTGAGATATTTTTTTGTCCATCTCAATATTGGTCGCCGCCAAAAAGGCCTGGGCTTTTTCAATGTTAAAGTTTGGATGAACGCCCTGCAAAAAATCGATCGCCTGAGAGACTTTAAGCCACTGAGGTAAAATGGCGGTGTCCGCGATAAAACACACATTCTCCAGCAACTCAGTTCTTTGGGTCCGTGGATCCAGCCCGAGAACATTTAATTCTCCTTCACTGGACGACAAGCCGAGAAGACATCTCAGTGCGGTGGTTTTTCCTGCGCCATTAGGACCAATCAACCCTACAATACGACCCTTCTCCACACTGAACTCCATACCGTTCAGCACTTGAGATTTGCCATAGGATTTGCACAGTCCGCGCGCTTCAATAACAGCTTTCATTAGACTGTATCCTTATTCAGCGTTGAGATCATATCGATAACTTCTTGTGTGCTAATACCCAGTTGTTTCACTCGGCTCAGCAAGAGGGGCAATTCATTTTGTAAAAATTTTGCTTTTTCATTGGATAACAAATTATCTCTCGCCCCTTCAACCACAAACATGCCAACACCCCTTTTCTTAAACAGTAAACCTTCGTCAACCAATTCCTGATAGGCCTTCGATACGGTTAAATGATTAATGCTGTACTCGGCGGCAATCTGACGCACAGAAGGCACGGCCTCTTCTTCTTTAAACACTCCCTCTAACACCAGGTTCACGACTTTATCGCGCAACTGTCGGTAGATGGGTTGGTCTTCGTTCCAGTGATCCTGCATAACGCTAGCCCTACAAAACGTGTCTGTGAATATCTTAGTGTTCGTCGAGTCGACGAATTTCACTGCTACCACTTACATCTGAAATAACTTTGGGGTCACCGTGGTACACAACCTCTGCACTTCCCATAGCCTCGACCGACAAGTAGTCAATGACATTGATGACGATATCCGCTGACCCTGCAGCTTCTATCTCGGCTTTTTGACTGACAATGTGCTCTGCAGCGTAATCACCCGAGCCGGCAATTTCGATCATCTGAATATCAACCGCGCCCTCTCCATCGATAACAACATCGACAGATCCGGCCATTTCGACACCTAACTCTCGTGTCACCAAGTCGCCGATCTGTAACTCTGCTGAACCCGCCAGTTCAAAATTGACTTCCCGATCACTCTTAATTTCGGCAATCTCAACCTCGGGGGATCCTGCAATTTCAACGTCCACTCTGTCAGCACTTATCTCACCTACGTCGACCGACGCGGAACCCGCCACTTCAAGAGAAAAGGTGTCTACTGTGAGATTCTGAACGGTCATTTCACCGGACCCTGCACTGGCAATGGTCAGGTCGTCACTCTCGATGGATCCTACGGTGGTTTCGCCGGACCCAGCTACTTCGATTTCGCGAATATCTTTTAACTGAACATCGAAAACGGCGCTGGATTTGAAGTCAAAAATACTCATAGAAAATGAGGAGCGCTTGTGATGAAGGTGCAGCCTGCTGCCTTTCACTTCGGCAACTACCTTGGACAGCATGCTTCTGGGGGCGGTAATTTTAACAAATTCCTCGTCGCCCTGAGTGACGTTCAGATCATAGCCACCTTCCAGGACAATGCTATGCACATCTTCCAGAGAAACTGTTTTACTTACCAGCTCTTCGGCAGAGACCAGGGGCGCAACCGCCAATGCCGAAAGGCATATTGATGCAACTGCGAGTGTTAAATTCTTTGGTTTCATAATTCATACCTGACTGATCATGATTTAATAGCGCGCTCTGCGTGCCGGTGTTATATGTGACTATAACACCATAAATCTAATCATCAAGCATAATTTTACATTTGCTCAAAAATAAAACACAAAAAAGGGGTGCTGACCTACTAATAGCAGGCCAGCACCCCTGGGATCACTCTAAATATCTATTAAAAACAATTACTTAAAGTGCCTATTCTCAATAAGCTCTGTGACAACGGAGGGATCTGCCAAAGTGGAAGTATCACCCAAGCTGTCAAGCTCATTAGCGGCAACCTTACGTAAAATACGTCGCATAATCTTGCCTGAACGGGTTTTTGGCAGCCCAGGAGCCCACTGAATAACGTCAGGTTTAGCGATAGGACCAATCTCTTTGACACACATTTTGATCAGTTCGGCTTTTAGCGCGTCGCTGGGGCTCTCACCACTCATTAAGGTGACATAACAATAGATGCCCTGCCCCTTAATATCATGAGGACAGCCCACAACCGCCGCCTCAGCGACCTGATCATGTAATACCAGCGCACTCTCAATCTCGGCGGTACCCATGCGGTGACCCGACACATTCAATACGTCATCAACTCGGCCCGTGATCCAAAAATAGCCATCTTCATCACGACGAGCCCCGTCACCGGTGAAGTAGTACCCGGGGAACGTGGAATAATAGGTATCGATACACCGCTGATGATCGCCATAGACAGAGCGGATTTGACCAGGCCACGCAGCCTTAATGGCCAGGCTGCCTTCTGCAGCGCCCTCTATTTCCTTGCCTTCACCATCCAGCAATACTGGTTGTACGCCGAAAAATGGCACCGTTGCTGACCCGGGCTTGAGATCGATCGCACCGGGCAGCGGCGTCAACATATGGCCGCCGGTTTCAGTCTGCCACCAGGTATCGACGATGGGGCAACGTGCATCACCCACCGTACGGTAATACCACTCCCACGCTTCCGGGTTGATGGGCTCTCCAACCGTACCCAATAACTTGAGACTCGCGCGGCTGGTCTTGCTCACAAATTCATCACCAACGGCCATCAATGCCCGTATCGCGGTGGGGGCCGTATAAAAGATATTCACCTGATGTTTGTCAATCACCTCCCAACAGCGAGAGGCAGAGGGGTAGGTTGGCACGCCTTCAAACATCAGCGTAACCGCACCATTGGCCAGTGGGCCATAAACAATGTAACTGTGACCGGTCACCCAGCCAACATCCGCCGTGCACCAGTAAATATCGCCCTCTTGATAATCGAAGGTGTATTTGTGGGTCATAGCAGCCTGCAGCAAATAACCCGCCGTGGTGTGCAATACGCCCTTGGGTTTGCCGGTAGAGCCAGAGGTATAAAGGATAAAGAGCGGATCTTCCGCGTCCATAGACTCCGGTTCGCACTCGGCAGATGCCTTATCAACATGCTCGTGATACCAAATATCCCGCCCTTCAGACCAGGCAACATCGCCGCCTGTACGTTTTACTACCAGGCAGGTATGCACATTGGGACAGCTTTCCAGAGCGATATCGGCATTGCTTTTTAAAGGCACAGCCTTGCCACCACGAAGGCCTTGATCGGCCGTAATCACAGTTTGGCAATCGCTGTTCAATATACGATCTTTAAGTGCGTCCGGCGAAAAACCACCAAATACAACTGAGTGCACAGCGCCAATACGGGCACAGGCCAACATGGCGTAGGTCGCCTCGGGAATCATCGGCATGTAGATACACACACGATCACCCTTTTTGACCCCCCGGGCCTTCAGTACGTTAGCCAACTGACACACAGATTGGTGCAAAGAGCTGTAGCTAATATGTTTGTCTTCGCTGGGGTCATCGCCCTCCCAGATAATGGCGGTTTGTTCGCCACGGGTCGCAAGGTGCCTGTCTATGCAGTTCACACTGACATTCAGTTTTGCACCGCCAAACCAGCTGATTTCACCTTTGTGTAAATCGGCCTGGCAAACGCTGTCCCAAGGCTGGTCCCAGTCCAGGAATGTATTGGCTTGCTCGGCCCAAAACCCGTCGGGGTCAGACACGGAGCGAGCATACATCTCGCGATACTGCTCGGCATTAATATGGGCCGATTGTTTAAAAGCCTCTGGAACCGGATGAATGGGGAATTCTGACATCGATCTATCCCTTAGTCTGTGAATAAAGTTTGAAGAATTTTATTGTTATTAGTTTGAGGTGCCGGTGTTCAAGCCTGTTGACCTGCCCACCCGCGTGCTGATGGCCTTCAATAAATTATACGGCGCTTATCCTAGCCCATTTGGCGCACAGGATACAGTCGAAAAGGGTTAAAACCTGCGCTTTACGCCACTTGCGCAGGAATTGTGTTGGTGCAACGCTCTACCTGGTTCTCTTCAGTGAGATAGACCAGTTTGGGTTTAAAATCTGCCAGTTCTGAAGCTTGGAATTGGCCATAGGCCGCAATGATTACACGATCGCCCACCTGTACCTTGCGTGCAGCGGCACCGTTCATTGAGATTGTGCCAGACCCTGCCTCGGCCAGAATGACGTAAGTTGAGAAGCGCTCACCATTGCTGACGTTGTATATATCGATTTTTTCAAACTCATGTAAGCCCGCGAGCTTTACCAAATCACTGTCGATTGCGCAGGATCCGTCATACCACAATTCTGCCTGGGTGACGCAGGCCATATGGAGCTTGCCCTTCAACATTGTGCTGATCATTCAATTATTCTCCTTCCGTCAAATTCGTTGAAACATTGTCAATAAGTCGGGCACCCGCCGTGAACATTGCACCCAGAATAGTAATATTCCTGTCATCATCTGCGGCCGGCGCTAGCGTTTTGCTGTTACACACGCTGAAATAATCGACTCTAAAGCCAGCGTCTTCTATCTGCTGGCGAGCCTCGTCACCCAAATCACCAAAATCCCTTCGTCCCGCTTCTATATGATCCTTCACCCAGTTGAGGCTCTTATTGAGCTGGCTAACTTTGGGCCGCTCCTCTTCGGTAATAAAACCGTTGCGGGAGCTCATAGCCAAGCCATCGATTTCGCGGTGTATGGGCGCGGCTGTAATTTGAATACCCATGCACAGGTCTTCTACCATGCGGCGAATAACCGCAAGCTGCTGAAAGTCTTTAATGCCAAAGACGGCTTCGTGAGGCTGTACGATATTAAATAATTTGGTCACAACCGTGGTGACCCCTTCAAAATGCCCCGGGCGACTGGCGCCACACAACACGTCGGTCATTGTCGGGCAAATAACCCGGGACTGTGTGTCCAGACCATTGGGGTACATTTCATTGTCATCGGGGTTAAAGAGGTAATCACAACCCACACCCTGAAGCTTTTGGCTGTCTTCCATCAGTGTGCGAGGGTATTTGTCCCAATCTTCATTCAAACCAAACTGCAAACCGTTAACAAAGATCGAGCAGACAACAATGTCATTGGTCTCGCGAGCCAATTTCACCAATTCCAAATGGGCGTCGTGCAGATTACCCATGGTGGGCACAAAACCAATACGCTTGCCCGCCGCTCGCTCTCGATTCAAGGTTTCACGCAGAGAGTCTATGTGGTGGTAGGTTTTCATGAATGCACCTCAATGCAACGGGAATGGACGGCCTGATGGCGCACTTGGGCGTGGGATAATACACCGGGGGTCAAAACATGTACATTTTGCTGCCAGAGCTCGAACAAACCTTCAGCTTAGTATTCGTCCTGGTGCATGTATTCAGGGGCGAGATTTTCAAAGCGGGTGTATTTGCCCACAAACGCGGCCCGAGAGGTGCCGATTTCACCGTTTCGCTGCTTGCCGATAATCAGTTCGGTAATGCCTTTGTCGGGGCTGTCTTCGTTGTAGTATTCATCGCGATAGATAAATAGAATCACATCCGCATCCTGCTCAATGGCGCCCGATTCCCGCAGATCCGAATTCATGGGGCGCTTGTTGGGACGCTGCTCTACACCTCGGTTTAACTGCGACAATGCAATAACCGGGCAATCGTATTCTTTGGCCAGAGCTTTCAGGGAGCGGGAGATCTCAGAGATTTCCTGCGTACGGCCTTCGCTGGGCCCAGCAACAGTCATTAACTGAAGGTAGTCAATCATGATCATGCCTGGGTTGCCGTGCTCTCTGGCAATTTTACGTACGCGCGCACGGACTTCCTGGGGTGTGAGACCCGGGGTATCATCAATGAACAGCGGTCGATCTTTCATCTTTGAAACGGCGGCAGATAATTTTGGCCAGTCCTCTTCCGTCAACTTACCGTTTCTCATTTTTCCCGCATCAATACGGCCAATGGAAGACAGCATTCGTTTAACGAGAGATCCCGACGGCATTTCCATACTAAACACCAGGGCTGGCTTGTCCTGGGTGAGAATCGCCGTCTCAATAAAGTTGAGCGCCAGTGCTGTTTTACCCATCGAGGGGCGCGCGGCAAGAATAATCAACTCACCGGGCTGCCAGCCCGACGTGCGCTCATCGAGGTCGGACAGACCCGAGGGCATGCCGGTAATATCACTACCGGAACGGAACAACTGATCAATGTGTTCAACCGTAGACTTCAGTAAGCTGTTAACTTCCTCAAAGCCACCCTCTTTTGGCCGTGACTCGGCAATTTGCGCTACTTTTTTCTCTGCCATTTGCAGCAGATCATTGGTATCCAGACCGGCGGGGTTGAAGCTGGATTTACTGATCTCGCCGGCGGCGGCAATGAGTTGGCGCAAGGTTGCCCGCTCACTGACAATTTTGGCATAGGCGGTGATATTGGCGGCACTGGGGGTATTACTCGCCATCTCGGTAAGATAGCCGATGCCGCCAACCTGATCTATTTCATTGCGCTTGGTAAGTTCCTCATCGAGGGTTACCACATCGAGCGGGCTGCCCGCTTCTGATAGCGCCGCCATTGCATTAAAAATAATGCCATGGTCCCGGCGGAAGAATTGCTTTTCAGTGAGGACTTCGGCCACCGCATCAAAGCGTTTGTTGTCCAACATTAATCCACCCAGCACTGCCTGTTCGGCCTCTACAGAGTGCGGCAGGGCTCCGTCGCTGGTTTCGCGAGGAAAGGGATCAATCATGGTTTCAGACATGCAGTAATACTTCTTTCAGATAACCGGAGGGGTACTGTAAGCAAAACGGGCGCGATCAGCAACGCTATGCGTTACCCATCGTGCCCGTTTTTAGTCCTGCTAGCAGGAAAGTGTGCGCCTGGAATTACTCGGCAACAACACTCAGCTTGACGGCCTGGGTCACTTCAGAGTGAACCTGTACGTCAATCTCATATTCGCCCACTTCGCGCAAAGCGCCTGTTGGCAAACGTATTTCAGTTTTGGTGACTTCAACGCCAGCCGCGGTGATCGCATCAGCGATGTCGCGTGTGCCGATAGAACCAAACAGCTTGCCTTCATCGCCAGAGTTGGCTTCGATGGTCACAGCCAGCTCAGCCAGCTGCGCAGCGCGTGCTTCAGCAGCAGCTTTCTTCTCAGCAGCGGCAGCTTCTAGCTCTGCACGACGGCTTTCAAATTCAGCGACATTGGCTGCATTGGCCATAACAGCCTTGCCATTTGGGATCAGATAGTTACGGCCAAAACCGGCTTTAACGGCAACCTTGTCACCGATAGCTCCTAGCTTACCCACTTTCTCGAGTAGAATAACTTCCATCTCGTTTACCCTCTAATTTTGCAAAAATTGCAGTTGTTTCACAGCTCGTCCGATCAGGATCGGGGTTTGATACGAGCGCGAAAATTAATCCACGTGTCCATAAACGCCATAATGGATAACATCACCATTAAGGGGCTGTAGAGCACCAATAACATTGGGCTAAACAGCATCAACGCCACATAAAACAACACCAGCCAGCCCCTGCCGATACCCAGTTGTTTAACGCTGCTGTGCACAATAGCAAGCCCCGCGATAAACAATGGCAGAGCAAATAAACTGCCCCACACCTGGTAGTCACCCCCTACCGACAAGCAATACGTCGCACTCAGCAAACACACAATGGCCTGCGAGGGTTTGAGTCTGATGGCGTGAAACTCCGCCTGAAACCCCGAAGGGTTATACAGCATTGCCTGCCACCACCGCCCCAGAAATAAGCTTAACAAGCCATTCCAGGCAAGCACATAAGCCACAAACCCCAACACCAAGGTGTTGGTAGGTTCAAACTCAAGCGCTTTGTGAGCAGGGCTTGACGCTCCCTGCTGACTCAAAATATTGCCCAGTATCTTCACCAGCTCTTCCGCCGGGGAGGATACAAACACCGTCAACAACACTGCCGACAAGGTGCTTAACGCCACTAAACCTACTAAGGCATAGGCCCAAGAACTCGAGGTTCTCAGTAGCAGCGCAACGATAAAGGTAGCAATCACCGCTGCGAGGGTGATGTAGGCCATCATGGGCCCATATTCACTCACAAACAGTGATACCACCGCGGGTAACAAAGCCCAACACAGCACATAGGTGCCATCTTGGGTGCCGCGACGCATACTCACAAACGCCACGGTGGCCGGACTAATCAGTGGAAACCAAGAGCCTATCAGGGCTACCACTGCGGCCTGCATGCGGCCACGCATAATAAATTCTGCGAGCGCACGCATGTACTGATTTACTCGTGTGCGTCCGTGTACGGCAGCAGAGCCAAGTAGCGAGCACGCTTGATAGCGGTTGCCAGCTGACGCTGATATTTAGCTTTTGTACCAGTAATACGGCTTGGTACGATCTTGCCTGTTTCAGACACATAGGCTTTCAAGGTTTCCAGATCTTTGTAATCGATCTGCTTGGTGCCTTCAGCGGTAAAACGACAAAATTTACGACGACGGAAAAAACGTGCCATGAGTCAGTCTCCCTTTATTCTTCGCCCGCTTCAGCAGGTGCTGAATCGGCAGAGTCATTTGATTGAACCGGCGCGGCAGCAGGTGCTGCAGCAGGAGTTTCTTCACGACGCTCGGAGCGTTCAGGGCGATCGCTGCGACTTCTGCGCTCACGGCCTTCTTTCTCAGCTTTCATGATTGGAGACTCTTCTGTAACTGCTTCGTCCTGGCGAATAACCAGGTTACGCAGTACAGCGTCGTTGTAACGGAAATTGGTGGTCAATTCTTCCAACGCTTCTTCGCCACACTCTACATTCATTAAGGTGTAGTGTGCTTTGTGAATTTTGTTGATGGAATAAGCCATGTGGCGGCGGCCCCAGTCTTCCAAACGATGCACCTGACCACCACTGTCTTTAATGGTTGCAGTGTAACGCTCGATCATGCCGGGCACTTGCTCGCTTTGATCTGGGTGTACCAGAAATACGATTTCGTAGTGACGCATTGTAGCTCCTTACGGGTTAAAGCCTTCTCTTGGCAGAATTGAAAACAGATCCAACCAGCACGTGAGTAAGGCAAGGAGGGCCATATTTAAACCCCTGGCCA
>ENA-OSET01003709-OSET01003709.1-sediment-metagenome-genome-assembly--contig:-NODE-3709-length-13867-cov-28.448658_pt1 | contig 13867 bp, 16 predicted proteins | sample MGYA00237882_ERZ534229 | MGnify/ENA primary metagenome ERZ534229 (study PRJEB26408, sample SAMN06266212) | sediment metagenome | isolation source: Hudson Canyon methane seep mesocosm | place...
TTGCAGCCAATTCAAAATCCAAGCCTTTGCTTTCACCCAAATCAACATGATCTTTAGGCTCAAACGAAAAATCGGGAATATCCCCCCAGCGGCTAATTTCAACATTGTCATCTTCTGTTTTACCAGCGGGCACAACTTCATCCAGTATATTTGGAATCGCTTGCATAATTTCAGACATTTCCGCCTGAATTTCTGACAATTCAGTTTCCGCTGCTTTTAATTGCTCACCTAAGTGCTGAACCTGATCCAATAAAGGTTGTATATCCTCACCTTTAGCCTTTGCCTGACCTATACTTTTTGCACTTTTATTTTTCTCATTCTGCAAGTCCTGCGTACTTATCTGTACAACTTTGCGTTTATTCTCCAATGCTTCATAAGCTGCCGAATCAAAAGCATAAGATCGTCGATCTAATTGTTGTTTAACATATTCAAGATCGGATCTAAATAAACGAGGGTCTAACATAACGATGATTTACCTAAAAAAATTAAAAAAATGGGAGATTAAGGGAGATGGAAACAAATAATCATCCAATCTTACTGGTCTTTTTGTCCGCCTTCAGCCGTGTAGAAAAAGTTACGTAGCCTGCTATGCGCCTCTTTCCACACGACTAAAGACAAACAAAAATCCTGCCTAATAATGGATGATTATTTATTTCCAGCTCCCTAATTGATTTGCTTAGCTGCAAAAAAGCCAAGCCATAATGCACCCGCACAAACGAGTATATTACTAATAATTGCCACTGAAATAGATTTTACATGTGTATCCATCCCGTAACCATATTCAATAAAGTAATGAATTAAATACAAACTGGATAGGGTAACAAAAATACCAATACTAATAACCACAATAGCAACACCCTGCTCTGTGGGCACAGGTACTTTATTTAACAACACCATACTTACCATGCCAATCAAAAAGGCACCGACTAAATTAACAACTAATAAGCCATGAGGAAACACCCAGCCCATCCAGCTGATATGTCCATTTGATGATGCAAAAAGCACTTTGCCTAACGTCAGCCCTATCCAAACAGCAAATAGACAAACAAGTACGCTAACAAATACATTTAAAGAGGCTTTACCAAACTGCCCTTGCTCTAATAAATAAAGCGTATCTAAGGAAAAGGTTGAAAAGGTGGTTAATGAACCAAACAAACCCACTAAAATTGCAGAACGGTATTCCATAGATAATGCAACACGTTGCAAAATCAGAGCTTCTGTTAACAGCCCAATTAAAAATGAACCCAGAATATTAACCGCTAAAGTACCGTATGGAAAGCCTCGACCTAGCCAATGATAGACACCAGACGAAATTAAAAAACGTAAAACAGCACCAAATGCACCGCCTAAAGCGACTGCTATCAATTGATTCATATTTAGAACTTAATAAAATGCTCGCGATAATATTTCATTTCTTCAATAGATTCAATAATATCGTCCAAGGCTTTATGTACAGATTTCTTTTTGAAACCTTTTTGTAAATCAGGTGCCCACCGTGCTGCCAATTCTTTAAGCGTGGACACATCTAAGTTACGATAATGAAAATAATCTTCTAATTTTGGCATATAGCGATAAAGAAAACGCCTGTCCTGACAGATACTATTACCACAAATCGGTGATTTATTAGCTGGCACCCATTGCTCTAGAAATTCAATCGTTAATCTTTCCGCTTCTGCATCATCAATTGTTGAAGCTTTTATCCGTTCAATTAAACCTGACTGTCCATGATGCTTTTGATTCCAGTCATCCATACCCGCAATAGCACTCTCTGGTTGATGAACTGCCATAACAGGGCCTTCAGCCAGAATATTAAGGTGCTTATCGGTAATAACCGTTGCAATCTCAATAATTAAGTCAGTATCCGGATCCAATCCTGTCATTTCTAAATCAATCCAGATAAGGTTACTTGAATCCTGCGCCATGTCGTTTCCATATTAATGATAGTTGCTTTAAATTGTAGCATTGGCTAATCTGTATGGCTAATTCTTAAAATATCAAAAGCCAAGTCGATACACATGCACACATTTACAATAATTTTTTTAATTGCCATAGTTATTTCTTATAGCATTCAGTTTTGGTTATCCATACGCCAAAAATCATTTGTTTCAACCCACAGAGAAGCGGTCCCAGAAGCGTTCAAAGACTCTGTCGCATTAGATGCCCATCAAAAAGCAGCGGATTATACCGTTGAAAAAGGTAAATTAGGTGATATAGATAGTGTTATCAGTGTTGTTTTTTTATTGGCACTCACTTTGGGTGGCGGTATCAGCCTGGTTTTTAATTTATGGTCATCTTTTGGCTTATCAGCCATGTACACTGACTTAGGAGCTATTGCATCCATTATCATTGCAATGACTTTGTTAGAAATTCCATCCAGCCTATACCAAACATTTGTTATTGAAGAAAAATTTGGCTTCAACAAAAGTACTCTAGGTCAGTTTCTTAAAGACCAAGCCATCTCATTATCTCTGGTTATTGCTATCGGCATGCCTATTCTGGCATTAATCCTTTGGGTAATGGATAGCATCGGCTCATTATGGTGGCTCTATGCCTGGGCAATTTTAATGTCTATGTCATTATTAATGAGCTGGTTATTCCCTACCGTTATAGCCCCCTTGTTTAATAAATTCACCCCTATGGAAGAAGGCTCTTTAAAAGACCGTATTCAAGGTTTGTTAACGCGCTGTGGATTTAGCAGCAATGGTATTTTTATCATGGATGGCTCAAAGCGCTCAGGCCATGGTAATGCTTACTTCACTGGCATGGGAAATAACAAACGTATTGTGTTTTTTGATACTTTAATTGAATCCTTAGACGAAGAAGAACTAGAAGCCGTATTAGCCCATGAACTAGGTCATTTTAAATGTAAGCATGTGATTAAAATGTTAGTGGCATCATCTGTTATGACCTTACTGAGCTTTGCAATTTTAGGCTGGTTAATTACCCAAGACTGGTTCTTTAGTGGCTTAGGCGTTGATACTCATTCAAATGCAGCTGCATTGCTGGTCTTTACCTTAGTATCCCCTGTCTTCACTATTTTTATGCAACCCATTAGCGCTTATTTTCAGCGTAAGTTTGAGTTTGAAGCCGATGATTTTGCATCGAATAATGCTAAGGCCAGTAAATTGATCAGCGGACTGGTTAAGTTATACGAAGAGAATGCCAGCACACTTACACCCGATCCACTGTACTCTGCTTTTCATTACAGCCACCCTCCTGCAGCCATTCGTATTGCTCACTTAGAAGAAAAGATGTAATCACAATGAATGAACTGATCGAAGGACTCGTCATATCTCATCTTGGACAAGCGATAGCCGTTGAAGTAGGTGGGCAGATTCTACTTTGCCAAACCCGACGCAAACTCGATACAGTTGCCGTAGGCGATAAGGTGATGGTTACTCAATCATCACCTGAGCAAGGGCGTATAGAAGAAATCTTACCTAGATATTCTTTATTAAAACGCCCTAGTCGCAATAAAAAAACACGGCCAGTAGCCGCTAATATCGACAATATCTACATTGTTTTTGCTACTGAACCGCATTGTGATTTTTTATTAATTGACCAATACCTGGCCATTTGTGAAAACAAGAATATTGAAGCGATTTTAGTCCACAATAAAGTAGACTTAAGCAATCTACAGGCAGTTGAAAGCGAATTAATGGACTACGAGAAACTGGGTTACCATTGTCACAAAGTCAGTGCAAAAAGCAATACCGGCATCGCTGAATTAAAAGCCGCATTGAACCATCATATTAGTATTTTTGCGGGGCAATCAGGGGTAGGAAAATCATCTTTAACCAATGCAATCATTCCCGACAAGCAATTAAAAACCAATACCGTCTCAGAAATAACAAAACACGGTCGACACACAACCACAGCAGCCACACTTTATCACTTACCCGATGGTGGTGATTTAATCGATAGTCCAGGTGTGGCAATTTTTGGATTAGCAGATTTAGATGAGCGACAGCTTGCCTGGGGCTATAGAGAGTTTCAACCTTTACTTGAACAATGCCAGTTTAATGACTGTCGTCATTTAAAAGATAAAGGCTGTGCGGTAAGAGTTGCAGCAGAAAACGGCGACATTCCCATGTCACGCTATCAACGTTTTTTAAAGTTAAGAGAAAAAATGCCCACTTCTATGTAAGATTTTGGTTACGATTGGATACAGCAAAGAAACATGTCGTGGCATTTTTTCTTCCGAACTAGGTCTGCCGAATTTCTGAGAATTTTCAATATTATTGATAATTCTTAGCTATTGGATAAATTCCTCAATTCATAAGCAGCACCAGCATTCATCTCAAAATCCCAGTCTGATATTATCTTTATATCGGTACCTATAATTTCTCTTAGTTTTGGCACTTCTGTCTTCAATTCACCATACAACTCCATAACCTTAGATTCTGATGCATTGAGTGCTTCACTATTTGCCCAATCAAGAAAATCAGTAGAGCTCTCAAACGCTTCACATTCCATCAAAACAAGTTGAAGTAATAAAAGTTGATTAGTTGAATTTGCCTCGTCAAGTTCATCACACGCAGGTATTATTATTGAAATCTGATTTAGAAGAAGTGTTATTCGCACCCTCACATATGAATTCACTGGTGCTTTTCTTAATTTCTCAATAGAAAGAGTAAGGTTGTGTTTGTCTTTTATTTTTCTTAATGTTCCAATTTCTTCGTGCTCGCAAGTCATATAACTTTCAGATGCCAGATCAATACTGTAGTTCAATTTTTTCGGTGTTTCTATTGTCTATTTCATGCCACTCAACATCAAGATGAGGTTCAATCGACGGGCCAGAAAAAACTAAATTCGTCTTTATCTGTCGTATTCATTTTTAATAGTAGCCAGTCGTCAACAGATAAAACTGGAATTGCATTTAAAATATTTTGTTCATAGAAAATGATAACTGCTAAGTTTTGACTTGTGCTGGAAAAAACAAATAGTAGGGGTAAAAACTGCTGAATAAATTACGAAGAATTTTGACCAGAGACCGAACAGATAAAAAGGACAGGAAATTTTGAGAAAATCTAGGGAGCTTAGTGATAATGGTGCCCAGGGGCGGAATCGAACCGTCGACACGAGGATTTTCAGTCCTCTGCTCTACCGACTGAGCTACCTGGGCAATCACTAAATCAAGCCGTCTATTAAACCAATTGATATAATTTTAGTCAAGTAAAATATTCAAAATCACCATTAACTAGAAGACGACTGCGGTTTCTTTCTAAAAAGGTTAATCAGAAATTGAAATACTTTTTTAATACCTTTCAAAATTTTGGGTATTAACCAAATCATTAAGCCTATAAAAACAACTAAAGCAATCAAGAATAAAGCAGGATGGTTTAAGCACGCCCACACCCCTCCAATAACGGCAATATCCTCGCCTATGGATGCCGTCCAATTAGTAAACGGTTCTGGAGAAGCATTAATAAGAACACGGGACCCCGCTTTTGTCATATGCGTTCCTGCCGCCAAGCCCCCCCCTAAAATAGCCGCTGTAATTTCTATTGCTGGATTCATATCCCCGATTGCACCTGCCGCCAGCATAGCCCCAGCCGGAATGCGCACAAAAGTATGCAATGTATCCCAGGCGGTGTCTACGCCTGGAATTTTATCTGCAAAAAATTCCACACAATACATTAAACCTGCCGCCCCCATCACCATAGGATTGGCAACAATTTGCAAATCTGCTGGCAAATCCATATTGCCCGTATTAGCCAAGTAACCTAATGTAAAGAGTGTTGCGTAAAGATTTATGCCACTTGCCCAGGCCAAGCCCATTGTTAAGGCTAAGGTGGTTGATATTTGATCTAATGCTTCCATAAATTTCAGATATTTGTTTTGTGTAGATACAGCTTACCAGTATTAATATGAATATAAACTGAGCACAAGTCAGTTATTTTACTTTCTGCAATGTGAGTGTTTGTTTTTTATCATTTAAAGTCACTGTGTAATTGTTTAAAACATTCATTCCCAATAACTTTGTTCCACCTAACAAGTCGTCAGCAATAAAAGCCACATCTATATGGTTAATTGTTTCCTCGCCTATGGTTAAAGCAGCCACTTGCGAATATAAAGCCTCGGTTATACCATTAACTGTTTGTACATTTCTAGTGACGGCTTGGCTATAATCAATACCTAAATCTGACATCATAGATTCTGGCAAAACAACAATACTGGCTCCCGTATCAATCATTAGAGACACATCAAATTCAACACCTGTTTCGCTCCTCAATGTTGCTGAAATAAAATGATTTCTACCACGTTTTCGTGTTTTAACTATCGTTTTAGTCGATTGATTTTCTTTTTTAGTGTAACCAGCATAATCTGGATCGTAATCTAAATAATTACTCGCATCAGGATGAGGTTCAGGCCACTCCACTGTTGCTTCCTTTATTATTGGCTCAGCATAAATCGCATTCTGAGCACCTGCATTTAGGTGACCACTAAAAAAACCGAAACCAATTAATAAAGCACCGTTAATTTTTTCAACAATCACATCAAACCCTCTAGTAAAAAAACACAAGTAGTCGCTATGGCTTATTTATCTTAGGATAGACATACCAACATAAAGCCAACAACAGCCCACAGCCCGCAATAATACCTACGGCCATCATAGGGTTTGTTCGTAATAGAACTTTAGCGCTAGCAAACAAAACAAGAACAACAATAATAACGAAAAGAGAAAATAATGTTTGCAAAGCCTTATCCTTTTAAATAATGATAAATTTAGTTTAGAGGATAGTTTGAATGATGTAAATTGTTTCTACTGATAATTGGTATACTGACCGTTTTATTTACGAGGGCATGAAGCATGGCAATAGCAGTTGATTTGATCGAAGAAATGAAGATCCTTACACTTTTTAATTTAACATCAACACAAGAAGGCATAAAAGTTCACGGCTCTGCCGGTGAAGATGCCGTTTCAGCTACAAAACGATTATTTGATAAAGGCTTAATCTCACAAAATGATGGCGGCTATTTAACAGACTTAGGTATTGAAGCAGCAGAACACGCTCAAAAACTTTTAATCATATTAAACTCTTAAACAAGCAATCGTTTAACAGAAAGAATATTGCATCCTATTTGCTTTATTCTTAACATGTATGCCCTATGCCTTAAGACTCAAAAAGTAGAGCAATGGGCATACAAAGAAACCACCAGCACGATGGCATTTTGACTTAATGAATGATTTTTTATTCACTCACTTATTATATTGAAAAAAACCAGCTGGAGCAGGCTTAGCTGTGACTCGGACAAAACCAAGGAGAATCGCAGCTAAAACCACTTATTAAGACTACCACCCTATCCTCGACATTAGCTTTTTATACCAAAGTTTTGGCTAGCAGCACTAAAAGCCTCTTAACGACTTCATCACCCCTTTTTAGCCATATTAAACCAAAGGGAATTTTGAAATCGTTTTAATTTCTTGTGACCGATTCAATATAAACCAGCCATAGGCAATCCTATATACAACCCAGCCAACCGCCACAAATAATACAGGAAACCCAATCAGAAAGGGAATGGTAGCCAACCCTAGCAAAACAACAACCAAGCCCACCCAAAATGTTTCAAGCTGCCACCTGTAATGCGACTGTAACCAAGTCCCTTCAACATGATGCCTATTCAAATAGTTTAAAAATACCGCTACTACAAACGGTATACCTCCAAACAAGAAAGAAATGGCCTGCATTAAATACATAAGATGAGCCAAACCATCATAATCCAACAGATGATCCTCGTGTTTTCGATACTCACCGTCTTCATTCATACCCACCTCCACTCATCATTAAATATTACATAATATTAACGCATATTACAGCACATACACAAAGCAGAGCCTTAATCTAAGGGTTCAGTTTAGACGGCAATCCAAATATACGATTTATAAAATGTGAGATATCTATTATTTCTTCCATACACAGCGAGTGCTCCATTGCATACTCATGCCAGCTAATTGGGTAATTCAGTGCTTTTAAATGACTAAAAGCCTGCTGTGCTATTGATGGCTGCACAACTGGATCCATCGCGCCATGTGCCATGAAAATAGGAATATCATTATTAACTGCAGCATGCTCAGTTTGCAGCTGCTCTATAGTCGGCAAGTATGTTGATAAAGCCATAATGCCGGCTAATTTTTGCGGATAACGCAAGCCCGTGTGCAAAGCAATCACGCCACCTTGAGAAAAGCCCGCGAGTAAGATATTTTCAGCTTTTATACCCTGATCGATTTCTCTTTGAATCAGTTGCTCAAGCTGTTTTGATGAAATATAAATATCATCAATAGCCACTGCACGCTCTAAAGAAGCATCAAGGATGTCATACCAAGAAGGCATTTCCATACCACCATTAATGGTAACAGCTTGAATAGGCGCATTCGGAAAGATAAAGTTAATTTGCTCGGCATTATTAAGCCTTAGCTCGGGCACGATGCTTTCAAAGTCATGCCCATCTGCACCTAATCCGTGCAGCCAGATAACAGAATAAAGGGGGCGTGATGTAGCCGGTATTGTTATGCAAGTCAGTGGAGAAGTCATCGTTATCTTATCAGTTTATATTAGGTTTTTATTACATAGAGTTCTATGTTGTATCGCATACTCTAACACGCTCTTTTTTGGTTTCGTTCTAACAAGTCCCTTTGAGTAATTCCATTTAAAGCATCAAGGCGACTTAAACAAATATATTTATGGCGTAGGCAGCTTTGAAGTATGTAATGGAATTAGATTTAGCGACTTTTGTGAACATCCATTAGCGTGTTAATTTGATTAAGCATTGAATTTACTTCTGTGTAGCTAATATCAATGGTGTAAATTTCGTCATTTAATACTAATCGCAGTGAAGGGTACGAATTCACAGATAATGATCGCGAAAACTCTATGTGCTCAATGAGTTGTCGCTGTATTCCTGTACTATTTAAGTCATGGCTAAATTGCTCAACATTTAAAGCACTTTGCGCAGCACAATCTATTAATATTGCATCTAGCGAAGGATTTTTTGCTTCTTGATAATAGGCTTGCTGTATGTTCTTACGTAGCGATTCAACTTGCAGAGGAGATTGCTGCTCGGCGGCTAATAATGCACGACAAGCAGGGTAAGTTGAGCGTAGCGGGATGTTTTGAGTCCAAAAATCAAAATTAAAGCGCATATCAGGAACATTTTTTTCTATCTGTTGCCACGCATGTTGTACCATCGATTGTGTTTCGACGGACATGGGCTCCGTGGTATCGGGAGCAAGCCCGCCTAAAATTGGCTTAAAGCTGAGCAATTGATGTAATTGTTTTTGTAGCTCTAATAAAGATTTCTCAAAAGCATAGCACCAGCTGCACATAGGGTCATAGAAATAATAGAGCGTTCTATTTTTAATCTGCATATTATTGCTTTTGTTGTAGATTGTTACGTGATGTCCAATACAGAAACTGGGTATTTTATGATCAAAGCTTATCCAATGTAATAGTAAAGCTTGAATCATCATCATTTAGGTAAACTTCTCCATCCTGAATATTACATTGCAACTGCATAGATCGCTTAGCCATTAACTCCACTCCCTTGGCATTAATAAGAAAAACCTTAAGGTTACTGAATCGCTGTAATTTGCCATGTTGCTGCTCCCACCAAACTCTTGCCTTACGCTCATCATAAGCATAAATAATCACGTCCTTAGCTCTTCCACATGCTTTACGAATCCTTTTTTCATCAGGCTGCCCTAACTCAATCCATAATTCAATATCATCAGTAAGCGTCTTTTGCCAGAGCTCAGGCTCATCATTGGTACTCAGCCCTTTGGTAAAACACAACTGATCATTAGCATTCACCATAAATGCTATTAGGCGAATCATAAACCGAAAATCAGTTTCTGACGGATGCTGTGCTAGCGTTAATTCATGACTTTCATAATAATGCCTATCCATATCAGCAATATTGAGGGAGACTTTATTTATTGTGGAGCTAATGGCCATAAGCTGTTTTTTATGTGTTTAGTTCATTGAGCTGAATTGTATCGCTTATTTTTCAGATAAAAACATTATCTGTTGTTTAATGCTGATATCGCCTCAACCAACCGTCTTAACTTTGCTTGTATTTTCCTGGTATTCTCAGGCCCCATTCTGAGCATTTGTTTATCAACAGCATCCAGAGCCTCTAATTTTTTATCCTCAAATTTGTAAATAATAGAGTGCTTACTCAGCGAAATTCTGGTTTTAATTATCGGCGCTTTAATAACACTAGCACTAGCCTTCATGAACATATCCTCTAGACCATATTCATTAGAATAGAAAAACTCATCATACACTTGTTTAAATAATGGTCTAAAGACCAAGTACAAACCAAGTCCTTTCTCAACATTAATCGTGTCGATTGCATCTGCTAAAAGGTCATATCTATGATAGCTTTCATTCGCCAGATACAGCCCTTTCTTATCTTTATTTACCACTATTGGCTGAGATATTTTTAAAAAACTGACATGCTTATATAGAAGTTGGTTTTGTGATAAATCATTCATTATCAGTATATATTTTCTTATCAAGCCGTCACCAGTAAACCAGTGCAGTAGATCTTCCGAAACATTTTTCAGCTCTTTCCTAAAGCGATCATCACTATTTTCCAATGATGGCATTTTTAACTTAACAACAGGCTCCTCAAGTGCTTCGCTTATAGCCATGGGACTGGAGACTCCTTCTACACCAGCATCTGCAATCACCTTATCAGTTGACGGCACAGCTTGCTTATCAATGAATGGTTTATTAACTTCGACTGGAATAGCAATTCCTTTAATTTCCACGCCCTCCTCTTCTTGCTCGTTATTCAGATAGAGAAAAATTGCAAATGTGATTGCTATTACGATAATAATTAATAGCCATGGAAAACCTTTCTTTTCTTTTTGTTCATATCGACTCATAAGTCACCCTATGTTTTTATGTATTCTAGCCTGAGCATACCATTATATGGCTATAAACTTACCAGAGCTTAAGCTGAAAACTGTACTTTGTAGCACGCATGAAGCTTGCGCAGTACCCCCCGTATTCCACTTCATTTCATACGGGCTACATTGAATACTAAACAACCACTCGTTCAAGCGGGTGAGTTTAATTCAATTGACTACCTGTAAATGTACTATGCTATTAGCAATTACAAAAAGGGCGTGAATTATGAAGAACTGGGGATGGTTTTTATTATTGGCGATAGGCTGTCTCATTTCAGCTGCCGTTGTGGTTATCCTCATTGAAAAAACAAAACAGTCAGCTTTCTTTTCTAATAATGAACAAAACACTACTGTAACGCTAATACCGAAGGAACCAGTGATTGATGAAAGTACTTTCAAGCCTTCTTCGCCATCAACAGCTAAGCACTCACTAAAAAACAATCCTTCAACACCCACTGCACAACCCACACAATCCCCCGACAACCTAATTTCAAATAGCTCTTTTGAATTAAATCCATTAACAACTGTACCAAAGTGGCAAACCACAGGTGTTGGCAGTCAGCACATCGTGGAATGGAGTACTGAACAAGCTGTTAGCGGACAACATGCATTAAAAATTAGCGCAAGCCAACCTTCTAATCGTGGATGGCCAGGCTGGCAAACTCAATTAGATCATCAAATAAACAGTGGGTATGATTTACAAGCTAAATACTATACCCCTGATGGTGCTAATGCCTGGCTAGAATTATCATTTCTAGATAGTAATAACAGGCTTATAAAAGGCTATTCTACGGGATGTCCTCGAACTTCGGTTAAAAAGCAATGGACATTAGTGGAGCGTAAAGTTAAAGCAGAATGGGTGCCAGACGGAACACGTGTTGTAAAAATTGGTCTGCGCCAATGCCTTAATCATACAAAAGGAAGACGCACCACACTTTACCTTGATGACATATCACTCAGATATAACTTTGAATAACAGCGACTTAGTTTACTACTCAGGGGAATATAACTTATGAAAATTGGTATTCAAACATGGGGTTCTAATGGAGATATTCGCCCCATGATTGCATTAGCTAACGGACTACAAGAAAAGGGACATACGGTCACCTTGGTTGTAACCAGTCTTGATAACCGAAATTACTCTGAGGAATGTACCGCTTTTAACATTAGTTACCAACAAATTCCTGAGCACATTGATTTTGATCTTGAAGACTTTGCCCAACAATCTTTTCGTATGAACGCTGCTCAGTGGTTGGTTGCTTTACTTGATACAGCCTTTTATCCTTACGAAACGATTATTTATCAGGCGTCTCAGCAATTAGCAAAAGATAACGATTTAGTCATTGGACATCATTTTCTTTATCCCTTAAAAATGGCCGCATTTAAACTAAACAAGCCTTTTTACAGCATCACTTTCTGTCACGCTGCCATTCCCACCTTAAACCATCCGCCATTTAGACTTCCTCACCTTGGTCGCACCCTAAACCAATTCCAGTGGTATCTAATGACCCTGGCTTTTGATCTTATTCTAAAAAAGAAATTCACTAGACTCTGGAATAAAGAAGGGCTGCCAAAAATCAAGCATGTATTAACGGAACTATTGTCCTCAGATGAATTAAATTTAGTGGCTATTGATCCTGTTTTTTGCCCAACGAGCAATGAATGGTCATCACAGCATCATACCTGTGGTTTCTTAAACCTTCCCTCTAAAAAGGATAACTGGCATATAGATAAAGACCTACAACATTTTTTGGATTCAGGTCCTGCACCCGTTTATATGACCTTTGGAAGTCTTCAACAAGCGGTGCCCGAGTGGAGCATGGATTTATTTGTTAAGGCTACAAACCTTGCAGGCTGTCGAGCAATTATCCAAACCAGTTCAGAAAAATATCCAGAGAACAGCCAACAAGAAAACATCTTCTTTATAGGAAGACACCCTCACCAACTATTATTTAAACACTGTGCTGCTATCGTTCACCATGGAGGAGCCGGAACAACACACTCTGCCACACTTTGTGGTAAACCTTCTATTGTTATTCCCTTTATGGATGAACAGTTATTTTGGGCAAAAGCTTTGCAACAACTTGGATTGGCAGGGAAGGCTTTACTCGCTAGAAAAGCAAATGCAAAACAATTAGCCGGACGAATAAAAACAATACTTTCTAATGAAACTTATTTAAAAAACGCAGAAGGAGTGGGGGCAGATATTAGAGCGCAAAACGGTGTTAACAATGCGGTTGACTTAATAGAGCAAACTTTTATGTCCAATTCTAATTAAAGTGCTGCAGAGGATGGATAGTCAATAAACCTATCAATAGACAGGTTATTTCCGACACCACCTTTTGCACTAAAAACAAAATATTTTAAAGGGTTTTAGACTCATAATGTCTTATTATTAATTTAAGCTTTTAGCGATGGTAGATAAAGGCATAAACAGGTTATCAAGTTGTTCAGGTAAGGATAAAAAACCAAATTGCTGATAGTAGGCTTTTGCTTGCTTATGTTTAGCATCAACAAATAGCCCTGAAAGCCCCATTGTTTGACTAACATTTAAGGTCTTTTGCATAGCATCAATCAATAGTGTTTCCCCATAACCTTTTCTTTGCTGATCAACAGAAACCGCTAATTTTGCCAGTTTGGCAGCAGGAATCCTGTTAGGGTATTTATTTTTCCATTGGTGTGGAATGTCATCAGCCAACACTTCACACACGACAAGACTCATATAGGCAATAATCACTATTGGCTGTTCTGCATCAATAAGAACAAAGGTTTTAGACAGCCCTTTATCCATATGCTGACGCGCTATTTTTTGCAAAAAATGATTTAAAGCCTGATCACCACAATCAAACCCTGTTCTATTATGTGCTTTGGCCAGCGGTTCAATGTTTAAAGTTGAATTCACTGAATGTTAGCTCGATAGTTTTTAACTGCATTTTTTAATTTTGTATT
>ENA-OSET01003710-OSET01003710.1-sediment-metagenome-genome-assembly--contig:-NODE-3710-length-13858-cov-4.295842_pt1 | contig 13858 bp, 13 predicted proteins | sample MGYA00237882_ERZ534229 | MGnify/ENA primary metagenome ERZ534229 (study PRJEB26408, sample SAMN06266212) | sediment metagenome | isolation source: Hudson Canyon methane seep mesocosm | place...
TTCGGCATACAGCTCTCGGTGTTCGCTCAGCTTACTTTTTGTTTTGCCTGCAAGCCAGCGTAAAGCAAAGTCTTGTGAAGGGCCAATGATTAAAGCGTGATAGACCTCAAACGGCAGCTTTTTTATTTCATCGCGTTTTATGAAAGGGTAAAACCATGCGCGAAGCCTTTCAAAATGGGCTCTTTTTTGTTGCTCGTGAAGCTCTGTTTGTTGGCTGTTTTCTACGAGGCTTCGGTAGCGAAATACAAAGCGTGCCCAATCTGGGTTTTCATCAATCCAGTCGATATAACATTTTACAACGGCTTTCACTCCGTCTTCGGCTGTTTTAGCTTCAGCCAAGGCTTTTTCTTGTTGGGTGCTGTGGTTTTTTACACCCGTTAAAAATAATGCGACGACAATGCCGTTCTTGTTGGTGAAATGGTGATAAATGCTGCCTACACTCACCCCTGATACGTCACGAATGTCAGCAATAGTGGTGTTTTCTACGCCTTTGTCCATAAAACATTTCAAGGCAGCAGATAAAATATGATTTTTTGATTTTTTCATAGAATTAGCAAAACAAAATTAGAATATTGTTCTAGTCTTATGTAGAGTTTAGCTTGTATATTGAATAAACAAAAGACAGAAGCACAATGAATTAACTAACCAAAGTCAGCAAATGCCGGGAATTCAAAACTAAATCGGTGTCGTACATGCGATCTAAATTTATGTAAGTACCCGTCAGGAAGGAGTCCTTTAGCTCATGACTTGTACGATTCTCTATGATTCTGTAAATTACCTTACCTCATTTCTTGTAAAAATTTAAAAGGTAGATCGAATGAAAAAGTGGCTGTGTGTAGTTTGTGGCTTGGTTTATGATGAAGCTGAAGGCTGGCCTGATGAGGGTATTGCACCAGGTACGGCATGGTCAGATGTACCGGAAGACTGGTTATGTCCTGATTGCGCTGTGGGTAAAGATGACTTTGATATGGTGGAAATCTAATGAGCAATGCGTTGCCAATCGTTATTATCGGAACTGGCCTAGCGGGTTATTCTTTAGCGCGGGAGTTTCGTAAGCTAAATGATACTCAGCCTATTTTGATGCTGACGCGTGATGACGGTCACTCGTACTCTAAGCCGATGCTATCAACAGGCTTTACCAAAGGTAAAAGTGCAGATGCCCTTTCAATGGCTGATCCTGGCAGAATGGCAGCGCAACTCAATATATCTATCCGTAATTTCACTGAAGTCACCGGTATCGATCCTGATGCCAAACAACTGTCTATTGGCTCAGAAACTTTAGCTTACGAAAAACTAGTGCTCGCTAACGGTGCTGCAGTGAATACCTTAAATTTCCCGGGTAGTGAGCATGAAAATATCCTATCAATCAATGATTTAATGGATTACCGAGTGTTTCGACAGAAACTCGATGAAAAGCAGCGAGTTTTGATAATGGGGGCAGGGCTAATTGGTTGTGAATATGCGAATGATTTACTCAATGGTGATTATCAAGTCACTGTAGTAGATCCTTCAAAAACCGCACTGAATGGTTTAATTCCCGGCTTTGCAGGCCAGGCTTTAATTCAGGGTATAGAACGGGCGGGTGCTGAATTCAGGATGCAGCGCTTTGTTAAAGAAGTGGTCGACCAAGGGACTCACTTGCTGGCTATCTTAGATGACGGTTCAAAAGTGGAAACCGATCTTATTATTTCAGCGGTAGGTTTAAAGCCCGATCTCAATTTGGCAAAGTCAGCAGGTTTGGGTTGTCAGCGAGGGATCATGGTTAACCGCTATTTGGAGACCAGCCAGACAGATATTTATGCCTTGGGCGATTGTGCTGAAATTGATGGTCATGTACTGCTATATGTTTTACCACTGATGACCAGTGCTCGTGCATTAGCCAAAACTTTAAATGGTGAACGCAGTCAGGTGAGTTTTGCGGCGATGCCTGTCGCGACAAAAACACCTGCTTGTCCGGTTGTGGTGTGTCCGCCTTTGGCGGAAAACGGTGTATGGCAGATTGAACAAGATGGTATGAATATTAAGGCATGTTATGTGGATGCTGAAAATGAGGTTTTAGGCTTTGTACTAACTGGCGACTGTATTGCGGCCAAGCAAAGTTTAGCAAAACAAGTCAAAGGGATTCATTTATAAACCCTTTTGTTGTGTCTCAGTCTGCTGTGGTTCATCAGGCTGAATCAGGCTAATCAGTTCCCAATTCTCAGCAGGTATTTGCTCACCATTTCGCCCTAAAGGTACGAGTACTTTGTCAGGACGGATCGCAAATAAAAGCGTTAGACGGTTACCATGTTGTTTTAAATAGGTCTCAAAGTTAAATTCAGCAGACAATTGCGTGATTTTGATGCTTGCCCCTTTGCTCACTAAACTGGCCAATTTAGCAAAGGTTGCCGACTCATCGAACTGGTTACGGGTTTCAACATATTTTGAGGCTGATTGATGACTGGCCCTAAGGTCTTGGTCCCCTTCCGGTAAACCTAGAATGTGTCCTTCGCCCATTAAGTCTAAATAATGGTAGGTTGATAAAGTATTGAGTTGCTTATAAGGCGAGATTGCCAACATGTGGCCGATACTAGTCAAATCCAGGTTATTTTCAGCGTGCTCAGAAACAGGGTTACCATAATAAACGCGCAAATTATCCATTCGAGCTGCTCGAACATTTTCCCAGCTGGTGTCGGTTAATACCACCGGGATATTTTTTGAAATTAAGGCTTTAGCCAGTAATCTGGCGACGGCATTGGCACCAATAAACAAATAACCATTGTCATCGGGTTCTTTAACTTTTAATAGCATTGCTAAAGGGCTGGCGGTAATACTTTGTATGACAACGGTCACCATAATCACTAAAAACACCATTGGGACTAAAGCGCCTGCATCAATATAAGCTCGCTCTTCTAGCTTGAAAGCAAATAATGCTGCCACTGCAGCTGCGACAATACCTCTTGGTGCAACCCAACCTAAGAATGTCTTTTCCTGCCAGCTAAGGTCAGTGCCAATGGCGGCCAGCCAGACGGCTAAGGGCCGTGCCACCACCATCAATATACCAATGACCCATACAGGACCCCAGCCTAAAGCTGTAATGGTGTCCAAATCCATACGGGCTGCTAATAAGATAAACAAAGCAGAAATTAACAGTACGCTTAACGACTCTTTAAATTCCAGAATGTCATCAACTGGTACGCCCTTCATATTAGCAAGCCAAATTCCCATAATTGTAACGGTTAATAAGCCAGACTCGTGTACTAGGAAATTTGAAAAAGCAAAACAGCCTAGCATAAAGGTCAGCGTGCCAGCATTTTGAAGAAACTGAGGTAGCCAATGTAGACGTAGCGCCTGGCCTAATAAATAACCGGAGGAAAATCCCAGTGTTATACCTAAAACCAGCGTTTTGCCAAACGTGGCGAGTGTGTGTTCAATGGCGTCACCTTGTCCGCTACCACTGGAAATAATAAATTCAAAAACGAGAACGGCGAGTAAGGCGCCAATAGGATCTACGACAATTCCTTCCCATTTTAGAATATTGCGAATTCGTCCATTAGGTCTTACTGCGCGCAACAAAGGCATAATTACAGTGGGGCCGCTAACGACAACAATGGCCCCAAAGAGCGTGGAAACCCCCCAGGAAATACCCACCACATAGTGACAAGCTAAGGTCGCAATCAGCCAGGTAACTAGTAAACCCGACATGAGTAAGTTACGTACCATCTTGCCGTGTTCTTTCAGCTCCGTGAATTTAAGCGTTAGGCTTCCTTCAAAAAGAATGACGGCCACGGCTAAAGACACAATAGGGAAAAACATATCACCTAAGAGTGCGTCAGGGTTTAGAAAGCCCAAATAAGGGCCCGTAAGAATACCAGCAAATAATAAAAATAAAATGGCAGGTAAACGAAGGCGCCAAGCCACCCATTGGCATACCAAAGAAATGACACCAATGCTGGCGAGGGTGATGAGTTGGAGTTCAACCATAAACTGAAGTGCTTATTCTATATTTAAAATGCATCTAACAAGTAAAGTTCATTATGCCGAGAATGCGAGCGAATAAAGCTGGATTTGAAATTATTATTGGTAAATATAAGTTGCAGGGTACTGTGCCTTACACAGTACTTAGCTTTTTTAGAATACGAGCAACTGCCATGAATGCAAAACTTGCCGTGACGTGAGTTACCGCACCAAAACCTGAAGCACAATCCAGTTTGGCTGGTCCTGAATTTTCAGGACGACTCTGACACACGGAACCATCTCCCTGATCATAAACGAGTTGCTCGGTAGAGAATACACAGTCAACACGATATTTACGTTTTGGGTTACGAGAAAAATCATGCACACGCCGTAAATTATTTCGTATTTTAGCGAGCAACGGGTCTTGGATAGTCCGGTTTAAATCAGCAATTTGTATTTGGCTCGGGTCTGTCTGGCCACCCGCACCACCAGAGCAAATCAGTTTAATCTTTGCACGCACACAGAAAGCGATCATGGCTGTTTTGGCTTTTACACTATCGGTAGCATCAAAAATATAATCGAAGTCAGAACTAAAGTGTTGGTCAAGGTTGTTTGGTGTAATAAAGGTATGGCAAGGGCGCACATCTAGCTCAGGATTAATTTCCAATAAGCGTGCTGCCATTACGTCGACCTTCATTTGGCCAACAGTTGATTGCAAGGCATGTACCTGACGATTGATATTTGAAACGCACAGATCATCCAGGTCAAATAAAGTAATGGTACCAATACCAGAGCGTGCTAAAGCTTCCGCAGCCCAAGAGCCTACGCCACCAATACCCACAACGGCTATATGACTATTTTGAAAGGTATTGAGTGCGGCTTTGCCGTAGAGACGGGCAATGCCGCCAAAACGGAAGTCGTAGTCTGAACCATTTTTGTTGGTTTCAGGACTGGTTTCAGGATAGACATCTGGCATTTGATTCAAAACTCTTGATTGCTTATACAGTCACTCAGTTTAACTTAGCTGTTTGGCTGGTGATGGCTTAAACCATAGCGTTTACGTTTTTGTTCGGACATCTGGGTGATATCAACCACGACGAGCCCATCGACACAGTCCTTGAAATCAGGGTCAATATTGAAACCTAAAAAACGTGTGCCACCGGGCTTGGTTAAATCTACATATTGCTTATACAAAGGGGGGATGGCGTAACCCAATTCCCTAAGTTGTGCTTTGAGAATATTGAAGGCTTCTTTACCTTTTGTCTCTTTAAATAACTGCTCTACTCGCTTCTGTGCTTCGTTAGTCATCTTGTAGGGGCGTTTACTTGAGGCGCATAGTCCTTCTTGTGAATAAAAGCGTTGATAGTAGCCAACAATCAAATCTTTCGCCGGGAGGGTAAAAGTATTACTGATACTGACTGCGCCGAGCAAATAGCGATATTGAGGGTTACGTAGTAAAAATGCAGCAATGCCGTACCATAAATACTCCAGGCTTCTGGAGCCCCAATATTTTGGTTGAATAAAGCTTCTACCTAACTCTAAGCCAGATTGAAGGATACCTTCTGTACTTGAGTTATAGTTAAATAGGCTCGATGTATATAACTGTGCTTTATTGTTTGTGGCACATAAACGGTAAGCTCCGACTACTTCTAGGTCATCTTCATCCCATAACACAATGTGCATGTAATGCTGGTCGTATTGGTCTATATCGTGTGTTTTGCCTGTTCCTTCTCCAATTAGGCGGAAGGCTTCTTCACGTAAACGACCTATTTCACGCATTAATACTGAATCACTTTGGTAGTGATAGAGGTAGATCTTTTTATTGTCTCGCGTTTCACCGAGCGACTCACAGGCTTCAATTTCTTGTTTAAGCAGGGCACGGTTTTCAGGTGACGCAATTGGTTTAAGTGGTGTAAAAACTCTAAGTGCGAGTTTATTGCTTGTGAAGCGGTAAGCGTGCTTTAAAACCAAGTTCACACATTTGAAAAACGCAGGACTGCGTTTTTCAGTTATAGATTTAACATCAATTCCTTTACTTACAATATCTTGAGCATTTAACAAATTATATCGCCTATCCTTTAAAGTCTATTTTTAAGAAATGCGTTCAAATAATAAATCCCAAACCCCGTGGCCCAATCGTTGTCCTCGTTCTTCAAATTTTGTCAGTGGTCGGTAGTCTGGTCGCTCTGAAAAACAATTTTTACCCGAAATATTCTTAAAACCTTCAGCTTCTTCCATTACTTCCATCATCTGCTCAGCATAGTGTTCCCAGTCTGTCGCCATGTGGAAAATACCGCCAATTTCGAGCTTTGGGCGAATACTTTGGACAAATTCAGGTTTAACCAAGCGGCGCTTGTTGTGCTTCTTCTTGTGCCAAGGGTCTGGAAAGTATAGTTGAAGTCGGTTTAAAGCGTTATCGGCAATAGAGTGTTTGATTAACTCATTGGCATCAGCACAAAAAACTTTCAAATTGTTTAACTCAAGTTCATCGGCTTTCATTAATAAGGCGCCCACACCTGGCCGGTGAACCTCAATTCCAACAAAATTGATATCAGGGGCTTGTTGCGCCATCTCGCAAAGTGAGCGGCCCATGCCAAAACCAATTTCAAGCACCAGTGGATTGTTGTTGCCAAAAATGTCAGAAAAATCGAGGCGTGAGGGGCTTAGATCCAGGCCTAGCTTGGGCCATAAAGCATCCCAACTTTTTTGTTGGCCTGCCGTTATACGTCCTCCGCGGATCACAAAACTACGGATGGGCCTGTTTTTAAGTGTGTCATTCGTCATACAACTTCCTACTAAATACTTCATTTTTGCGCAAACTTAGAGCTGGTGAGCGATAAGTTGCGCGAATAATAGGAGTGAGAGGGGGAAAGATCAAGAGACGGCGGTAGATAGTTGCTCGGATTCTACAAATGTTTTGATTTGATCGCGCACCATGCGGTAGCTTACCAGGGTTTCTGCTTCATTGTTTGCGTTCTTAGCTAAAGCTGGTGGGTCATCGAAGGGAATATGTTTAACGGCAATGCTTGAGGGAATACTGGGACAATGATTAGCTGCATGGTCGCATACGGTGACGACTAAATCGAAATGTTGGTCTTTCAATTCTTCAACATGTTTGGAGTATTGATCGCTCATATCAACACCAGATTCAGCCATGACTGATATGGCATAAGGGTTCATACCGTGTGTTTCAATACCCGCAGAAAATGCCTTCCACTCATTTGATTTTAAATTATTGACCCAGGCTTCTGCCATTTGGCTACGGCATGAATTTCCTGTGCATAAAAATAGCACTTTTCTTTTCTGTGAGAGAACAGTTCTTGGCTGTGAAGACATTCTAAGGCCTGCAAAAATTAATCGTGAGTGTGGGTGTTGACTACTTTTGACTTACATTGCATAAATTAATTCCCTTAAAAGTAGCTGATATTTTCACTTTTTGTAACCAAAGTAGATCAAATATTAACCGTGTTGCGGAAAGTTTAGGCATATACTGTTTATATCAGCTCATGAAAAGCGATCGTGAGCTGTCTTCCTTGAAATACCCCTACTTAGGAGTACAACTGTAAAGTTGTGACTCCTCTTTTTTTGTTTTTTATTTATTCTGAATCGCCATGACTTAACTGAAATAGCTTAGGTCTCACCATCTTCTTATAGTCTGTTGGGGTTAAACCTACTTTAGCTTTAAATACGCGTGAGAAGTAGGCAGTATCTTTGTAGCCAACATTTTCAGCGACATCTTGCACGGTAAGGTCGGTCGTTTTTAAGAGGTCTCGTCCGTTTTCAATTCGTAAATCTTGCAGGTATTGGTTCGGTGTCATCCCTAGTGCTTGTCGAAAACGACGGGTAAAAGTACGTACCGGCATTTCAGCTTTTTCAGCCATTTGAGGGATATCAATTTCTTCATGGCAGGAAGCTTTAAGCCACTCCTGTACTTCAATAATCGATTCATCTGCATGCGCTGCATTACCAATTGAAAACATGGGTAAGTCATAACTACTACCCACTTCATGTTCAAAATGACGCTCTGCTAATTGACGGTGCTTTAAGCCAAACGCCTGACCAATAAGATGAAATACCAAGTCAGATAGGGCGTTGATACTTCCTGCACAATAAATGCCATGGCCATAAGTAATAAAGTGCTGACGTTTTAGTTCGATCTGAGGGTAACGTTTCTCAAAGTCATCAAAAAAATACCAATGTGTGGTTGCCGGGCATTCATCTAATAACCCAGCCTCAGCCAGAAAATACACCCCCGTACCGGTAGCAATAAATTTTGTTCCTGCCTCATAACGTTCTTTGAGCAAGGCTGGTAATTGAGGGTATTTTTTGAGGACATAAGCGGGGTTACGCCAACCCGGTGGAATAAAAATCCAGTCCATTGGTCCAAGGTCTTGAAGCTGTTTCTCAATATTCAAGGGGATTTCACCCGCAACCTGAGGTTGCTCATCTACTATTTTGACAAGGTCTAACTCAAGTTGGCGACCTTCACCATCCATTTTAGCCATCGCATTCACGGCTTTAAGAATTTCATAAGGTCGTGTAACACCCGAAAATAAAACGCGGTCATAAATCAAAAATGCGGCATTAATCATGATGAATTACCTAAACTTGGCTGTTTTATTATAAATAGAGATATTTAGGACGTTTATACTAGCTTATCGCAAGTTTAGATGGAAGTAGGCTAAAACATAATGATCAGTAATATTTGGCCACTTTGTTCTTAGATATCTGGATACTCAACAAATTTTATTTTTGAGAGTTTAGTTCCACTCAATCTTCAGTTATTACTTGTAGTTCGTTTAAAGTGATAGTTAAGTAATGCAAGGAATACCAGTTAGTCCTGTTCTTCATTATCTAAGCACTTTTTCCAGGTGTACATTGCCCCCAGGTCTTCATCAAAAAGTGTTTTAAAACAGGATTATCAACATGCTAAAAGAGTTGCCAATTAACCCAATTAGTATCAAAAGAGTCAGTATAAATAGGGCCGTTCTATCAACTGCAAGTTTTAAAGGTCGTCCAAACAAAAACTTCTTTTTATTTCTGCTTATTTTGCAAGACAAACCTTTGATGCATATTTGAGGCTAGTCTTGCTTTTTTCTGCACAAACAAAAAATTACCGTTACACTGAGGTTTATCATTTTTTCTAAAGCATACTTTTCTAAAATGAAACTAGAACAACTCATTCGGTACGACATTAAATTATTAGTCGCTTTGCAGGTTTTACTAGAGGAGGAAAATGTCTCCCGTGCGGCTGAACGTTTGTTTGTTACTCAATCTGCCATGAGCAAAATGCTGGTGCGTTTAAAAGATACCTTTGGGGAAGAGCTATTTATTCGAACCAGCCATGGTATCCAACCAACAGACCGGGCCTTAGCGTTAAAAGCGCCGCTTACAGATGCGCTCGAAGCCCTGGATGTACTTTTGGCCCCGCCAGTATTTGAACCAGCTCAGTGTGAGAGAACCTTTCGGATTACCATGCTAGATGGTCTTTCCAGTAGAGTGATTCCGGGCTTATTGCATACCTTAAGCAAGCAGGCTCCTTTGGTTAAAATTCAACTGAAGCCATGGACGCGTCAGTCATTTGATGATTTGGCAAATGGTCAGTTGGATCTGGCGGTGAATGTGGTTGAAGTAGAAAGAGCTAATTTCTATCAACTGAAGTTAGCGGATATTCAAGTTTGTGCTGTCGTCAGGAAAGCACACCCGTTAGCGGGAAAGACACAGATTTTATTAGATGATTTTCTGAAATATTCATTTATTAAAGTCATCATTCCAGAATTTAATGAAAACCATCAAAAAGACCAACAAATTCTGGCCGCTTTGGGCAAACAGCGTAAAATTGTGTTTGAAACCAATAACGGCAACTGTGCCTTACAAAGCCTTGTTCGTACTGACTACATTATGTTGGGGGCAAAAGGGCCAAGCAGTAAAATGTATGAACAAATGGGGTTGACGACTATACCTGTTCCCCAAGAACTGACTGCCCCTACATATAGTATGAAATTTATCTGGCACCAACGTCAGCATTTACCTGCCGAGCAAGTTTGGTTTCGTAAACTGTTCATGTCTGAAATGGCCGCCAGTCAAAAAAACTAATTTGGATATTAATAAGTGTTGTAATCAGCATGTCAGTTGTTTATGAAAAATAAAAAGGACTCTTAAAATGCAAAAATCTATTTTTCACGTTTCTATTTTCGCTCCTACTTCCGCTTTTTTAAATGTCACTAAAGTTTCCATGTTGTTCGTTTTTGCATTTTTACTGCTAGGCTGTCAAACGACACCACTTGATGTTTATTACGCAGCAGATGAAGAGGTTGACCTTACACACTACGACACATTTTCCGTTCAATCGATTAATGATGACAGCAATATAAATCGTGCGATTACCCAAGGCATTGAAAGTGAGCTCGCCAAAAAAGGCTATCAACATTCTGATCAAGCAGAACTGATTTTTGCTTTTAGTTTGGAAATAAATGAAAGCGAAACCCTAAAACAAACGCCTATTTCAATTAAAGGTAATACCTTTACTCGTACGAGTCTTGAAGCCGTTTATGAAGCAAAAATGCTGATCAATGCGATCGATGTTTCGACCAAACAAGTCGTCTGGAAGGCTTCTACTTCTCGTGATATTAGATCTGTCGGCACAAAAAGTATTGACCAGAATAGAATAAATGAAAGAATGGCCGAGTTACTTTATGCTTATCCTGCACGTTAATTCCTTTATAAATAATAGACATTAATGATGAAACAATATTTAAACTTTCTTGTGCTGATCGTACTTATTACTCAATCAAGCGGCTGTGCTTCAAAAGGTTTGAGCGATGCATTCAAACAAGTTGACCCTTCAGTTGTGGTTATTCATACCGCTGACTCTAAACAGTTTGCGACAGATAAAGGCACTTTAATGTCGAATACAGAGCAGGGTTTAGGCTCGGGTGTCATTATTTCTGCTGATGGGAAAATTCTTACTGCCGCTCATGTCGTACAAACGGCGGATAAGCTAAGTGTGAAGCTTAATGATGGCCGTCGGTTTCTTGCTAAAGTGCTCTCATCGGCCCCCTTCGCTGACCTAGCATTAATTAAACTCATTGAGCCACCCGAAAATCTAAGCCCCAGTAAAATGGGAAATTCTGATGAGGTGGAAGTGGGTGATCCTGTTTTCGTAATTGGCACGCCTTATGGTATTGAACATACGTTAACTGCTGGTTATATCAGTGGAAAACGAAACTCAGGTATGAGTCCATTAGGCGATCCTATTGAACTCTTGCAAACAGATGCCGCCATAAATAAGGGCAACTCGGGTGGGCCTATTTTTAGTTTTGACGGGGAGCTTATTGGCATCGTTAGCCATATTAAATCGGCATCAGGGGGTAATGAAGGTCTGGGTTTTGCTTCTAGCATTAATATGGCAAAAACTCAGCTACTTGAGAAACCCGCGTTTTGGAGTGGTATAGAGCTTGTTCCTGTTCAGGGCCGTTTGGCCAAAGCCTTGAATATTCCGCTAGGGGCTGGGTTTATCGTTCAAAGTGTTGCGCAAGGTTCTGTGGGAAATCAATTAGGCTTGCGGGCCAGCACCGTACCCATTACCTTTGGTGAGGTAGAGTTGTTAATTGGAGGCGATATTATTACGCGCATCGGCGAGCAAAATGTTTACCTAACGAAAGAAGGTCTAATTGCGATTATGCAAAGAGTAGGGGAATTTAAAACAGAAGGTAAGTTGCAAGTTACGGTATTAAGAGACGGAAAAGAATTGGAACTGTCGACCAAATTACTTTCAGACTAGCTGTAAAGTTAATTCGTATAGGGTCTACTCTAAGAGTGTCGTGACATAAAAACTAATAATACACTATCTGATTTTTTAGCAGTTTAGACTCGAATATCCATTCAAACCTCTGAATAAACAATGATTCAAGGTCTCAGATTCACAAAGCAGACGCCTAACCATTGTGTATCAATAAGAAAATTAAGCTCAATTTGAGCTACTTGTGAATGAGGACTCGTGAGCAAAAGCGATACCTTTGATTAGTCTATATTCATTAAATTGATTGTTATCAAAAGCAAAAACTATCTAGGTAAATGGCGTTGCACTCTTATTTGTCTTGGGTGCAGTTAAAAGAAATTTTCTAATTCTGAAATAACTTGCTCAAATTGAATCGGTTTTGTTAAATGGCTATTCATCCCAGCTGCCAAACTTAGCTCTTTGTCGTCTGACATGGCATTAGCCGTCATTGCGACAATAGGGGTTAGTTCATAGTTTGGAAGAGTTCGAATGATCTTTGTGGCTTCATAGCCATCCATTTCTGGCATTTGAATATCCATGACGATTAGGTCGTAATCATTTATTTTCGCCATTTTAACTGCCTCTAAGCCATTTACAGCAGACTCCACAATTAATCCTGCTTGTTCTAAAACTGATTGGGCAACTAGACGGTTAATTTCCATATCTTCAACGAGTAAGGTCTTTTTATTTAATAGCCTTTGTGAAACATAAGAGCTTGTAGATTTATCCTCTTTTATATTTCTTTCTATTTGGTTCTCAGCAATGGGGAGATATAAGTTAAAATCAAAACAACTACCTTTTTGATGCTCACTATTCAAACGTATATCACCTTGCATCAAATTAATAAGGTGCTTGCATATCACAAGTCCTAAACCCGTGCCACCGTACTTCCTCGATGTAGATTCATCAGCTTGTGAAAAGGTTGAAAATAATTTCTCTTGTTGTTCTTGGGTAACACCAATGCCAGTATCTGAAACTTTAACCTGAATAAAACCACTATCATTTTCGCGTTGAATATCAACGGTTACAGTACCTTTTTCAGTAAACTTAATGGCGTTGCTAATTAGGTTGGATAAAATTTGTGAACATCTTACGGAGTCACCTATTACCATCTTAGAAAACTGCTCGTTGATATTAACAATTAAATCGATTTGTTTTTCAACAGCTTTAGGTTTAGCAATATTAACAACAGAGTCTAACATTTGTAGAAAGTTAAACTCAGTATGCTCTATTGTAAATTTTCCTGCTTCAATTTTTGAAAGGTCTAAAATGTCGTTTAAGATATGAAGCAAGTTGTTAGATGAGTATTTCAGCTTTTTTAAATAATTTTGTTGCTCTGAGTTTAAGTCTGTTCTAAGTACTAATTCAGTTAAACCAATCACTCCATTCATTGGTGTGCGTATTTCGTGGCTCATATTTGCTAGAAATAAACTTTTTGCTTTACTAGCACTATCTGCGGCAGCCGTTGCTATAGTGAGTTGCTCATTCAGGGTTTGCAGTTCTAAGGTGCGAGTGTTTACTTTGTCTTCTAAAGTAAGGTTAGCGTCTTTTAGTAACTTTTTAGATTCTATTAACTGGTCTTTAGTGCTTTCTAATTTATTGAAAGCTTTCTCGGTGTTAGTTTTTTCTAAGGAAACTTTTTTTACTAAGTAAAATAACAAGATAATTAATAAGGTGAAGCCTGTTATTTGCAGCAGTTCTTGAATAATAGTTTTATTAAGTTGTGGGTGTTGTGTGTCGTATGAAAAATAAACCTCAATATTCCCAATCGTCATTTCTCCCAGCTTAACGGGCGTTCTAATAGATTTTAGCTTTGTGAATATGATTGCTGTTTCAACAGGTTGTTTGTCAAATGGGATAAATTCACCTTGGGGATTCTTAAATTTTCCCATGAATAAATGCCCAAAATTTCCATAGACCTTAATGGCGACCAGATAAGGGTCCTTTAATTCGGCATCTAGAATAGCGTTCGCCACATCGTGCGAATAATTTCTGTCGAGGGACTTTTGATAGATATCCCAAATTGTGGGGTTTACAGTTGTTGAAATACGGGTTGAGACACGGGCAAATTTTGCATCTAGTTCTTGGTGCAATTCGAACCAATTAACCCAAAAGCGAAGTCCAATAAACAAGATCATCACT
>ENA-OSET01003713-OSET01003713.1-sediment-metagenome-genome-assembly--contig:-NODE-3713-length-13849-cov-31.683053_pt1 | contig 13849 bp, 11 predicted proteins | sample MGYA00237882_ERZ534229 | MGnify/ENA primary metagenome ERZ534229 (study PRJEB26408, sample SAMN06266212) | sediment metagenome | isolation source: Hudson Canyon methane seep mesocosm | place...
CTAATGTCATTATAAATTATTTTTTGATAATGAAATAAAGAAAAATCTCTTTCATATAATTTATTAACTATTTTAACAGTATTTTCATTATAATTATCTATATAAATTGGCTTACTATTATCACTGACATTTGATTTATCAATATCAATATCAATATCAATTATTGAACTAACTAACAATATATCAGATTTAATATTTTCAAACCTACCTATAAAATCTACTTTACATTTATTCCCATAATAAAAAAACAAATATTGAGGGGAAAAATGGATAAACCTCCAATCATACCGAATATTAATCTCATTTAAATTATTAGCGAAATCATTAAAACTAATAGAAATGTCATTATTCTTTTTATAAAATTGGAAAGCAGAGTAAAACCTATCATACGGATTTCTTACAAAACCAAATGAGAAATACTCATCAATACTTGAGTAGTCGGGCATGTGGACAAAATCTCGCATGGTAATATGCGCTTTATCAATAACTCTATCAAGAAATATATCCTCTAAATGATGCCAATAAGATACCTCTCTATCATGATACTTTACAAGTGCCCTTCTTAAACTTGTCCCTGCTGTTTTTGGATTGTGAATAAAAACAAACTTTCTTTTATCTGAAATAATCATAAATATAATTAGTTACTTAATTTTCCATTTATGTTCTAGCGTTACAATACCTTGCGTTCTTTCATCTCCTATAACTGTTATCTTATGACAATTTTCAAAAGCTGAAAAGCGTTCAGTTTGATCCACATTCCATATGTATAAAGAAAAATAATATTCACCTGGCATTAACCTTAACTTAGATAAATATAGATCAATATTAATTTTTGAGCTATTTTTACTTATATTTGTTATTTTTTTTGGGTCAGAAATAAAACCACAGCAGTGAGTTCCATCACTTTTATGTATAGCCATATTAAAAATAATATTAATGTTTTTTATATGGCTATACAATGATATTTCAATAACCAAATCACTATATTGTTTTACTCTATTTTTAGGAAGTGAGTTTACACTTAGTACAGTTAAAATTTCTGAGTCATGCTTAGTTCGTTTAATATCATTTTCTGAGAAATAAGATCGATACAACTCTACTGTATTTTGTATGTCACCATATGATATTACCTTTCCTTTAGAAAAAAACAACCCCACATTAGACATCCTAGATATGTTTCTCATATCATGGGAAACAAGAATTACAGCAGATTTTCTTTTAAAATCACTTATATATTTATAGCACTTAGCTGAGAACCCCAAATCCCCAACAGCCAAAACCTCATCCAAAATTAATACATCAGGCTCTACCTGAGCAGCAATCGCAAACCCCAGTCGAACATACATGCCACTAGAATAATGCTTAACAGGCATATCAATAAATTCTTCCAGCTCTGCAAATTCAACAATTTCATCAAATTTTCCATCAATTTCTCGTTTACTCATTCCCAGAATAGAGCCATTGACATAAATATTTTCTCTCCCTGTCAGCATGGGGTGAAACCCTGCTCCCACTTCAATAAGCGCACCAACTTTACCTTTAATGGTAATTGTTCCTTTATCGGGCATAAAAATACCATTAAGCATTTTTAACAGAGTACTTTTCCCCGCTCCATTACGCCCAATAATCCCTAAACATTCGCCGCGTTTTACTTCAAAAGAAACATCATCGACAGCCCAAAACTCATCTTTCCTTAATACATCAGATGTTGCTTTTAAATTTAAAGTATCTCTAGCTATATCTTCTATACCATACAGCATAGACTGCTTTAAAGATTTGCAAAACTTTTTACTGACATTTTCTACCTTGATAAGAACATCATCATCACTCATACACGAAGGTTTCCTTAATGAAAAAACTTATTTAATTAGGCCGCACTCTACTTCTATTTTAGAAGAACAATATTGAAGCTTGTATTTTCTTAGCTATGCCCTTTCTGCAATTCGAGGCATGGTAATATGAAACATCCGCCAACCAAAAAGAAAAATACCGAGGCTTATTGCAGACATTAGCGCCAATAATTCTGTTTGCATCAAATCTTGCCCTGCTAATAAATTTTGTGTCGCAATTAATAATGGACTAAAAGGGTTTGCATAATTAACTATATTAAAGGGTTCTTTAATCGGCGGCGGATATAAGATAGGTGCTAAAAACATACCAAAGGTGAGTATCATGCTAATCACATTCCCCATATCACGTAAAACCAAATTAATAATTGCCATGATAAATCCCACACCCAGTGCCATAAGAATGATACTCATTAAAACAAAAGGAATGAATACACTATGCCACGAGGGAACAAACCCATACCATATAAATACCATAGTGATGGGAAACAATCTAATCATAAAGTCTAATAATGCCTGGCCAATAGCAGAAAAAACGAGCGCCTCTTTAGGAAAATTAATTTTTGTAACAAGGGAGCCTGCATTAACTAGGCTATTAGTACAGCCAATTAGACAACCTGCAAATAATTGCCATACTGATACGCTCCATAAAGCATGTATAACATAGGGCATGGTAGTGCCCCCCATGTCAAACACTCGATGCCTCGCTAAAAAAGTAAATATAGCAACCGTGATAATCTGAGGAAAAATTGCCCATATATAGCCTAAAATGGATTGACGATAACGAACAGAAAAGTCTCTAAGCATTAATCTCCAAATAAGTTCTCTACTTGCAATTAATTCTTGCTCCATTTCCAACCATAAGTTTTTCTTATGATGTGATTGCCGAGCGGAATAAATCTGTATTTTGTCCTTTTCATTTTTCATTTTTCATTTACTCGCTAATGATGCACTTGCGTTGATTTAAAAAGGCAAAAAACGATTGAGACTATTTGTATTCTCTCGCCTTAACCTTAAGCAGATACATTATTTTTTTCATTTATCAAAGAAACACATCAGGGACAATCCCTTCTAATCTCTAAGTATTTGATATATTTCGTTAAAAATAATGATGTGTTTTACATGTTGAACACAAATCATACGTGTAGGCCTTACTTTCTACCTTTATGGCTGCTCACCTGCTATCTCCCATTTTCCTGCTTCCTTGTCGCTGTAAAACACCTTCTTTTTTAGTGTTGCTAAGTGCTGTTTAATTCCACTTTCACTAACGCCTTTTTTTAATGATAATTCTACGCGAGTTATTTTGTTATTTTGAGCAATTAGACGTAATTTTTTCTTTTGTCGAAGTTTTTTGTTATTTCTTGGATAGCCCGTAGGATGTGGTAAACAAAGTGAACCGCATCGTTTCGCGACTTCCCATATTTTCGTGATTGATGCGGTTCGTATCTCACCATACTCTACACATCCTATTTTAATCATTGCTTTTATTATTTCCTAAAATCATTTTGGTACAGCAAAAACCAGTCACTTGTTATTTTAATCCATTTTCTAAAGGCTCTTGTGAGTAAGATGAATACTCCAAATTATTCTGGCCCGAGGTAACGCTCCACCCAAATATCGACAAATAACCCGACAATCATGCACAGTATTTTTCAGCAAACAGCTATGAGATATTTTTAAAATACGTCATAAAACCTTGGTGGTTTTTTAAATTATTAAGTGTAAATGCTATCGTCATAACTTAATATCCCAATAGCCACGCGTACCGCCTATTCTTTCTATTATGTTTTGTTGCTTTAGGGTGTTCAGGTGTTTTTTAATGGCTGATTCGTTTATGCCTAACTGCTGCGCCATGGCTCGATAACTTGTTTTTTTGTCTTGTTTTATTATGTTGATTATCGCTTGCTGGCGAGGTGTGAGGGCGATTGAGCCACCTATTGAGCCACCTATTGAGCCACCTACGTTTTCAATATGTGACTGGAAGGTGACTCTTAAAAATTGTTTGCTAAAGTCAAAGCTTCGTTGTGGGTAGCTGGCTAAAATTCTGGGTAGCCCTGATCCCAATTGCTCAACCATATCTAAATCTTTGTAGATACGCATTATTTCTCTATTCACTGGGGTGGAGTAGCCTTTGAAAAAGTCTTTTTTATTTATTCCAGCAAGCTGCCCGCCAGCTGATGTTATCTCTAGCCTGTCTGCAAAAATTTCAAAGCTTGGGGTTAATTCCTGGGTGTAATCATTATGCACAATTGCATTGATTACGGCTTCTCGTAATGCGATGGGATCCCATAGTTTTTGTTCTACGCGCTCTTTCGATGTGATAAGTGCGGCTGTTTTATTTTCTAGCGCTAGCTTTTCTAGCACTTGTTTACTGGCTTTTATTAGCGAGCAATATCCGTATTCATTATTTTCTATTAAGTTAATACGATTTAACCCTGCGTACTTAGCGACTTTAATGGATGCACCGTTACTGTCTGCCATGAGGTAGGCAACGTAATTAAATTGCCCTTTGCTTGTGAGTAACTCTAGGTTTTCGGCAAATTTATCATTAAGGTTTAGCCCTTTGGTTTGATAGTATATTTTTAGTTGTTCAAAGCTTAAGTTTGGAGGTTATTTTACTGATAGAGTTACGCGTTCTTCTGGCAAAAAGGTCTTCTATCATCAGGGTTGGCATGGGCTCTGATGCCGAGCCAATTCTGATGAAACACCCTGCGGATGACATGCCTCGCTTTTTTAGGTAATAGGGCGTTTCATTGCCACTGGCGATTAGGATTTTAATAATCGGCTTATTATCTTGCTGCTCTAATACAATATCAAACAGTCCTAGGCAACTGGGGGCAATATTATTTTTTAATCGGTCTTTTATTTTTAGCTGTATTGCATCACTATTCTCAAGCCCTATTGCTTTGCCTTGGTCATTCACTCCCAGATAGATAGCGCCTCCTGTTACTGAGTTTAAAAAGGCGATAACTTCCTTTTCTAACTGCTCAGTTAAGATTTGCTTGTATTCTATTCGGTTAGATTCGGTCATTTTTAATTAATCCTTACCCAGCAAATCACGCGTGTAGACTTTGCTTTCTACATCAGTAATATCATTTAGGGAAAAGGGGAGGGAAAAGGGGACGCTATCCTTTAAATTGAAAAGGCTTCTTAAATATGATGATTTATTTGACATAATAACCCCCTGTTTTTTTACTTCCCCAATATTCAATTTTTTCTTGATCTCTCAACTGCTTTATCCATCTTTCTAGGGTTTTGGCTGGCGTATTGAGATTTTTCTGTATTTGAGAGACTCTTTGGGCGGGGTTGTGCTTTATAAAGTCGTATAAAACATTTATTCCCTCATTTATTTTTTCTTGGGTAGTTTCTTTATAAACGGTTACTTTAAAGCCTTTTTGCTGTTCCTCAAATTTAGGTTCTTTTAGTCCATGTGCTTTAAACAAATTTTTAATTCGTTCAATCCCTGAGCCATATTTTTCTATCAAACCACATTCTTTAAACATTAATGCAATCAGTTTGTTGCGTGTTTTAGACTGGTAACAATTAGACATTAGCTGTTCAATGGTTAAATCATCGTAAAGATCACCTGGGTTAAAAAACTCCTGGCGCGCCATTCTCGCTCCATATCTTCTTAGGACATCCATGTCCAAAGACTCATTGCGCTCGGGCGAATTAATAGAATGCCCCAGTACGTCCTGCGTCCAGATCAACTACGCACAAAAGCCGCTTCGTTAATCTTACCTCAATGACTTGACGCCTTATCGGGATAAAATTTTAGCCTCCCTCGCGCTATCGCACGTCGGATTGGCAAATTTCCCTGTCGGCTACTGCGGACTAAAAATCATCACTTCGCTTTGCTCCGTTTCCATGATTTTTAGCGATTCAATAACTTCACACCCTGCTCTTTCAGTATGAGCATAAATGCTTTGATAAACATATTTTCCAAGATCTCCTTTTAAAATTTTATAACGGTACTTCGGTACAAATACAATGTGGTACTGGCAAAACCAGACAACATGTGCTAATTTTTGAAATCTGCTCATTTGTTTCTCCTAGTTAAATTGCGGGAACAACTTAACTAATTGACACTCTTGAGCAGACCTTTACGCAAAGCTTTTTTTACCCCCGCCCACAGGGCGCGGTTATCTAAGTTGTAATATAGAGTCGTTTTATAGGCTTAATAAAATGTTAGAAAATTTTAGTCGATTACTTGGCACCCTTCATATTCAGCTAAAAGTAGTGGACAGTTGTTCGGGAGAGAAAATCTCAATTACAACCTAACTTAAGCGAGATTAACTATAACCCATTGTAATAAAAAATTTTAAAGCTAAATTGTACTGCACTATTATTTTATAATTGGCTGGTTTCTTGTGCAAACTGTCCACCGGGAAATGAAGGGTGCCGATTACTTAGTAATCGCCTTAGCTAATTGAATTTGCATTTTTAATGCTTCGCTAGGCACACCATTCCTAGTTCATAAAATGGGATGTCCTATCGCCAATATTCATTTACCACGGAGCGACTTATGGGAGCCGCAGCGTCCTGCATCCGACTCAATACGCAAAAAACTGCTTTGTTAAGTCTACCTCAAATGAACTGTGCTTAATGTCCATTATTGCCTCCCGAGCGAACTTAACAGTTCACTTCGGATTGGCAAATTTCCCTGCCACCTTCTGCGGACTAAAAATCATCGCTTCGCTGCACTGATTTTCAGCGTATGATGTGCTTTTTTTACCACAATACGCCGTGTTCGACTTTATTAAAAATTAACTAGTTGATAAATAAGTAATTTTTATTTTAGCCTCTAATTTTTTTGAGAAATTAACGGTTAAATTGTAAAAATCACTTAAAAGTTACCATTATTATGTGTTGAAATATAGCTGATTTCATATAAATCAATCATTTAAAAAGTAGAACACGGCGTCACAATATAAGTATTCATCCATTTCATTAATAGGCATCGTAACGCTAGTAAAAGTCCATACGCATACTTCACTGGCTAATATATTTATGGTAACGAGGAAACTCCTGTTCTATTTCTGTTACCAAGCATGCCACACCTCTATACACAAAGAATTTCTTCTGGTCTTTATTCATTATTTACTTTCACTAAAAAGATAAAAAAAGAAAAATCACTTCCTAGAGCGCACTAAATGCACACCATGTTTCTGGCTGCGATCATAATAATGGGTATAGCCGCCACTGGAGCCTAAGCCGACGGCCCACGCATAATCCGCCCCCCCCACATTTGGCGAGGACGCCCACACAGTGAAGGCAGCGCCATTAGGAAAGTAATCTGTGTCAATCGCTGGATTACTTACGCCTAAATGCACAATCGAGCGTAATTCATGGCGATTAGGTACGCGCCAACCATTACTAAAACCACAAAAGCTATTGGTGTTACTACCGCTTACCAATGTATTCCAATCATCGTAATAGATACCTTCTTTATTTGCATGATCTCTGCCTTGTGCGGTTAAGCCACCCCATTTGTAGGTATTGTTTTTATCATGAATACCGCCATCGGTGGTTTTTACTTCCCAGATTAAGCCGGTGTGATTATCTTTAACACAAGACCAACTGCTTGCACTGGCAGGAAGTGTATTACCGCTGCTATCGAGCTTAGTAAAATCAAAACCTGCTGCACCTGCGCCTATTTTGCTTAGTGTGCCTGCGGCGGCTTGTGCATCACGACCGTAGGAGCAATCTTGTTTATCAACTTCTGTGCCTATACATGTTGCGTTATTTCCGCTTGGGTAGTTTCCGCTCCATGTAATACCCGTATCATTGAGAGCTAACACTGCAACAGGGCTATCATCATCAATAATTGTCCCCGTCGCTGTCGCATTAAGTATCTCCATGTTTACTGGGTTACTTAATGTAATGGTAAACGTTTCATTTGGCTCAATTTTTGTATCGCCATTAATGGTTACACTCACTATTCTAGTTTGTACTCCACCACCTAAGGATACATCACCCCATCCTCCAAAAAGAATACCTCCACCTGATACAGCGTCATAATCATTGTCCACTTTGGTCGCTGTACCATCACTGATAGTATAGCTAATGCCTGTATCAGATAATGATGACAGCGCATTAAATGTAAGTGTAAAATCTAAAGTATTTGTTCCGCTATCGCCTTCTGTAATACTTACATCAGCCACTGAAACAGTTGACGCAGTCACAGGGACTAAAGAGGATAATATATCTAACTCTTTCGTGAGTGTTGCCGTCTGCCCACTGACACGAGTCGTTGTTACGGTTACTATATATTTTCCTGCTTCTGAGTAAGTATGGCTCGCTTGGGTTTGTAAATTAATTTGCTCCTGCCCATCTCCCCATTGCCATATGACTTCTGTAATCGCATCCTTATTACTCAACATTGTAGCATCAATTGCTATAGCAATTTCTAAATTACTTGCATTGAGTTTGGCAAGATCAGTATCAAAATTCATCGCCCCTAATGTAGGAACAATATATATTTTCTGTAAAATTTCATTAAGCTGCATACCTGCATACCTGACAATTAAAGTTGCTTCAGGATCAACTAAGTCATCACTTATTATTTTATATTTCAGTGTATTAATAAAATCTGAATTGCTTTGTGGAAAATGTAATAATTTGTATTTATCCGGTAGTGTTTCGCTACTTGTAAATACCTTTTTATAAGCAGTATCTTCACTGAAAGCATCTCCACCCAGTAATGTACCTTCGCCACAGCTTATATTAATATCCGCTAGCGACTGATGAACTGAAAAGTCAGTGTTTCCAGTAATTTTTCTTCCACATAGCGCGGTATTAATCTGACTATACGGTGTATGTATATTGACTTCATATAATTTTGTAGGGACAAAACTATGATTTAATTCCCATGGGGATCGTAGTTCATCAAATAATAAAGGTCTAAGTAATGTAGATCGTAATGTTACATAATCACCTTCATCAGCAGCCACATAAAATTCATTTCCATCTGCGTATGTTGCTATTTTTTGTGAATTTAGATCTATTTGTAAGAGTGTTTTAGCTGAGCCATAACTTGAAATTTTCTTACTTATAATTGAGGTTCGTAGGTAGTTTTCTCCAAAAGTTAAATCCCATATAAGGGGGATCATTTTATTACCAACTCCAGCACCTGTTTGAAAAGCTTTCATATATGAATTCGATTTACCTGCTATCTGCATCATAGAGCTTCTTCCATCCATCCCTGTAACTTTTTGTAGTGCAGTCTTTGCTATAACATCGATATTAACCTTTGTTATTATTTTGCTTATCACAGCATCAGAAATACTAAATAATGCTGGGATTATTTTTTCAGGTGTTTTTTTAGCAAACTCTGCAAAATCATCAGTTGCATACAAAAAATTGGCAATTTGCATAATTGCATAGCCATAAGTTATAAAATCTACTTTTTTTTGTAATTTTTTAATCTCTTCAACAGGGCCTTTATCCTTAATTTCCTTTTTTAACTTACCTTGAAGTGTCTTCCGGTAAACTGCAAGAGTTTTAGTTAGCGGTTCTATTGCATATGTTAATACCAGCTTGTCTTTTTCCTTTTGAGTTCGTGAGTCCTCAAACTTTTTCGCAAACTCATCCACCCCTTGAGTGAGTACTGCATCAAATACAATATTTTCTTCATCTGCTTTTTTTAAAAGCTGTTTATATTGAGCTGCAATGCTTCCTTTAGCGGATTTTTTATCATCTTCACTTACTTTAACGGTAATACCCACAATTTTTGCCAGTTTGTCTACGTTTTGGCGAAATATAGTGTAGTAGCTATAAGTACTATAGAGTGCATTATAATTTTCCGAAGTAGTTACACTTTTTAAATCTATATTGGCTGCCTTTGCCATTCTCTCTATCTGACCAAGAAATATATCAGTAAAGGCAAGAACAGTATTTGCCTCTTTAACTGTTTCTTCAAAATTCCTTATTTGTGTGGCAAACGGTTTAAGCTCCTTAAGTAACTTTTCAGATGGATTATTTATACCTGCTTCTTTAGCACTTTTTGTTACCTCCATGACTGTTTCTGCAACAGTTAGAGTGTTCATTAAAAATAGTACAATAGCATCAATAATTTCATCACTATCTTTAGGACGATTGGTAACAAGCCCAACTAAATTTGCCCCCCTCATGCTTATATCAGAATTTTCCCATTCAACCTTATCAGGGTACGCATATGCAGCAAGATCTATTTTTGTTTTTTCTTTTTTGAATACAGGTGCTTTAAAATCTAACGTAGGAAACAGCCCACTCCATTCTTTAACATCCACAATATCAAAATCAACTGCTTTGGTATTACGTTTTATCAATTTTAATGGACCAGTTTCGCCTGTTTTAGGGTCTACTCCTCGAACTATATAATTAGTTAAATATCCAGATTCAACACTTAACATCCCTTCATCATCAACACTCATACTGACTCGATTGTTAATTTCTGTAGCCGAATGCACACTCCCCATTACCATCAACAAAACTAAAGTAACAGTAAGTTCTCTTATCGAATTTTTTTTCATTTTTAATACCTTATTCTACAAGATCAGAAAAATCTATTTCTTCTGCTATTTCATTAGCAATTAGAGCTACAACCATACTGCAGGATATATCCATAGGGCACGGACTATTAACGACTTCTTTTTCTAAAGCTGTTACTAACTCAAGATACTGCTCATGGCTTCTTATTTTGTTACTTAACTCTTTCATGTCTGAAATTCTAATACCATAAAAAACAGGGTTACGAATTACAAACACATCAGCTGAGGACTCAATTGATAACTCTCCATCACTCCCCATAAAGCTAGCTAAAATAGGCTCTCCAAATTCGGTAGATAATGTACTAACAGTACTCTCAATTGACTCAACATCAAATTCTGCACTACCATTTACTAATCTTGCAGACTTATTCCCTAAAGTCACAACATAATCTTTTCCCTCCAACTCTAACCCTTTAATTTCTTTAACTTTTATGACGATGGATGATAATTCACTATTACTTTTATCACTTCCGCAAGCCGTTAATGTCACTACAGCTAATACAAAAAGACTCTTTAAAAGAGGTTTGCAATATTTATTTTTCACTTTAATAGACCTTGAAGTATGAGTTCACAATATGTTAGAAGGTTGTAATAGACTAAGAACTGTTCTAAATCAGCCTTTTAATTCAGCTTCATTTTTGTATATGACGGTTTTAATCGTTGCCTTCATTTATACCTTTTAATGAATATTTTTTGTTAAATTCTATTCTGTACTAAATTATTTATGACGATATTTCGTAAATAATAAAAACTGTTAAATAATGGCGTTTTAAATGCTCTATTATTTAATTTTATGTAACCGCTAAAGAAAAATCACTGTCCGGAACGCACTAAGCGTACAGGAACGCCATAGGAGCGATGCCCGTAACTGGTATAGCCGCCGCGGAAGTAGACGCTCCACGCGTAATCCGGACCGTTCGCACCCGGCGAGGACGACCACACAGCAGAGGAGACAGCTGTATTAGGAAAAACACCTTGCCTAATTGTTGGCTTCTCATAAGCACCTCGTACATTACTTCTACATCCGCCCCCTCCTTCCGTGTGTTCCTCATCACCGTCGCTCCGATATTGAATACTTTTTCCATTAGAACAATACACCAAGCTATTAAGTTCTTTAATCGTTGGCACACGCCAATCAGAATACCCTGCATAACGATAGCTCTTAGCTACATTTAAAGCATTCTGCCAGCTATATTTTTTAGCTTTACCCGCACATACACCATTATGCCATGCCTGCCCTAAAGAACAGCGCATCCAATATAAGCCTGTATCATTATCTATTACCGTACCATTGCCTTGTTCGCTGTAATTAGCTGGGATTGCGGTGTCATGTGCTTTGCGTTGATACGCTAGTAACTTAACAGGATAAGCTGTATTGTCTGTATTGAGTGGGACGGTTGAGCATCCAATTAAAAGCATTAAAAATATAGCATTTGTTATGACAATAACGAACTTCATTTGACTTCCCTACTTTTGTGATATTTTTTAAGTATTTTATATACACGGTTTTTCATTAATATAGCTTAATTAAGAGCTATAAAACAGAATATTTTGCTTAGCCCCCCCAAAAAAAACACATAAGCTATGGGTTAATATTTGCCAGTTTGGGAATGAGAAAAATATGCGCCTTTGATCTTATAAAACAGAACCTCGACAAATATCACCTTCCTCCCCTTTAGTCAGCCATTTTCTAAGGTACTCAATCCGCTGTAAGGTAAGCATTTCTTCATAAGCAAAAGCACACATAGAAAATGAACTTCCATAATAACCCTCTTCATGAATATAAGGGTATTGCATTTCAAAATCTGCTTCCCTTAATTTAATCCATGCTGCTTGTGCTTTTAAAAGCTTTTTTAAAAAAATAGGCTCACCCTTATACCTTTCCTGTATTTTTTTATAAACACGATTAAGTTCCGCTTCTGCATTAATCAGGTCAGTTTCTGCACACTGATTCATTTCCCATTGTGTATTGGCATTTTCAATACAGGATGGGATTGCATAAGCAACTCCTATAGTGGAACTGTAGATGGCAACAATAAAGAACATTTTACGGCTAACCATAAAACGGTTGAATAATGGCGCTTTAAAGGCTCTATTATTTAATTTTACGTCTACCGCTAAAGAAAAAATAAAAATCACTGTCCGGAACGAACTAACCGCACATGTCTGCCATAGTTGCGAATGCTGCTATTGGTACCGCCAACATAGAAGCCGACGTACCACGCGCCATTCGAATTGCCCGCACTAGGCGAGGACGACCACACAACGGAGACAGTTGCTGCATTAGGAAAAATACTTTGCTTAATTACTGGTCTCTGATAAGCACCTAGTACTTTACTTTCGCAGCCCCACCCGCCTTCAGAGTATTTGCTAACTCCATTAATCCCATATTGAATGCTTTTTCCATTCGTACAATACACCAAGCTATTAAGTTCCTGTATGGTAGGTACGCGCCAATCAGAATACCCTGCATAACGATAGCTTTTAGCTACATTTAAAGCACTCCGCCATTTATACTTTTTAGCATTACCGGCACAAACCCCATTACGCCACACCTGCCCTAAAGAACAGCGCATCCAATGTAAGCCTGTATCATTATCTATTACCGTACCATTGCCTTGTACGCTGTAATTAGCTGGAATCGCGGTATTATGTACTTTGCGCTGATACGCCTGTAGCTCAACAAAATGAACCGTATTTTCTGTATTGAGTTGAAAGTTAGTGGTTTGTTTTTGGTAGCCTGGCGCACTGACCTCTACTTTATATTGTCCTGCTTTTAATCGTATGCCCGCTTGGTATTTAGGCGCTATATTAAGAATGCGCACGCGTGCATTTGCTGGACTAGTTTTTACGGTGAAGGCAATTTTTCTGGCTGGCTCGATATCTTCGCCAAAATCTAATGATATAGGTCCCCCATCCTTACGTGGTTTTATTTGTACCGAATAGCTATCATCTCCAAAATCCAATGCTATTGCCCCCGTACCTTTACGTGCATTTATGGGGACTGAATAGTCATCATCTCCAGAATCTAATGCTATTGGCCCTGTACTGTTCCTTTTTACCTCTACTTTTACTTTGGAAAACTCGACCTCTTGCTCCGCTCTTTTTTGGGCTATCTTAGCTCTATCTGCTGCATTCTCTGCTTGTTCTATTTTTCTCTTGGATTCGGTTGCTGTTTTATTTCGTTCTAGTACGGTATAGCTCAAAGTAGCAAGCAGTCCCACTACAACTGCTATTATCCAAATATTGTTTTTAACTCGCGGTTTAGGTGGTATAGGCGCAACAGGTATTGGCTTGGGAGGCTTTGTTGGCTTTGTTGGCTCTGCTTTTTCTTGTTTATTCTGTGCTATTTTAAGTTTCTCTATCAGTTCACCTGCAGTTTTAGGGCGTTGGACTTTTTTGTACGCAAAACCTTGTTTTAGGATTTCCCAAGCTGTTTTGTTGAGTTGCTTGGGCGCATCGGGGTAGAGT
>ENA-OSET01003716-OSET01003716.1-sediment-metagenome-genome-assembly--contig:-NODE-3716-length-13838-cov-4.427077_pt1 | contig 13838 bp, 7 predicted proteins | sample MGYA00237882_ERZ534229 | MGnify/ENA primary metagenome ERZ534229 (study PRJEB26408, sample SAMN06266212) | sediment metagenome | isolation source: Hudson Canyon methane seep mesocosm | place: USA:Hudson...
AAAGAATAACAAAATCAATGGTTTATAATTTTGTTATTCAAGAGCTTCAGCAAACTAAACTAAATCATGGTCACGTCATACCAGCAGGGATCGCTGGTATCCAGTGTATAGGGATGTACGATCTGAATAATTTGCATATACTTGTTTATTATAGTCATTCCATCCTTGGGTTCTGGATCTCGGCACAAACTTGTCTGGAGCAGGTTTGCATGGAGTCAAAGGGCATTATGTAGATTAGCAAAATGTGACTCCCTGTCGAGATGATGTATAACAGTTAAGCTGGTGATTTTATTAAATAGCTGAAACTCGTACGTAATCATGTAAATATTTAGTATAAGTTTTATAGATAATTTGCTATTTGATAAAACTCTTTTTAGTTGTTAGAGTGAGTTAAGTGATAGTTCAACGTATTATATATCCAGTGTTAGTTAACCAGAATGTCCAAGGTGAATGTCCATGTATATTTTTCTATCTTATTCCAGAGCTGATTTAGCACATGCTGAACAGATTGAAGCAAACCTGAAGCAAGCAGGACATAAGGTTTTTTTTGATAAGCACAGCATTAAAATTGCAGAAGATTTTAACCGTGTTATCTGGACTGAAATTCAGAAGGCAGATTTGTTTATCTATTTAATTTCAGAAAACTCGGTAAGAAAGGGATCATATGCGCTAACAGAACTCACTTTGGCTGAGAAAAAATGGCCTAATCCAGAACGTAGAGTACTACCTGTACTAATAGAGCCGACTGACTTTGCCAATATGCCAATCTATGCCAGTATTTGTAATATTCTTCAGCCAGAAGGTAACCTGGCGGCTCGGGTAAGAATTGAGGTTAATGAACTGGGCAAGATACATCAAGGTAAAAAAATTGGGCGCGCTGCAATCATATTATCGGTTCTGATGATGATCGGGTGGGGAGCTTTCTTAGCTTATCGTGAATATATCGCTCAAGGCCCTGTTATCGCACGAACAAAATTAGGTGTAATGAATGTTGCTTATGGAGCGGATGCATTTTTAGAGAGTGCTTACACAGGTGATTTAAATGTAATTAAGCTTTTTTTATCTGCCGGAATGAATCCTAATACAATTAATAAGGATGGCGATACTGCACTAATGAATGCGATTAATGGAGATCATAGTGAAATAGTCAAGGCCTTGATTGAAGCTGATAGTGACGTGAATGTCGAAAATAATACGGGTTGGACTGCTTTGAGCCTGGCCGCAAATGGAGGACAAAGTGAAACGGTGAGTCTGTTGTTGGCAGTTGGCGCTAAAGTAAATAAACTGGTTTTTATTAGAGCGGCAAGAAATGGATATTTGGATGTTTTGAGTAAATTATTATCAGCTTCCCCGAAGCTCGAACAGCCTATAATTGATGAGCTTTTTATTATTGCAGCAGAAAAAGCTCACGTTAAAACACTTACTCTTTTATTAGACAAAGTTTCTGATCGTCCAAAAGTTGTTTCCCTTGCTTTACTCAAGGCTTCGTTGAGTTTTCAACCGACTGAGTCAGATGGCATAACTGTGATTAAAAAAACACAAATGTTTAAATATTTGCTAGAGCTGGGTGCTGATGTAAATATTAAAGATGAGGAAGGTATGACGCCATTAATTAGAGTGGCACAAAATGGCACCATTGAGTTTGCGAAAATGCTGTTGGAAAGAAATGCCAATCCTAATATACAGTGTGAATGTCCTACATTTCATGATGGTGGGTATACTCCACTGACTATTGTTATAGAAAATATTTCTGTCAGGAATAAAAATGCTGCCTTTATTGATTTATTACTTGCAAATGGTGCCGATGTTAATCTGGCCAAAAAGGATGGTAGTACACCGTTGATGTTAGCCTCAGAAAAAAACATACAAACTGTTAAAACACTTCTGGAAAAGGGAGCCAAGGTCAATGCTCTCAGTGACAATGGGACAACAGCACTTAGCTTTGCGGCACAGATGGGGCGATTAGATGTATTGACTGCATTATTAGACAATGGCGCCGATATTGAATTGGACAATAATCTTTTGATTACTGCTGTAGATAAGCAGAAGTACCAAGTTGTGCAAAAATTATTGCAGCTGGGTGTTGATATTAATAAAACAGATAACAAAGGGCAAACTGCCTTGATACATGCCGTGCAATGGGGAGATTCCAATATGGTACGGGTATTAATTGCTGCAGGCGCTAATGTTTCTCTTAGGGATAACCTAGGGCGAACAGCGAGGGTATTTGCTAAAAGGAATGAACGAAATAAAGAGATTGTTGACATCCTTACAGAATGACAAAGATGTACTTCTAAAATAGATATGACAGACGATATCTGAGCTTGATGGTTAAAGATTTAGATGTTTTGTCTAAAATCAGAGTAATCTATATTAATTGAATGATAAGTTAAAAAGAAGGATCACACTATGCGCTGCCATGAAGTTGATTACAAAATTATTGGTCATGATATTCAAATGGTCGAAATTGAACTGGATTCAAATGAAGCGGTTATTGCCGAAGCCGGATCAATGACCTATCTGGAACAGGATATAACGTTTGAGTCAAAAATGGGTGATGGCTCCGAAACAGGGGTAATGGATAAACTTTTTGGACTTGGCAAACGTATGCTGACAGGCGAGTCAGTTTTCCTCACTCATTTTACAAATGAAGGTAGGCAGAAACGTAGTGCAGGTTTTTCAGCACCGTTTCCAGGGTCTATTATCGCTTTAAACCTTGCCGAACTTGGTGAAGAAGTGATCTGTCAAAAGGATTCTTTTTTAGCCGCGGCATTAGGTACTCAAGTTGATATTGCCTTTCATAAACGCTTGGGGAGTGGTTTCTTTGGCGGTGAAGGTTTTATACTTCAGCGCCTTAAAGGTGATGGAATGGCCTTTATTCATGCCGGTGGAACAGTCGTAAGAAAAGAACTTAATAATCAAACATTGCGTTTAGATACAGGCTGTCTAGTCGGTTTTTGTGGTGATATTGATTATGACATTGCCATGAGTGGAGGTTTAAAAAGTATGTTCTTCGGCGGGGAAGGCATGTTTCTGGCAACCTTATCGGGAACAGGTTCAGTCTGGATACAAAGCATGCCCTTCTCGCGTTTAGCCGAGAGAGTACTAGAACATGCAACGTTCAGTAACCAAGGTGAGAGTAGAAGCCCTTTGGGTTTATAGATGATTACTTATAACGTGGGAACGATAATTCGTATTAGTCTCGACTAGATAGGACATTTTTATAATTTAATCGATTATTCAATCGTATATTGAAAGGCTATTTTTCTTAACAATGGAAACTTAAAGTAACGCGACGCTCACTTGTCAATTGGGATCATCGTAAATAATTTCAGGAGTATATTTAAATAGGCGCGTACCTACCTTTAGCACGCAGTGGTAACAACAATTTATATCTGTCAAATAGTGGTTTTACCGGGGTAGTTTAGCTCATCTCACACAAATGAAACCGAGATTTTCCTAGTCGTTTAGCCTTATACATTGCTTCATCGGCTAGCTGTAATAAAGCTTCTGCATTATCAGCATGGTCAGGGAAAATTGCGACACCTATGCTTGCTGTTACGTGATGTGTATTATCCTGGACTGTAATAGGCTGGTCAATTTCTGCTAGTAAGCGGTTTAATGATAGCTTGCATTTATCGAATGATTTTAATTTGTTTAATAGAATAACAAATTCATCGCCTCCAATTCTTGCAACGGTATCGTTACCACGAATCACTTCTTTTAAGCGTTGTGCTATTTCGATTAATACCTTGTCACCTGCTGCATGTGAGTATTGGTCATTAATTGGTTTAAAGGCATCAAGGTCAATATAGCAGACAGCAAATTGTTCTTTGTTTCTTATTGCATTGGCTATTGATAGTTCAAGACGGTCTGAAAGTAGCAGTCGATTAGGCAAATTGGTTAACACATCGTGATGGGCAATATGCTCCAGTTTGAGCTGGTTTTTAATCAGGTGAGAGATGTTGGAGAAAATACCAATATAATTGGAGATTATGTCTTGTTCATCCTTGACGGTAGACAACGTTAACCATTCCGCCTGAAGTTCACCATTTTTATTTCGACTCTTGATTTCACCACTCCAATGTTCATCTGCCTCTAATTGTTTCCAGATTGAAGTAATTAAATTTTCATCATGCAAGTCTGATTTAATTTGAGCGACATGTTGACCGATAACCTCTTGCTGTTCATACCCCGTTGACTGGTAAAAGGCAGGATTGGCTTCGATGATAGAGCTATTGCTGTCAGTAATACAAATAGCATCTAAGGTGTTATCAAAAACACAGTTGGCCAAGCGAAGTTTAGCTTCTACTTTTCTACGAGAATTTATTTCCCGATTTAAATCCAGGGTACGGCTACAAAGATGGTCATACATAGATAATGAGGTATCAAGCATCACAGCCATTACACCACTCATATCCTTATCTGCCTGTAACTGAGCACTTTTTAACGACAATCCCGACTTCATCCCTAACACTGTCTTGCTCATCCGCATATCACTGTCCAGGATATGAAAAGCCAGCCAATGGGTTAGAAATGAAAGAACCTCCTCAATAACCTCTTCAATGGGTTGCGTGGCTTCTTTCGCCTTTAGCTCAAGTACCTTTGATAAAAAACTCTTATGTGTTTCTTTATGAGCTTTTAAACAGGAATCAGCAGGGTAGTAGCGTTCCCATATCAGCTCTTCAGAACGAAAATGATGAACTGCATATTCAGCCAGGTCTCTAAATGTTTTATCTAACAACTCAATGTCTGGATCGTTGCCTAGATGATTTGCCAGTCGATTTAATAACTCAACAAGCACTTTGTGTTGTTCATTTATTTCAGCTATACCAGTATTAAAATTATTATTCCATGGAAAAATATCCATTAATTCAATCCTATTTAAAACTAATAAAAAACATATCAAATTCTTTAGCAGGCACCGGCTTACTAAAATAGAGGAAATACAAGGTCAGGTCCTGAATCACGAATTTTTATATTCCTTTACAATAACACCCAGTGTACGTGGCTGTAAATGGAATGCTTGCTGATTCCTTACTAGCTGCTACCTTCAGTAGCACGTGTTGTTTTTATAACCGAACCCCTACGGGTAGTTGTGCATTTCTCTGAGCATCAAAACGACAAGTATTTAACGTGATAAGTTGCTTCATTTATACAGAAAAATATGACTCAAATGGATCAAAATTCAATGTTTTAACTTACCCTAACTACTATCATTTCACCTTTATGTCCTCTCATGGTTGACAGGTGACTATTCGTAGTTATAGGTGAATTATAAGTCTAAGCCCAATGGTCAGTAACCGACCCGTTGCAGACAATGGCAAACAGTAGATGGCTATGCTTATCTAGATATTTCCTGCCAACTTTTCCCTTTTTTGAAAATACTCTTTGCATATGCCGCCTCAAGAAATTCAATAAAATAATCGAAATCAATTGGCTTAGTTAAAACCTTATCAAAATCTGCATTCATGGTATCTGACTTGGTATCTCCACGGGCCATTGCTGACATCAGCACTATGTAGCTCTGAGTATTGGGGTGATTAACTGATAATACTCAATAGGCTTTATCGATCCTAATCAGCCTGTCATAAAATGGATAAAGTATAGAATGCAAGGCCTTCAAGTAAGATAAAACTGTATTAGTCCTATTCCCATTCGCCAAATACACTTGTCATTTTTACAAAAATCATTTGCATTTCATTTAGTCCATCTCTTGCTTCATCAATTTTGCCTTGTTGATATGTATGGTATAAATGATCAGCCATATTGTGTAATTCAATATGTACTTCATTAAGCTTTTCCACCCAATTGTCATCAAAGATCTTTTCTTGCTTTGCTCCTTTAATCCAGCTACCAAGATGACATTTAGCAGGGTGTACTATAGGCCAACTTTCATTATTACCAGGTACACCCAATATATTATTTTCAAACTTTTTCTGCCATTGCTCAATCGTTAGTCTTAATAATTTTATCTTTGCTTCTTTCGATGTTCGACCTTTATTAGCAATCGTTAGCCATTCTTCATTAGCTGTATAATTCTTTAACCAGGAAGGTAGCTCATTTGCAGGCATGGGACGTGCAATACTATAGCCTTGTGCTTCATTGCATCCCATCAAGAGCAACATTATTCCATGTTCTGTAGTTTCCACACCTTCGGCAATCACTTCTCTACTGAACGAATTTGACAAGCCAATTACGCCATCAATAATGGCATAATCACTGGGGTCATCAAGCATATCCCTCACAAAGCTTTGGTCTATCTTGATCGTATTAGCCGATAAACTTCTTAAGTGAGTCAGTGATGAATACCCTGTCCCAAAGTCATCCAGCGCCACATTAACACCGAGCTTATCTCGACAGGTATTGATAACGTGACTAACAATCTCTAAATCACCCAAAGCACTACTTTCCAGTATTTCTAATTGAAAATTTTCATGACTAACATCAGGGTAACGTGCCAAGACTTTTTCAAGACTCACAAAAAAGGAGGCTGATTGTAAGTGGTATGAGGAAATATTGACACTCACCTCGATATTAATACCTTGTTTTTGCCATTGATCTTGCTGTGATAATGCTTGATCTATTACCCAGTCTCCAATTAATATTTCTAATTCAGTCCCTTCAATGACAGGTAAAAACTGAAGGGGTGAAATTAATCCTTTATCAGGGTGTCGCCAACGAATCAGTGCTTCAGCGCCTATGACTAAGCCCGTTTTCATATTAACTTTAGGTTGATAATATAAACAAAACTCATTGTTTGACAATGCTTGCTGCATTTCCTCTAATTGATGCTGTTTTTGAATACTTTTCTGATCTTGTTCTGTATTAAATAACTGATATTTATTTTTTCCTAATAATTTTGCTTGGTACATCGCTTGGTCTGCATGTCTTATCAGGGCATCCAAGTCATCATTATCATTTGGATATAAAGTTACTCCTGAAGATGCACTGATGTTAATACTTTGTCCACCCAAAAAATAAGGTTGAGCAAGTGAATGGTGAAGTCGTTCTAACATCTGCTCACATTGAAAGGAAGATCCAAGACTTCCCAGTAGCAAAGTAAATTCATCCCCACCCTGACGCGAAACGGTATCTTCTTCTCTAATGCTTGTTTTTATGCGATTGGATACTTCAATGAGTAACAGGTCACCTACTTCATGACCATAGTGATCATTAACAGGTTTGAAATCATCTAAATCAAGAAAGCAAACTGCAAGTAAGGTATCTGTGCGTTTACTATGTGCAACAGCAAGGCTAAACCTATCCGCAAAAAGTACCCGGTTGGGTAACTTAGTTAGCACATCATAATGTGCCATAAGCTCTAAGGTTCTTTGCTGTTCTTTATTTTTGCTTATATCTGAGAATAAGCCAAGGTAATGAGTTGTTTTGTGATTGCTATCATCGTGTATTGATGAAATAGTCAATAATTCAGCATAGACTTCACCATTTTTCTTTCTATTCCAGACTTCGCCTTGCCAATGGCCGTGCTCGATGATTGATTGCCACATATCAATATAAAATTTGGCGCTTTGTTTTCCTGAGTTAAGAATTCTAGGGTTTTCCCCCAATACCTCTTCACGTCCATATCCTGTAATTTCACAAAAGGTGGGGTTTACCTCAATGATAATACCTTTGGTATCTGTAATTATGATACCTTCATGAGCATCACTAAAGACTTTAGCAGATAACTTTATTTTTTTATCTGATTCTAAACGCTCTAATTCAATGGCTGCTCTAGTAGCAAGGCTTTGAAGTAGTGTAATGGTAAATGGTTTTTCGATAATAGGTTTATCATCTATAACGACAACTAGACCAATAACTTCATTTTTGCTATTTCTTAGAGGAACACCTAAATAACTTTCCGCCTCCATATCGACTAAAAACTGATCCTTAGGAAATAACTTTTGAATATTCTCTGGATAAAAACAAACCCCTTGCTCAATAATATTCTGACAAGGAGACCCCTCCAGAGAGTACGAAATGTTATCAATATAATTATCATCTGCCCAAACAGCAATAGTATTGGACTCATCCATATGATCAGGTCCTACCTTTGCAATAAAAGCATAACGCGCATTTTGGGCTAATGCTAATTGCCTAACCATTAGTTGAAAAATGCTTCCTTCCTCAATTGCTACTCCTTCAGCTAAAACACGTAATACTTGCTCACTGCGTTTGCGTTCAGAAATATCAGTATGAATACCAATCATTCTTTGAGGAATACTGCTTGAATCCTTTTCTACAATTTCACCAATCGTGTGTAACCATATCCAGTTTCCATCTTTGGTTTTTCTTCTATATTCAACATCTATTGATTTCCCCGTTTCAATACATTGTTTAAGTGAATTTAAAACAGTGTCCTGTTCTTCAGGATGAAGACTACCTTGCCATTCTTGTAGATTAGAATTAAATTCAGATGGTTCATACCCTAACAATACAGGGAATTCATTACTGACTGATGACTCAGCTGTTTGAATATTAAGATCAAACCATCCTTGATGAGCGGCATTTAATGCAACATCTAATCGCTTTAAGTTGTCACTTAATTCTTTAGTACGATCTAGAACCTGTTTTTCTAATTGTTTTTTATTATTTCGTAATCGTTGTATTAATACAGCAGAAAAAGTAATTAAAAAGGTGAACACTACTCCCAACATCCCCATTAATAAAGTTAGTGTTTCGCTCCTCCATGCCTTGATGGGTGAGATTTTAAAAGTCCAGGAACCATTAGGCACATCAATTTTAAATATTTCAGGGTTTTCTATTAACTTTTCTTTGGAATGAGCAATAAGCTGTGTTTTATTCGTATCAGGATGGATACGTGATAATTCGTAGGCGAATCCTGCTTCAACTAATGAGTCTAGTTTCACCGTCTCTAGCACGTATGGAAACCTAAATAAGACTGTTGAGAATCCCCAGAATTTTTTATTACCTTCTGAGTCATCTAAAAATATGGGCAGCCGAGCTGCTGCTCCAATTCCGCCCTGAACCAAATCAAATGGACCTGCAAGTGTTAATTTCCCCGTATCTTTTGCAAGAAAGGCTTCTTTAATTCGTTCAAGGTTTAACAGCAGATTGTGCCCAATTGCACCTTCATTTCCTTTTAGTGGAACAACATGTTTAATAATTCCATTGGGTTGAAGTTGTAAAGCAGCTGCACCTGGGTACAAAGGTAACATTTCCGTTGCCAATGCAGTAAAACCTGTTGCATCGCCATTTTGTGTGCGTATAAGTGCGGCTAAAGGATAGGTTGCAGATATAGCTTGAAAAACATTGTTTCTTATTAAACTAACGTAACTGCTGGAGAGCTTTTGAACGGACAACCGTTTTTGCTGATAGGTATATTGATCAACGAAATAAATAGCAATAATAGAAATGACTGATGCTACCAAAAAAGAAAATAATACCGTTATTGATTGCCTCAATTTTCTAAGCATGCAAGAAATTACTTTGTATGGTAGGTAGTGTCCTTGACTATATCAGAAATGGAAAGTTTAAATATACTTAAATGTTAATTGACTGCTTTTGGCTCAGAGTGTGTGAAAACTCCAGAAGAGTTATAATCATACTTTCAAATTTAAGTACAGAAAAATGAGCGGATTTATAATAGGTGAGGCTCGAACTCAAGCCACTTTATTTCCAGAACAACTCGATGATTATGTATCCGAAGATAACTCTGTCAGAGTGATAGATGTCTTTATTGATGGGGTTGATCTTTCTGCTTTGGGATTTAAAACAATTTCAGCAAAAACAGGTAGACCCGCCTATCATCCTGAAACCATGTTAAAGCTTTATATTTATGGTTACCTTAATCGTGTCCAATCCTCTCGCCGATTAGAAAAAGAAGCGGGCCATAATGTAGAACTTATGTGGTTACTTGGTCGCTTAGCTCCTGACTTTAAGACCATTGCAGATTTTCGCAAAAACAACACCAAAGCCATTCGTTCTGTTTGTCGTGAATTTGTTCTAATTTGCCGTAAGCTTGATTTATTTAGTGAAGCCTTTGTGGCTATTGATGGAAGCAAGTTTAAAGCAGATAACAATCGAGACCGAAATTATACCCGTGCTAAATTAAAGAAAAGACTAGAGTTGATAGACGAAAGCATTGAGAAATATCTTGGTCAGATTGCCAGTGCAGATCGCCTTGATGAAGCCGTTGCTAAAGCAAAAACAGAAAGACTGGAAACTAAGATTGAAAAACTCAAAAAAGAAATTGAGCGACTGAATGAAATCGAAGTACAACTCCTGGCCACGCCTGATAAGCAAATATCTCTAACCGATCCTGATGCACGCGCTATGATCAGTAAAGGTATAGGCATAGTGGGTTATAACGTTCAAACAGCAGTAGATGTTAAAAACCATCTTATCATTGCTCATGAAGTCACTAAAAGAACCAAAAGAAGAACCAAAAGGGTCAGACTCGATTGAAAGTGAAATTTATTACTGGCCGCCATGACTAAAACCAACCCTAACCGAATAAAAAAACCTTATAACAATCCTACATCATCTAAAAATAAAAACCATGACCCAAATGGGACAAAATGTATTGTTTTTTTTCACCTAACCCCATAATATCGTGTATTAGTCTACGACTGCTTTTGGCTGAAATCAGCTATTCAGCAAAGTGAATGGTTTGAGTATGATTTGTTTTAAAAAATTTCATATTGAGTTTGAACGACTACCGATTCAACCTCCTTATAAATAAAGGAGGAGGGGAATTAGAAAGTTGTTACAGCTATTAAACGATTACTTTGCAAGAATATCTAATGCCGCTTTTGCCAGTATGGCCCATTCTTTTCGATAGGTGGGGTCACCTGAACTCCAGTCATCTCGGTAGCGTTTAAATTGGCGACAGGTGGAAAATATTGGGAAAGGGCCTAAATCGGTTAACTCAACAGTATCTACCAGTTCCTGACATAACCGTTTTATTTCTTTTTTTGTTTTGTTACGGTCATAGTGTTCATCGTAAGTTGAGCCAAGCAGTTCCTGTTCTGCTTGTGTGGCTAAGGCCCATATTTTTTCTGTGCTTGTGGCACTGTTGTATTGCCAGAGGGCTGTTTGTTTTACGGCTATCCACCAGTGCGAGAGTTCAGACTTTAATTGCTCAGCGTCTGTGTTGGTGTCTAGCAATACTGAGCGCATCGATAGGTATTGGGTGATAACCCAGTGATTAGTTGGATCAGCCATAATGGCCTGTTTATAAAAATCACAGGAATTTTGATAGGCCTTACTAGCGTCTTTGTAATTTTTTTGTCGAAGGCAAAGGTTACCAATCCGTTTTTCACTCGCTGCTCTAATGCCTAGTATTTCAGCACGTTCTTTTTTTGATGAGTCTTTTGTTAACTTATCTTGCCAATGATCAAGTTCAAGGCGAATATCTTTATAGAGCTTTTTAAGTTCTTTATCTATTTTTGGTAAATCATTATTGGTGATTTCTGAAATCTTAACTGTTTTATCAAATAAAACATTAATTTTTGATTTTCTTTGTCTAGAACTAAAAGCATGGAGTTGTTGATCAAAGTCTGTTGGAATTGAAGCATAAGTGACAATGCTTGCCCAGTCATGAGTATTAAGGCAGTCCGTTCTTAAACGTTGTCTGAGGTTATAAAGTAACCAGCGTGGATCTTCACCTTTGAATAGACCGTGGTATATAGTTTCAGTCGCAATGGTAGAAGCCTTCATCCAAAGTGGGAACTGTGAGGCGACAACCCAGGGAATACCTGCTGCATGTAAAGCATGTGCAATACTGCCACCTGGAACTAATGTTGTCCCTGTATGACCACTGTCACAGGTGGAAAGACTAACCAGTGTAGGTCTGGCTTGTACTTCGTCCGGTGAATCGTTAGCTGTTAAGGCAAATGCAAGTGTTGCACCATCTATTACATTCTTTTTATTTGGGTTGGTTTCGTCACATAATGCCAGGCCATAATCTTTATGTCCCTGGTGATCAAATGAATCACCATGAGCCAGAATATGAACATAGCTATATTGGTTTTTAGCGCATTCATCCCTGATATCTTTTAATGAAGCATTTGGCAATACCGTGAGTATTTTTTTTACGCTTTTAATACGTTCTTCAGCTGTGTCTTTATATTCTACCCAGGGTTCAATTGCTCTGCGCAAAGCTTTTAGATGATCCTGGAAGGGTACCGCAGGTAAATTGCCTGGTGAGGCAAAGGCAAATAGAATGCGAGGTGATCGATTCCAGTCGCTGGGAGTAGAAAGTCTGCTTTCGGCTTCTCGGGTTATAGTGATGGGTTCATTGGATTGTAAAAACAAGGGCGAGCCCGAACCAGGAAACCCATCTGAGGCAATACTTAATTCAAAAGGGATTAAAGATATTTCATAGGCTTTTGTGGTCAGCCGAAGATGAATTAATTGATTCTTTTTACAACATGCAGAACCGAGAGAAGATATTAATGTGGGTATTTGGCTAAAAATATTACCGAGTACTCGTCCTAGCTCATGAATTTCGGCATCACTTTGCTGTGCAGACAATTCTTTGCCATTTGTCACATAGCGTAATCTTTCAAGTCGAGTTAATAGTTGCTGATGTTCAAATGGCATATAAAGGGTGGTGGGTCCTTCACCATTACAAAGTGCAATATAAGGTGTCAATGGCGACAGCAATTGATTATGCGCAGGACCCGGGCGAAGAAATTCCAGTTTAATATTGCGTACATTTGACATGCTTAGTTTCCTTGGGTCGAATAGACTATTTTACGAGTAATCTTTGTTTCTCCACCGATATGAGCAAGCTCCCCGATAGTCTGCTTACCCTTGGTTTTAATACAAACAGCACTGCTTTGATCTAGCAGTAGGGGGTGATCCCAGTCCTGAGTATCATCAATAGCCTGCATACTTCCATTTTCTAAAACATCAAAATAAGGTTTAAATGATTGGCTGTCTTTAAGCATTTTATCGGTAAAACGTAATAAACGAATCCAGGTGCCGCAATTAAAATAATGCCGACCACCAGGTAACTCAATTGCTCTGTCTAAGTGGGTATGGCCTGTTATTACAAAGTCTATACTACTGCCGATAGAAGCTGTTACATCTTTGAATGTGTCATCTTTATTGTTGCGGTCAAAGGTTTCATCACCTGTCAGCCAGTCTAATAAAGCACGTCTCAGGGCTTCAGATTTACCTATTCCATGTATCCAGCCTGTCAATCTATCCCAGGCTAGCTGTTCAGTGCCTAACATGTCTGCGGGAGGGGCCTCGAATGAGTCAAATGTTTGAAAAGTTTTTTCTGCCCCTAATAGCAGGTCATCAACTGAAGCACTGTTATCAGAGCCTCCACCTTTCATACTCTCTAATACATTTTTTCCAAGTAGCTGGTCTATATCTGTAGACGGTTGTTCAGCTACAGTGTATCCATCTGCAGATAGGCGTTGATTCACTTGATGATGGTCTATTATTTTTTTTCCAACAATGGGTATCAATTTGCTAATTTTGCTGGCTTGAGCTGGATCAAGAATTAATAATACGCCTACGGCTGCCTGAGCTTCAGGTTTTAATAAGTCAATCCATTTATATTTTTCCTTGATTTGGTTCATCACATCCTTAACCATTTTAGTACCAGCATTTGGCTGCCAATCTTTAGGGTCTAATGAACGGCTGGCGTTAAGTCGACGGGCTGCTTTTGATAAATCTTCATAGCGTACAAAATTCCATGGATCGACTTCATTTCCATGAGTACAAAAAACTTTAGCATCCCCTACCAGGCAAATATACCCTGCTCCCATGGTAGAAAACTCAATACGTGCCCGTGCCTCTAGGTTATCTGCAGATAAGCGAGAAACCACAAAATTCTGAACCTGGGGAAAGGCCAT
>ENA-OSET01003719-OSET01003719.1-sediment-metagenome-genome-assembly--contig:-NODE-3719-length-13835-cov-3.347652_pt1 | contig 13835 bp, 10 predicted proteins | sample MGYA00237882_ERZ534229 | MGnify/ENA primary metagenome ERZ534229 (study PRJEB26408, sample SAMN06266212) | sediment metagenome | isolation source: Hudson Canyon methane seep mesocosm | place...
CACCAGCAGGTTTTTAACACCCTTGGCCGCGAGTGCTTTGAGGCTTTCTTCTGTATACGGCTCAAGCCATTTGGCTCTGCCAAGGCGCGATTGAAACGCAACTGAATATTTATCTTCCGGTATCCCCGCCTGTTCGACGAAGGCTTTTGTTGTAGCAAGAACCTGGTGTCGGTAGCAGCTGTCGTGGGCGCTGGAGGGGCGCTCGCAGCAGTCGGGTGCACTCAGGCAATGATTGCCCGTGTGGTCGGCGGACTTCAAGTGCGACTCGGGAAGGCCGTGATAGCTGAATAACAGATGATCATAATCGCTAGCTAAGACATCGCCGGCACTGGTCAGTAGCGCTTGAATATAGTCGTCTTGCTGGTAGAACGGTGCCTGAACCGTGAGAGTGAGCTTAAGGTTTTGTGTATCGATTACCCGGCGGGCTTCGTCTATGGAGGTTTGCACCGTGCTGTCGGCAAAATGGGGATAGAGCGGAACTAACAAGATTTCATTTAAATCCCGGTTTTTAGCAAGGTTCAGCAGCGCGGATTCGATTGAAGGGTTGCCATATCGCATCGCCATTTCAACCGGCATAGGTAATTTTGCCTGAAGGGCTTGCTGCAGTCGTCTCGACAATTCAATTAGGGGGGACCCCTCGGGCCACCATATACTTTGATAGGCGTGAGCGGAGTCAGCAGGGCGTTTTGGGAGAACCAGTAAACTGACAATTAATCGACGGACAAGCCAGGGTAATTGAATAACCTTTGGGTCCATGAGGAATTGGTCTAGATATTGTCTTACGCCGCTCTCGCTGGGCTCATCGGGTGAGCCCAGATTGGCCAGCAAAACGGCTCTATCGTTTGTACCTTGGTCAGTGTTCATTGCTTCCTGGTTGCGCCCTGGTTTTTGTCCTGTTCAGAAGACGCTAGTCTAAGGGATAAATGAATTCTGTAGTAATGAAAATTTACTTTTACCTGCTTGAAAACAGATATGGGAGGTTTTGCCCGCTCCGAGCTGACTTATTTCCCGGTTTTGGCTTTGGCAACTTTTGAACCATTGCTTCTGCCCAGCTGTTGGCAAATGAAATTTCCGGCATCGATCAGCCGGTCCAGATCCACCCCGTGTTGGATATTCATACCAGACAGCATATACACAAGATCTTCGGTAGCGACATTACCTGAGGCGCCCGCAGCATAAGGGCAGCCCCCCAGCCCCCCAATGGAGCTGTCATATACCTGTACTCCTTGCTGAAGCGCGGCGAGTGTATTTGCAAGTGCCTGCCCGTAGGTGTCGTGAAAGTGCATGGCCAGTTGTTCTGTGGCTACGGTTTCGCTGACCGTCTTAATGAGTTGAGACACCTTCAGTGGTGTGCCTACGCCAATCGTATCGCCCAAAGATACTTCATAGCAGCCCATATCGAGTAGTGCTGCAGTGACTTCAGCGACTTTTGCCGGCTCAACTTCGCCCTGGTAGGGGCAACCCAATACACAGCTCACATAACCCCTAACAGCGATACCGTCTGCCTTGGCCGCCTCCATAACCGGTTTAAATCTCTCCAGACTCTCGGCGATGGAGCAATTGATATTTTTTTGGCTAAATGCCTCGGAGGCGGCTGCAAAAATTGCGACTTCAGTGGCTTTTACATCCAGGGCACGTTGATACCCTTTCAAGTTTGGCGTGAGTGCTGCGTAGGTGATTCCCTCCTGTCGAGGGATGCCTGTAAACACGTCTTCACTTCCCGCCATCTGCGGAACCCACTTTGGGTTTACAAAACTGCCGGCTTCAATATAGGTAATTCCTGCGTCGGTTAATTTGTTCACTAGCTCTATTTTGACCGAGGCATCGATACTTTGTTTTTCATTTTGAAGGCCGTCCCGGGGGCCCACTTCAACAATTTTAACGCTCTGCGGCAAATTCATGTTTACACTCTTCTCTTTGTAGCCTTTGGGTTTTGAGTCGCTGATTTTAAGTCTACTCGTCGGCGTTAAATGACAGCAGTTCGGCACCACCATCAACCAACTCGCCAGCCTGGTAATAAAATTCAGACACTTCGCCATCGGCGGGTGCACGAATTGTATGTTCCATTTTCATGGCTTCCATAACCAGCAAGGGAGTGTCTTTCTCTACGCGCTGCCCTTTATCGGCTAGTAAAGCAACGACGGTACCGTTCATCGGTGCCACTAATCCGCCGCCGGCATCCCCTTGATCACTTTCACCCAGATCAGCTTGTACCATCTTAAAGTTTAAAGCCCGATCCAATGTATAAAGGCTGAAAGTATCGTCGTGAATGGAAACCGTCGCGCGGGATTGATAGCCATCGATATCAGCATGAAGTTCACTGCCTGACAGATTGCCTTGAGCGTCTACTTCGAGTTCGCCAATACTAATGGTGTAGCGTGTGCTGCCCCCCGTATTGATCTGAGCAACCGCAATCGGAAAAACCCGGTCGTGCAACTGCAATTCAAAATGGTGAACATGGGGTTCATTCAAGCGCCAGGCATTACTCTGGTGCCAGGGAGAAGACGGATCGCCCGAGGCCATTGCTTTTTCCTCCGCTCTCTGTGCCTGTTTCAGTACCAGATATAAAGCGGCCAAAGGTAAGTCGCGTTCATAATCCTGCGCGTCATCATGAAAGATGACACTGTGGTGTTTTTCTATAAAACCGGTATCGAGCTGGGCTTCCCGAAAAGGAGCACTGCTTGCGAGGTTGTATAAAAAATCAATATTGGTGGTCATGCCACTAATGCGATATTCGCTCAATGCCTTGGTCAATCTGCTGAGTGCTTTATCACGATCTTCATCCCAGACAATGAGTTTGGCGATCATTGGATCATAAAAAATGCTGACCTCATCGCCCTGTCGTACACCGGTGTCTACCCGAACATGTGGGCTGGCGGTGGGCGCCTGGAGGAAGGAGAGTTGGCCGGAGGCCGGCAAAAAATCCTGATCGGGGTCTTCTGCGTAAATACGCGCTTCAAAAGCATGGCCATTGATGTGCAACTGATCTTGAGAGAGCGGCAGGTTTTCGCCCGCGGCCACTCGCAGTTGCCATTCAACCAGATCTTGGCCGCTAATCATTTCTGAAACCGGGTGTTCAACCTGCAGTCGGGTATTCATTTCCATAAAATAAAAAGAACCGTCTACATCGAGCAGGAACTCAACGGTGCCCGCACCTTCATAGTTAATCGCCTGGGCAGCGCGAATCGCGGCATCGCCCATGGCTTCCCTGAGCGCAGGATCCATGCCTGGAGCGGGCGCCTCTTCAATCACCTTCTGGTGGCGACGTTGTACAGAGCAATCCCGTTCAAAAATATGTACGGCGTTGCCGTGCTGGTCACAAAACACCTGAATTTCTACGTGGCGGGGTTGGGTGAGATATTTTTCCACCAGCATATCGTCGTCGCCAAAACTGCTTAAAGATTCTCGCTTGGCGGCATTTAGGGCTTCGTCAAATTCAGACTCTTTCCAGACCTGGCGCATGCCCTTGCCGCCACCGCCCGCGCAGGCTTTCAGGAGTACCGGGTAACCCATGTCGTCGGCCGCTTGTTTTAACAGGTCACGACTCTGGTCTTCACCATGATATCCGGGTACTAAAGGTACACCCGCTTTTTCCATAATGGTTTTGGCCGCAGACTTAGAACCCATGGCTTCAATGGCGGGAATCGGAGGTCCGATAAAAACGATATTGTGTGTTTCACACTGGCGGCAGAAATCAGCATTCTCTGACAGGAAACCATAGCCTGGGTGAATCGCTTCCGCGCCGGTTTTTAAAGCGGCCTCAAGCACCCGCTCGCCAACTAGATAGGATTCCCGAGAGGGTGATGGTCCCAGATAGACTGCTTCATCTGCCATGTGAACGTGCATCGCATCGCTGTCTGCATCACTGAAAACGGCCACGGTTCGAATGCCCAGTTTTTGTGCCGTACGAATCACGCGGCAGGCGATTTCACCGCGGTTGGCGATCAATATTTTTGCAAACATGGTCTTACTCCTCTATCCAGGTGGGTGAACGTTTTTCAAGGAACGCACTTAAACCTTCCTGGCCTTCGGGGGAAATTCGTATATCGGCAATGCGCCGACAGGTTTCTTCTATCAGTTCGTTCGAGATCGATTCTCTGGCAACATCGGCCACCAATCTCTTCGCTTGAACGATTGCTTGAGGGCTGTTGAGTAACAGTGTATCAATCAGTTTTTGCAGTTCTACTTCGAACTCTTCAGCTTCAAATATTTCACTGATAAGTCCAAGTGCCAGTGCTTTGCTGGCGCCAAAACGTTCACCACTGAGGAAATAACGTCGGGCGGCACGGGCGCCCATCGCTTCAATGACATAGGGGCTAATAGTCGCGGGTATGAGACCTATTTTAACTTCGCTGAGACTAAAACTCGCCCTCGGACTTGCCAATGCGATATCACAGCAGCTGGTCAGTCCTACCGCTCCGCCAAATGCAGCCCCCTGGATCAGGGCTATGGTAGGTTTGGGCAAAGTGTTCAAGGTCTTTAACATATTGGCGAGCAGTCTGGCGTCGCGCAAATTTTCTTCATGGCTATAACTCGCCATGCGTTTCATCCAGTTGAGGTCGGCGCCTGCAGAAAAACTTTTTCCTTCAGATCGCAAAATCACCACACGCACGGTTTTGTCATCCGCCAGTTCGGAAAAAACAGTGTTTAAACGAGCAATCATTTCATCGTCAAAGGCATTGTGTTTGTCGGGTCTGTTTAAACAAACACTCGCAACACCTCTGGAGTCAGTATTAACAGTAACAGAAGTGTTCATGGTTACATCCTGAAAATGCCGAAACGGGTATCGGCGATGTCTTTGTTGAGGGCGGCGGATAATGACAGTCCCAGCACGCTACGGGTTTCTGCGGGATCGATAACACCATCATCCCAGAGTCGTGCCGAGGCGTAGTAGGGGTGGCCCTGTTCCTCATAGGTGTCGATGATCGGTTGCTTGAATGACGACTCTTGCTCGTCGCTCCACTCTTCGTTATTTCTCTCTTTTTGATCACGTTTGACCTGGGCGAGCACACCTGCTGCTTGCTCACCACCCATGACAGAGATCCTGGCATTGGGCCACATAAACAAAAATCGCGGGTCGTAGGCCCGACCACACATGCCATAGTTGCCCGCGCCAAATGAACCGCCAATTAAAACAGTCAGTTTTGGCACTTGCGCACAGGCGACCGCCGTAACCATTTTTGCCCCGTGTTTGGCAATGCCGTCAGACTCGTATTGTTTACCCACCATGAAACCCGTAATGTTCTGAAGAAAAACCAGCGGGATCTTTCTCTGGGCGCAAAGCTCAACAAAGTGGGCGCCCTTTTGTGCTGATTCACCAAAAAGAATGCCGTTGTTGGCAACGATGCCAACCGGGTAACCGTAGATGCGAGCAAAACCACAAACGAGTGTAGTACCATAGAGTGCTTTAAATTCGTCGAACTCAGAGGCGTCTACAACACGAGCAATGATTTCGCGCACATCATAAGGTTGGCGAGTATCTTTTGGCACAATGCCATAGATGTCGCGGCTGTCATACAGCGGCTCACTGGAGGCTTGCACATCGCAGTCGACACGTTTATGACGATTCAGTCGGCTGATGCTTTGGCGGGCGAGTTGCAGTGCGTGATGATCATTTTGTGCGTAGTGATCCGATACGCCGGACACACGGCAGTGAACATCGGCGCCACCTAAATCCTCAGCGCTCACTACCTCGCCGGTGGCCGCCTTAACCAGAGGGGGGCCACCCAGAAAAATAGTGCCTTGTTGTTTAACAATAATGGACTCATCGGCCATTGCTGGAACATAGGCGCCACCTGCGGTACATGAGCCCATGACAACAGCGATTTGAGCAATGCCTTCACCTGACATGTTCGCCTGATTGAAAAAGATGCGCCCAAAGTGCTCACGATCGGGGAACACATCATCCTGCCTGGGTAAGTTGGCACCGCCAGAATCTACCAGATAAATACACGGCAAATTGTTTTGTTGCGCAATTGTTTGTGCACGAAGATGTTTTTTTACAGTTAGTGGGTAGTAACTGCCGCCTTTCACTGTGGCATCATTGGCTACAATCATGCACTCCTGCCCGGATACTCGGCCGATGCCGGTGATGATGCCAGCGGCGGCCACATCTTCGCCATAAACATTCAGCGCAGCCAGTTGAGAGAGTTCCAAAAATGGAGAGCCGGTGTCTAACAAGGCCAATATTCGATCCCGGGGCAGCAACTTCCCGCGAGCGAGGTGTCGCTCTTGCGAGGTTTTACCGCCGCCGAGTTTTATTGTGTCAAGCGTGGAATGCAAGTCGTCGACTTGTTGTTGCATATGATCGCGATTGACAGCGAAGGTTTCTTCGCGCGTATTCACTTTGGATTGGATAATAGCCATATCGATGTCCGGTTATTCGTCTTAACAAAAAAGGTCCAGAGTCTTAGAGAGTCTCTTTAAATAATTCGCGGCCAATCAGCATGCGTCTTACTTCAGAGGTGCCCGCGCCAATTTCATAGAGCTTGGCGTCTCGCAGTAAACGGCCACAGCTGTATTCGTTGGTGTAGCCATTGCCGCCCAGGGTCTGGATGGCTTGTAATGCCATTTGAGTGGCGCGCTCGGCGGTGTAAAGAATTACGGCTGCTGCGTCTTTGCGACTTTCCTCTCCACGGTCGCAAGCTTTGGCGACGGCATAGAGATAGGAGCGGGATGCGTTTAGGTCAACATACATATCCGCAATTTTTCCTTGCATCAATTGAAACTCACCGATGCTCTGACCAAATTGTTTGCGCTCGTGTACATAGGGAACCACCATATCCATGCATGCTTGCATGATGCCCACCGGCCCCCCTGACAGCACTGTGCGTTCATAGTCCAGTCCGCTCATCAAGACCTTAACGCCTTCGCCTTCATTGCCCAGTATGTTCTCTGCAGGAACGGGGCAGTCTTCAAACACGAGTTCACAGGTATTAGAACCACGCATGCCTAATTTATCGAGTTTCTGGTGGCGGGAGAAACCGGGATAGTCCCGCTCAACAATAAAAGCGGTCATTCCCCATGCGCCTTTCTCAGGTTCAGTCTTCGCGTAGATGACGTAGGTATGCGCATCGGGCCCGTTGGTGATCCACATTTTGTTGCCGTTGAGGATAAAATTCTCACCCTCTCTGCGGGCGTGCAGTTTCATGCTCACCACATCTGAGCCAGCATTGGGTTCTGACATGGCCAGTGCGCCAATGTGTTCGCCGCTGCACAGTTTGGGCAGGTATTTTTGTTTCTGTTCGTGAGAGCCGTTTTTTGCAATTTGATTTAGGCAGAGGTTGGAGTGAGCGCCGTAGGAAAGCCCGACCGACGCTGAGGCGCGGGAGATCTCTTCCATCGCTACCACGTGGGCCAGATATCCCATGTCTGTACCGCCATACTCTTCGGGAACGGTCATGCCAAGCAGCCCCATATCACCAAACTTGCGCCACATATCCATAGGGAATTCATTGTTTTGGTCAATCTCGGCAGCTCTTGGAGCCAGTTCGGCCTGGGCAAATTGGTAGACCGAATCGCGGAGCATGTCGATGTCCTGGCCGAGGTCAAAGTTCAATGTGGGGTAGGAAGTATTCATAGGGGGCTCTCAATCGGTAATGTTTGGGTCTGTTGTTAATCAAATTAGTGTTAATCAAATTGCTTCAGTGACTCATTGCAACGCTCTTCCGATGCCTGTAAGTCTAGCAACATCAGTTCAATGTCCATTCTTTGTTGTTCTAACAAGGCTCTGCGTTCATGAATTTTGCTGATGAGCTTGTTCAGCTGCTCCCGGTTGTCGCTACTGGGTTTGTAGAGCTCAATGATTTCGCGGCTCTCATCCAATGTGAAACCTAGGCGCTTGCCTCTCAAAATTAGTTTGAGGGTTGTGCGATCTGCCGGGGAATAGATTCTTGCCTGGCCATTTCTCTGAGGGTGAAGCAGATCTTTGTCTTCGTAGAACCGAATCGTTCGGGTCGTGATGTCGAATTCTCGCGACAGTTCAGAGATTGTGAAAGTGGTAGGCATGGCTGCGTCCTTTATGGGTGGAAGAACTGTAGCAGAGGTTTACGTTAACGTAAAGGTAAGCCTGTATCTGTTCATGAAAGGTTCAGTTTGGCTTAGGTCTAATAGGGGGTATGAGGCTTAGTTTAGCCGCTTGCTGCCAAGGTGGATTGATTTGATGAACAGATATGTGTGGAGTGTGTTGGTTTTTTGGCTGAGTGCTGTGTCTATCGCGCCCGTAGCGGCGCAAACAGAGGACTCGGGTATTTTTAGCGACGCAGAACTGGAGCAGGTCTTGGCACCCATTGCCTTGTATCCAGACAGTTTATTGACCCATATCTTAATTGCGGCAAGTTATCCCCTGGAAGTTATCCAGGCTAGCCGTTGGGCCGATGAGCATCCCGGCTTAGAGGCGGGGGAGGCGCTTGAGGGGGTGGAAGATCAAGCTTGGGACCCTAGTGTAAAGGCCTTGGTGCCTTTTCCCGGAGTGCTTGAACGCATGAATGATGACCTGGACTGGATGCAGACGCTCGGGGAGGCCTTTATTCAAAATGAAGAGCGACTACTGGCTGCGATCCAGTCATTGCGGCACAAAGCCGAGATGGAGGGTCACTTGGATGAGATGGAAAATTTGGAGATCAGTCACGATGACAACAGCATTGTGATTGAGCCACGCCGGCGAGAAGTGATTTATGTGCCCTATTACGATACACGTGTTGTCTATGGACACTGGGACTGGGCACATCATCCGCCGGTATACTGGGACTGGAGTTGGCACCGGGGTCACCATCACGTAGGGCATCACTACAACTACTCTCACAACGCTTTGTTTTCCTGGCATCACGGCGTGCATGTGTCCTCCCACATTTTTTTCAGTGCCTTCCACTGGAGCAATCATCATGTCGTCGTATTAAATCGCCGCCACCATGGCTATCGCCACTACAACCATCGCCGTCACATTGTTAGGGACCGTTATGCTGAGCGCTGGCATCACAATCCGGTTCACCGGCGCGGACTGGCTTATCGCAGTTATGAAACTCGAAAGCGGGCACAGCGATATGCATACCATTCGCCTAGAACACAGGTTGGTGGAAGCCGGGTGAGGCATGAACCTCGAAGAGATTATCCGGGTGTGCGTAAAACCATTAACCGGCAGGAAAGGATAGATAAGCAGGCGCGATTGACGCGGCGCTTAGAATCCGGTCGCTCGAACCGTAAAAATGGACCTGCGGCGAGAGAGCGATCTGAAAAGCATGCTCTCGCCTCCTCTGGCCACCGCAGGCAAACACCGTCGCGCTCAATTGATAGTCGTAAACAAAGAGTTGAACCTGTCGCCCGTGAAAAAAGGCAGCATAGAAGTGCCTCTGTAAGTAATACTACGTCAAGGCAAATACACACCCGAAGCGCAAAGAGGGAGCTAAAGCCGCAGCGACCTGATAAATCCCTTGCCCGTCATTCTTCGAATCGAAAAACGCAGTCACCAACTCACTCCCGTCGAGAGCAATCCCGGCCGGTAAACAAAACGCCTCGAGCGGCGAAGCCAGTGAAACAGAGCCGGCGGTCTGAAGTAAAGTTCTCTGCCACTACAAGGCATCGTGACAGAAAGTGACTGAAGTTGCCTTACCGGCCTGCTAAACGTTAGGATGATGCCCTGAAATTCCAGCGTTAAAACGAGTCGTGAAGGAGAGCAAGAATGAGTACAACAGTCGACGGGCCGGACGGAAAACCTCGTTGTCGGTGGTGTAGCGCTGCCCCAGAGTTTTTTGAATATCACGATAAGGAATGGGGTTTTCCGGTGAGTGATGACATTCGTCTGTTTGAAAAACTCTGTCTTGAAAGTTTTCAGTCCGGTTTGAGTTGGCGGACTATTTTGGCAAAACGAGAAAACTTCCGTAAGGCTTTTCGTGGTTTTGACTTTAATAAAGTCGCCCGTTTCACAGAGCGCGATGTCAATCGTTTATTAAAAGACGAAGGTATCGTGCGGCATCGAGGCAAGATCGAGGCGGTGATCAATAACGCGCGCTGCACCCGGGAAATGGTCAAGCAGGAAGGATCGCTGGCGGCATTTGTCTGGACCTATGAGCCCGATGCAAAACAGTTGGCCGAACCTCAAACGGCGTCTACCTCGGAAGTCTCTATTGCTTTGTCTAAAGAGTTGAAAAAACGCGGTTGGAAATTTGTGGGTCCAACCACGGTATATGCCTTTATGCAGGCCATGGGATTGATTAACGATCACGCAAACGAATGTATTATGCGGGCTAAAGCAAAAAAGGCACGCAAACTTTTCAAGCGGCCAGCTTAATTAGCTTTTGAGTTCAAACGCCGGTCAGTTGTAATACTTGTTTGTTGATGAGTTCGCTGTAGGGTGTCGCGATTTGTACCAGGCGCGCATCCACGGTGCGCTCATCTTCGGCAACTTCAATGCGAGCCTGTAACTCTTCGTTTAGAAGAGAGGGGTAGATAAGCACTTGCAGGGGAATGGCTTCGCGGCAGTGTTGTTGTTCATAATCGGCCACTAGATTGGCCTCTTCGGTAAAGGGTGAGACCTGCGCGCCCAGCTTCAGTGTCGGGCCGGTCTGTTGAACGGTGAGTGTCAACAATAATTGTGCGCTGCACAAGGCACTAAATGCTGCTTCCGCCAAGCTTTCCCCTTTGTAAATTAACTCCACCTCGTCCGCCTTGCTGGGGAGGCGGTCGGCGCTGTAAAGCTTTATGACATTGTTGAGTTGTTGCTCAAATTTTTCCAGAATGTCATTGAAACTGCTTTTGTTAAGCTGACTGCCGAGAATCTCCAAATTATGAATCTTCAGGTTAAGTGATACGCTGTATTGTGGGGGTGGGCTCATTGATTTGATGGCAATGCTGCGGACTTGATCTGCGGCTTGGCTGGGTTCAACAATGGGCACAACGTCGTTGTAGAGGTCTTCCTCCTCCTCTTCTGAGTCTGCAGCGCTACGATTTCTCCAGCGGTCACCTGCAATCGCCATTAAACAAAGCACAATAGTGAGGGCAACACCGCTCCAGAGAAACTGTTGCAGCAATTCCTGACGGGCCTGTTGTTGTCCCTCTAGCGATAGTGTGACGGTGACATACCCTGCGATACTGTCTTGTACTGAAATCTCTGAGGTGTAACTGCGTCGCAATTTGCCGGATACGGGACTTTGAGAGGGAGAGTGCCCACCCTGCACCAGTAGCCGGTTTTCGACATTATGGATAGTGGCGCCAATGACGTTTCCGTTATTGGCAACATCGGCCAGCAGGACTTGCAAACTCACCAGGTCGTGATTGAGCGTGGCATCCACTGCTTGTCTGGCTGCTAAATTGGCAAGTGCCTGGCCATATTGGCGGCTATAAACGTCTTGTTTTTGGAGGTCGTGCTGGTGAAACAGTACTGCACAGCTTAAAATGGCGGCGCTAAGGGCAGCCGCGAGTAAAAGGCTGAGAACCTGTGAGGACGGTAGTGCGGCGATTTGTCTGCGTAGCGGCATTGCATTCACTGTAACGATCGGCTGATCAGGCATTCTAGCTGAAACCCTCAAGATTGGTATCCCCCTTGGGTTGATATCGCCGAATTGGAATTAATTAGAGCATATGAATGTGAAAGAAATAGTGTTAATCAATATTGGTGGGCCGGATAAGCCGGGTGTCACCTCTGCAGTAACCTCTATTCTCGCTCAGTACAAGGCGAATATTCTCGATATAGGTCAGGCGGTTATTCACGATTCATTGACCTTGGGTATATTGGTCGAAATTCCTGTGGCGCTAGAGTCTTCCCCTGCCTTAAAGGATATCCTGTTTCGCGTTCACGAATTTGGTATGCAGGTTAAATTCCAACCGATCGATGAGGGAGATTACCATCAATGGGTAGCGCAGCAGGGTAAAGCGCGGCATATTGTGACCTTGCTCAGTCGCGCGATTACTGCGACCCAGATTTCAGAGGTGACCGCCGTGGCCGCTCGCCACGGCTTGAACATCGACAAAATCACACGCCTTTCCGGGCGAATTCCGCTGGATGATTTTGCCAAACAAACCAAGGCCTGTGTGGAGTTTTCGGCACGCGGCGAGGCGACAAACCTGCAGGCGTTGCACTCTGATTTCATGGAGCTCTCCCGCCGCCTTGATGTTGATATCGCCTGTCAGGAAGACAATTTGTATCGCAGAAACCGGCGTCTGGTTTGTTTTGATATGGATTCAACCCTAATCGAAGCAGAAGTCATTGATGAGTTGGCCAAAGCAGCCGGAGTGGGTGATCAGGTTGTAGAGATAACTGAAGCCGCAATGCGTGGTGAGCTGGACTTCAAGGAAAGCTTTGTTAAACGAATGGCTTTGCTAGAAGGGCTGGAAGAATCGGTATTGGAGACTGTAGCAAAAAACCTGCCTGTGACCGAAGGTGCCGAGCGTCTGATCAGCACCTTGAAAATGCTTGGCTACAAAACGGCTATTCTGTCTGGTGGCTTCAACTATTTTGGGCGTTATTTGCAAGACAAGCTTGGTATTGATTATGTATACGCCAATGATCTGGACATTGAAAATGGCAAAGTCACCGGCAAGGTGACAGGCGTAGTGGTTGACGGCAATCGCAAAGCCGAGTTGCTGCGTGAATTGGCTGAAAAAGAAGGCGTCGCATTAGAGCAGGTGATTGCGGTAGGTGATGGCGCCAATGATTTACCCATGCTGAGTATTGCGGGCCTGGGGATTGCCTTTCGGGCAAAACCCCTTGTTCAGGCCTCTGCAAAACAAGCCATTTCAACTTTGGGCCTGGATGCCATTTTGTATTTGATTGGTTTCAGAGACCGCGACGAGCAGGACGTGTAATTAACTGTCCATGCCAAAGTCATAGTCCATTGATGTCGCGGGTGCTTGCAGGTAGTGCCCTTGAATGTAGTGAACGCCGGCCTGCCAGAGTGTTGAGAGCACGCTGGCATTTTCTACAAAGGGCACAATCGTCACCTTGCCCTGTTGGTGGAGTTCCTTAACTAAATTAGACAGGGTCTCGGGGGATTCATCGTTATTTTGTATGTCCAGCGTAAAGGAGCCGTCTACCTTGATATAGCTTGCTGGCACGTGTTTCAGGGCGCTGAAAGGGTTTAGCGAACAGCCAAAATGACTAATCGATAGGCCGCTGCCCAGAGCTTGCAAACCCTCCCCGAAATCTTTTGCGGCATTCATCTGTTCGGTGGCGTCGATCTCGGTTATTTGGAACAGTGCGGCGTTACCGGAAAGTTCAGCCGCCTTAAAAGCCACACCTAGCCAGGGTAAAAATTCCGGATCAGAAAGCGAATGTGCACTGATGTTGATAATTAGCCGAGTATGATTGCCCTTGGCTCTGTGTTCGGCAAGCACCTTGATGGATTCAAGAACCACCCAGCGGTCGATCTTGCCCAGTACTTCATTTTGATCGGCGATTTTGAGAAAGCTGTTTGGCTCTACCTGTTCGCCTTGATCGTCAAGCATGCGAATAAGAACCTCGTAGTGCTCTTCGTCAGAACCCCTCAGGCTGATAATGGGCTGAAATAAAAGCTTGAAGCGATTATCGTCCAGTGCAGTCTGAACCAGCAAGTCGATGTCTCTGTCGTCCTCAGATGATTCTACAATTGGGGCAACATACAGTTTTGCAGTGTTGCCCTCGGCCCCAATATTTTCGATGGCTGAAAGGGCCTGGTCGATGACAGAGTGGGCGTCGGTGGTGTTTTCATTGATGGGGGCAATGCCGATGCTGGCGGTTACCTGTGTGGTTTTTCCGTTGGCATCGATAATGTTTTGCTCGATCGATGAGCACAGTTCGAGGGCGGATTTCAGTGCCTGATCAGAGGTGCAGTTCTTGCGTAAAACAACAAATCCGTCATCGGCGA
>ENA-OSET01003722-OSET01003722.1-sediment-metagenome-genome-assembly--contig:-NODE-3722-length-13833-cov-2.940244_pt1 | contig 13833 bp, 14 predicted proteins | sample MGYA00237882_ERZ534229 | MGnify/ENA primary metagenome ERZ534229 (study PRJEB26408, sample SAMN06266212) | sediment metagenome | isolation source: Hudson Canyon methane seep mesocosm | place...
ACCGAAGCGGGTGAAATCTGGCATTTAATGGACACCCGTGTAGGCTTGTCGCCGGTGATGGTTAACCGGAGTCAGCTCGGTCGTATTGAACTGGATGAATATACGCATTTAATCCTGGTTGATGGAAACTATAAATCATTCTCAAAAGATGAAGAGGCCCGTATTAAGTCTTGGGTGACGGGTGGAGGTATTCTGGTCGCGCAAAAAGGGGCTGCGGTATGGGCTCAACGTTTTGTAGAAGAAGAGGCTGAGGAAGAGGGCGCTGACAAAGAAGGTAGCGATAAAGAGGATTCCGCTGAGGCTGAATTGGTGCGTAAAGCCTACGCCGACTTTGAAAAGGACCATGCGAGGAATGTGATTGGCGGGGCAATCGTTGAGGTGGAGTTGGATTTGACCCACCCCCTGGCCTATGGTTTTCAGAGAAAACAATTGCCGCTATTTCGCAATGGCACACATGTGTTATCCGAGGCCGGGGCTCCCTACAGTTCGGTTGCCTTGTATAGCGCCTCGCCGAAGCTAAGCGGTTTTATTGGAGATAAGCGCCTCGACGCTTTTGCCGGTCAAGGCGCTGTGCTGGCGGATCGTGTGGGTGGGGGGCTGGTTATTCGCATTGCCGACAACCCTTCATTCAGGAGCTATTGGCGGGGGGCTCAACGCCTTCTAACCAATGCCTTGTACCTTGGCCAGATTGTCGACAAAAGTGAATTGAGTGATTAGCGCTGGCGGCCTAATCACTCTGGCCGTTAACCGGCCATGCGCTTTTTGTATTTGCGCACAATGACATTAAATTCTTCCGCGGCGGCCTGCATTTCCTCTACCATGAGGTTGTAGGAGCCGTCGTCGGCTTCGACACATTTCAAATACGCCTCAGCCATTGCGATAAAGGACTTAATTTCATTTTTTGCCTTGACCATTTGGGCGGTGACCGCGGTATCGGGGTCTGGCAAAACCGGTGGAGCGGGTTTGTCGCAGGCAACGGCCACACAGGGGCTGAGCAGTGAGGCAAAAATTAAGGCTTTGATCTTCAAGGTAATTCTCCTGATTGTACAAATAATGGTCTTCACATGATGGGTGTCGAGTCAGTTCTTCCTGAAGAACCGACTGAATACGACCGCTCTACACTGGAGTGTAAGCCCCTTCACTGTTGAGTTTAGTCAACATTGCGCCAGACGGCAGGTTTTATAGCGGTAATTTAATAATAAATCGAGTGCCAACCCCCGGTTCTGATTCCAGTTCGATACTGCCGGCGTGGTGTTCGGTAATGATGAAATAGCTGACAGAAAGCCCTAGTCCGGTGCCTTCCCCGACGTCTTTAGTGGTAAAGAAGGGTTCGAAAATGTGCCGGCTGGTCGACAGGTCCATTCCCGCGCCATTGTCTTCGATTTCGATGCAGATCGATTGGTCGACTTTTCGGGTTCGCAAAGTAATTCTGGGTTGATCAGGTGGTGTAAATTCTTTGTGTTCAAACGATTGGTTGGCATTGCGTAACAGATTCAATATCACCTGCTGAATTTCCGGGGCGCTGCACGATATAAACGGGAGGTCGGGCGCAAACTCCTTAACGACGTTTAACCCTTTGTTTTTGTTGTCTTTGTTTTGGTCAAAGGGCTTAAACTCCAGCGTGTCATAAGCCAGTGCCAGGCTGTGATCCAAGAGCTCACCCATGTTGACGTGAGTGCGTTTACGGGTGCTGCCCCTGGAAAACTCTAGCATATTGGTGACAATAGTAGCGGCCCTTTCCCCGGCGTCCCGAATAGAGTCAATAAAACTAAACAGGTCTCGCTCGCTCATATAACGCCTGAGCTGCTCAATACTTATGCCGATCTCATTGGCCGCTTTGTGGTTGGGTTCCAGATCAACGGATACGCGGCGTTCGATATTTTGAACGCTATTAATAATGGCACTGAGCGGATTGTTAATTTCGTGGGCCATGCCGGCGGCCATTTCCCCAAGAGACATCATTTTTTCGTTTTGAATCATCATGTTCTCAAGGCGAACACGCAGAGTGACATCGTCAATGCGAATGACAGCGCCGGTAATCTCACTGGAAAACAAGGGGTAAATGGCCAGATCGGAATAAGTGGCCTGGTTGCCATTACCTTGTTGAAGGTTTTCTTTGGACAGCGGCAGCTCATTGTCGATCGAATTCTCTATTTCCTTGAGGTCAATAGCCGGCGTTTTAAAGACCTTGCTAAGGGACTGCCCGAGTGCATCGCGCGCCTTGATCCCCGTTGAATATTCTGCGGCCGTGTTCCAGTGAGTCACTGTTCCTCGACGTGTCACGCCAATAAGAATGGAGGGCATTGAATTAATGATGCTGTGTAAATAGTCCTGGGTTTCCCGCAGCAGCTCTTCCGTGATTTCGTGTTTAGCAATTTCGTCGTAGAGCTGATTGTTGATGGTGCGCAGTTTATTGGTGCGATCGACAATGCGTTGCTCGAGTTCCCGCTGGGCGGTTTTCAGGTCGGCTTTGGCCCGCTTGTGATGTGAGCGGCTGCGCTGTAAACCAATAATCAACAAGGTTTGTAAAATAAGCAGGCTGGTTATGACAATCAGTAAAATGCCCTTGGATCCGTCCGATTCAGTGAGCGCATCAACTTCGGCTTGGGCAAACACATTGAGCGGAAGACTAGCGAGCAGAGGCATGAGAGAGCGGTGGGTCATTAGGCGGAGCTGATTAATCACAATTAAACCGTCTGTGGATTGAGTTAGCTTATTGTATCTGCTTGCTCCATAAGGTCCAGTCAGAGAGTCTTGATTGCCCGATTTTTGATCATAAGCGATTGATTTGCATCAATTTTCAAATAAGGCTTGACTCGCAAGGGTCCTCTCCATAAAATGCGCCTCACTTCGACGAGGGGTGGTTAGCTCAGTTGGTAGAGCGGCGCCCTTACAAGGCGTAGGTCACAGGTTCGACCCCTGTACCACCCACCACTTCTTGAACAAAGTGGTTACACTCGCTAGAGATTTTGCGGACCGGTAGTTCAGCTGGTTAGAATGCCGGCCTGTCACGCCGGAGGTCGCGGGTTCGAGTCCCGTCCGGTCCGCCATTTATCTCTTTGATTCCCTCGTCTTGTTTACAAATATTTCTCTGGTTTTGCCCTCAGTTTATATTCTCATGCCTCTTTAATACGGGCATTTATCTCAGCGCTTGCCTGTTGAGGAAGGCCATCGGTAATCTCGTAATAATCGGCTTTGTCGGCAACGCAAATATGTTCAGTGAGGCTCAGGCCAGATGGCTGATCCAGTGTGCCTGCAAAGATACTGATTGTGTCGCTATTGTCTCGACGCCAAAATAGGTTTCCTCCACAGTCTGAACAAAATCCACGCTCTGCAGTTTCTGAAGAGCGATACCACTTCAGGTGGCCGGCGTCGCTCAGCTGCAGATCAGTTCGATAGGCCGCTGTCGCAGCCACATAGTGTCCCGAAGTTTTCTGGCATTGCGTGCAATGACAAGCAACCACCGGCCGTAGCAAGCCCTTAACGCTGTAACGCACAGCTTTGCATAAACAGCCGCCTGAGTGCGTTTGAATTTGAGTGTTCACGATGTCTGCCTCCGAGGGGTGAGTGCTTGAATTTAAACGATTATTAATTTAGCCAGCTCCTCATAGGGAGGCAGATCTTTATCGAGCGATTTCCCCGTTGCGCCATGATAGGCTAAACCGCTTAACACTTTTTTGAAAACAGCTCTCATTACCGGACGCATGACAAGAAGTCCCATTAACCAACCCAGAATTCCTGCCTTAACCACAAAGTCCGATGACATGTAAATTTCACTGCTGTTTGCATCAATTGCTTTCACCCGCATTTCAGCATGCATGCTTTTCAGAGGCAGCGAGAACTCGGAAAGTGTCATTTTAAAACCCTGGTCCTGTTGGAAATCAATAATTTCTTCAACCAAGCTTGAACCATCGCTAAATGTACATCGTCGTTTTGCCCCTACTCCTGAGCGTATATCACTGATGATAGGGGATGATTGGATGGTTGTTGCAAACCTCTCCACACTGCTGAAGTCTTCAAGTACTTGCCAGATTTTTTCTGCGGGTACTTTAACTTTCATGGTTCTTTCAACGTGATGTGTCATTAATTTCTACCTCGTTTATACAAATAATTCTTAATGGTGATATCGTTCTGTCGATTGCATACCTAACTGGTTTTCAATCGATGAATAATAGTCTCAATTGAACTTGTCAGGTCCTTTTCAAAATAGGGTTTCAGTGCCTGAAACTCATCTTCTTCTTGTTTAAGTTTTTGCAGGCGTTTACAGCAGCCTTCAAACCAATCGCCAAATAGATCCACAAAAACGTTCAAAAAGATTTCTTCTTTGGAGCTAAAGTACCGATACATGTTCGATTTGGTAAATTCGGCTTCAAAAGCAATGCCTTTGAAAATCAGGATTTGAGCAAATTACCAAATCCCATCATCGTTTGAGTAAACGCCTCCATACTCGGTCGAAGTGAATCTTTTCGCCAAATCAGCCCAGTCGTCGAACGCCGCCATTCCGGGGGCAATGTGTGTACTTTCAATCCCGCCATATAAGGATAAATATCCACAACCCCCCTGGGCACAATGCCAACCCCCATGCCTGCTGTCACGCAGCTAAGCATTGCGTGATAGGAGTTAACTTCGATGACTTTGGCCACTGCCTGTCCCTGTTTGATCCACTCGGTTAAACGTCTGCGATACATACACTGTGGCGTAAAGCCCAATAGCGTAGGTTCCGTACCCAGATCCGAAGGGTGGCTAATTTCCCTGTGCTCTGTGTCGGAAACCAGCACCAGCTCCTCCTCAAACACGGCTTGAATAGACAATCGACTGTCTTTGTCGGGGTCTGACACCAATGCGATATCCAGCTCTCCCGACAGTACTTTTTCTATGAGAGTGCCGGTGGGGTTGGATTTCACGATTAGTTCAACCTCGGGGTAGTCTTGGTGAAAAGCCATCAGGGGTTCAACAAGACGAGTGGCCGCGGCCATTTCAATGCAGCCTATGCGCAACACACCGGCAGGCCGGGTGGACAGGAATTGGTCTTTCGCCTCCTGGGCCAGTTGCAGTATCTGATTGGCATAAGTCAGTAGTTGTTCTCCGGAAGGAGAAATTTTGAGGCGTTTATTCTCTCGTATGAAAAGTGTCTGATCCAGCGACTGCTCTAGCTTCTGAATGCGGGAGGTCACATTTGACGGTACACGGTGCAGTATTTTTGCGGCATGGGTTATACCGCCTGATTCTGCCACTGTCTTGAATACATGGAGGTCGACGAGTTCCATTTTTATTCTCTGTTTGCGAATTAATAATTCTTAATTATTCATTATTAATGAATGATAATGCAAGTTATTCTAGATCCTGTTGAGTCCCGCTAATTTGAGTGGGCGTAAATAGGGGGCTAAGAAGAGTGAGTTTTATAGACAAAAAAGGGTATCTCTATGGGATGGCGGCCGTTGTCATTTGGTCGGGGTTTATTCTGGTGTCCCGTCTAGGGGGGATAAGCCCTCTGTCTCATTACGACGTTATCGCGATTCGTTATGTCAGTTGCGCGGCCATTTTATTGCCCCTCTGGTGGTTCAAATTCCCTTTTAAGCTGCTGGACATTCGTTTTATCACTGCTGGTATCGTTGGAGGTTTAGCTTACGCTTTATTTGCTTTCAAGGGCTTTGAATTGGCCCCAGCCTCCCATGCTGCGCTGTTATTACCGGGCTTGATGCCTTTTTTCATCATTATCTTGAGTGCTTTTTTTGCAGGAGAGCACATTCGCCCGGAAAGATGGATCGGTGTTGTAGTGATTAGCATGGGTGTGGGTAGCTTACTGTGGGGCAAGATCAGCAATGGTGCTTCGTTCTCGACTGGACATTGGAATTTAATGGCGGCCGCGTTGTGCTGGGGGGTATTCTCTGTGCTGATAAAACGCTGGAATATTACTCCATGGCAGGCAACAGTCAGTCTCGCTCTGGTGACCTGTGCGTTGTATTTGCCCGTATATCTGCTGTTTCTGCCCTCCAACATCGATTTTTCGATCCTCTCGACACTTTCCGCTCTCGCGGACGATATTCTGATACAAGTGTTTTATCAGGGCGTAATGGCCACCATAGTGCAAATGTTGTTTTACGTGAAAGCCGTGACCTTGTTGGGGCCCTCACGAATGGGAACATTAATGGCACTCGTGCCCCTGATCGCGGGTTTTTCAGGCGTGCTGCTGTTCGAAGAAGTGCTGGATATCGGGCTTGCCATGGGGCTAATCCTGGTCTGCGCCGGTGCCGCGTTCGCCCATACACAATTCTTTAAAATCAAACGGAGTGTTCCATGCCCTACATAAACATTAAGGTCACCGACGAAGGTGTTAGCGCGAAACAAAAACAGGCCCTCATTGAAGGGGCTACTCAACTGTTGGTTGATGTGCTGGGTAAAAATCCGGCCACAACGGTGGTCGTGATTGATGAAGTTAATACCGATAATTGGGGAATAGGAGGGCAGGTTGTGACCGAGTTGAGGTCGCGAGTCGCAAACGAATAAAGCTGAGCATGAACTTTGCCCGTGAAGCCCTCTAAAGCGAGAATACAGGCGGCTCTCGGCTGATTTTTGACGAATAGATCACACCTTTTTTCCGAGACTGGTTCATACTGTAGCTAAGCAGCCTCTAAGATGAGGCGAAAGTATAAATCAGGTGCGGCGATGTTATACGACAGCACAGATCAAGCAGAGGCCATTTTATTTTTCCAGGACGCCACCGTCGTTCGGGAGATGCTGTACTCGGAGTTCGAGGCGGTACTGGATGGCTTTGTTCCCGTGCCCGATTTCGGAGGGCAAGAGCTGAACGCGGTCTATGTTAAAATTGACTCCGGGTTCAAGGTGCGCGCGGCTGTATTCTTCATTGTTAACTTTTCAACAGATGGCTTTGCAGACAAACGCTGGAACATTCCCGTTCAGCAATTGGCTGAAACTGCCGCAAACGGCCCCGATCTGGGCGCAGGTCCCATCCGTTTGGCCTGCCGCAGTCAGTGCAATGTGGCCTGGCATCAGGAAAACCTCTGGGATCCGGCCATGGCCCCGGGAGAAAATCATTTTCTGGGATTGCGAAAAGCGATCAAAAACAATCGGCTAGGTTTGGTTTTTAAAGCGAGTGAGGCTGCGGACAGCAGCGCGTCAGAGCCGGCGAGCGTTGAGCTGACCTCTGCGGTGAGAGAGCAGCAGTTCAGAGACCATATCGCCCGGATGTTGAAAGAGCAGCGCCTGCGTATTTCAACGGTCAACAACAAACACGAGCTCAAATTGCAAACCTTGCAGATTGAGCACCAGCAACGCCTGCACAACTTCAAACAACAACTGCTTGAGAGTCAGCAGAACCTGGCGAGCAGTGAGCAGCGAAATCAATCATTGAAGCAAACCATAGATGGTCAGGCACAGAAGATTGAAGGGGTGCGTGAGTATTTCGAACACAAGTTGGCGGATGCCCAGAGTGATGAGGCGTCTCAGCTGGAAGCGATGGAGGCCAACTTTGAATTAGAGCTGGAAGCCAAAATTGAAGCGGCGAGCACTGAATTAAAAGACCAGCTACAAATTCGAGAGCTGGAGTTAATGTATCGTCGGGAGCAAGAGAATAGTCTCCACGAGGAAATTACGCGGCTGCAGGAAGAAAACCAGTCTATCCTGGCCAATAGTGGTGACCAGCTACTCTCCAGGCTGAGTTTATCGGGTCTGAGTTTTGTTGCTTTTTTACCGGGGGCAGGCCATATCACGGTTCCGGTAGACGATATGAGCAAGTATATGGACGATCCCCAGAGCTTTGCAGCGGACAAGTGCGGTGTGGACCTGGGTCAGTACCAGCAGTGGCACAAACATTATCAATTGCCCACCTGTCAGGCGCTCGCCAAGGGTGGCGATGTGTGTGGCGCAAGTATTTCCAGAGTAGCGACTCCTCGGGATTTCCATGCCGGAGAGAACGACCGCTGCGAGCATCATCAGGCGGACCCGCTGCCCGCGCAGGCTCGCGCGTAACAGGACGCGGTGAGTACTTATGTTAGGTACCCTTGATCAGTCTTTACTGTCCAAAGCGGCTGCTGTTCCTGTGCAGCCTTTGGACTGGCCTGCGTTGAACAAACGTGACATACAAGTCTCGCTGCGCCGGGATGATCTTATTGACAGCCAATTATCTGGCAACAAGTTTTATAAACTCCACCACAACCTGTTAGAGGCAAAGGCCACCGGACATCATACCCTGCTGAGCTTTGGTGGCGTGTGGTCTAACCACCTGCATGCCTTGGCAGCCGCCGGGAAACTCTATGGATTTAATACGGTTGGTGTGGTCCGTGGAGAAGACTGTGACAACGCCATGTTGCGAGACGCTAGAAACTGCGGCATGCAACTCAAATTCTGGACTCGAGAACAATTTCGTCAAGGTAAAAAGCTAGAGCAGCATCAGGACTTGTTTGATTCCCTGTTAGAGGATTATGGCCGCTTCTATGTGATTCCCGAGGGGGGCTCAAATCTCCTGGGTGCCAAAGGGTGTGCTGCGATCAGTATGGCCACCGAGTTGGCACTGGATGGAAACTTCACCGATATTTGTCTGGCATGCGGAACGGGTGCAAGCCTGGCGGGTGTTGCTGCAGGTCTTGGCGAGGACAAAAAAGCATGGGGCATATCGGTTTTAAAAGGCCAGGGCAAGATGGCAGATGAAGTGGGGCAGTGGGTGCGTGAACTGTGTGGCCAGGAACGCAACAACTGGCAGCTTCAAACGGGATTTCACGGCGGCGGCTATGCGAGGCTGAAACCGGACTTGCTTCATTATATGCAAGCATTTGAAGCACGAACCGGTGTTGTGCTTGACCCAGTCTATACTGCCAAATTGTGTCGCGGTGTTGAGGCCATGGCTGAAGCCGGTGTTTGGCCTGAGGGAAGCCGTTTGGTTCTAGTGCATTCAGGCGGATTACAAGGGCGCAGGGGATTTGAATCTCTGGCTTCGCATTCACACCGCCTCGCCCCAAAAGCAGATAACAACAAGGGATGAATAGCTCACATGGATAATCACACATTTAACGCGTCGGTTGCCAAAACCTTGACCCCTTTAAAGTCATTGAGTGATGCGCACTTGGCCGAATTGCTGAGCCACTGTGCCCCGGAATTTATTTTTAAAGGGACTAAGATCTTTGAGCGCGGAGCAAAGGACTTGCAGCATGTTTTTCTTTTACATGGAGAGGTCGATCTTGAAGACGAAGGCGGCGAACATCAAACGCTATCGGGGCAAACGTGTTTACATGCCTTGTCTCCACATCAGCCCAGGCACGAGAGTGCCAGGGCGATAAGTGATTGCAGTATTGTACGCATTGACAGCAAAATTCTGGAAAATCTTCTAACCTGGAGCCAGATCGCCGACTACTTATTGTTGGATATCAGCCATCAGCGGGATTTGGATGAAGATGTGCAATGGATGATGACGGTACTGCGCTCCAATTTGTTTTTTAAAGTCCCTCCCACTAATGTACAGAAAATATTCTCCCACCTGACACCTAAGGTAGTATCTAGCGGCGACGTGATTTTACGTCAGGGCGAAATTGGTGATGGCTGTTATTTCATTAAAGAAGGCAGTGCGCTTGTCAGTCAGTCGCCGGATGGGGTCAAAAAACCAGAGGTGATTGCGACGATCAGTGAAGGGCGCTGTTTTGGTGAGGATGCCTTACTTAATGAAACTGTGCGCAATGCCACGGTAACCATGTCTGAAAACGGTGTGTTGATGTGTTTGCGCAAGAGTGATTTTATTGAGCTGCTTAAGGAGCCTCTTGTTGAAACTTGTGAGCGTCAACAACTAGAAAGTGCTGACGAACCCTTTGTTTATATCGACGTTAGAACGGAGGATGAATATTCACACGGGCATCTGGATTCGGCGGTCAATATTCCCTTAAATCTATTACGTTTGAAAATTCGTCTGTTGGATACCCAGCAAGCCTACGTTTTGTATTGTGATTCCGGCCGTCGGAGCAGGGCGGCGACCTGGTTGCTGTCTCAGCAGGGGTTTAATGTGAGAGCGCTTGATGGAGGGCTTCAGGGCGCGGGTAAGGGTGGCGTGCAACATCTGTATCAGCTTTGCCAGCAGGATTATGTTTTACGCAGTGGCATTGCCGTGGCAGGCCAGTAGTCAGGTACGACAAAATAGCGTTCCTGTTCGTGCCAATAGCCCGGCTCAGCGGTCGTGGGCTCAGGTTCTTTAACTAATTGACTCAGTAGTATGGGGCGGTGGGTCAAGCGGGGGTTGTGCTTGAGTCTGGCTTTTTTTAAAGCATGGATGCGGCTGTTGTCGATGGCATTTTGCTCGGAAAAATAGGTCTTCAGTGTTTCTTTCATCAGCGCGGCATCCTGCAGCGATGTTTCTCCTTCCTTTATTTTAGCTAACGTCAACCACAAACGTTTATCTAACACGCACCATTGGTCTTTGTCGCTGGCGGTTTGCTCGAGTAGTGAAATTGCACGCGAAAAAGTTATCCAGCGACCGCGATTGTGATCCTGGTGTACATCGTCCGGGGTCGGGCAGGTATCCCGCTCGGGGTAAAAAAGATAACCGGGCATCAGTAGGCATTTGGAAACATTGGGCACCTTCATCTTAGTTAACACTTCCTGTCCTTCCGGCCAGTCAGCAAGCACTAATTGATGGTCTAGCAGTCGGCCTACCTTTTTGTCGAGACGGTCGTTGGCGTTGGGGCCAATCCAGAAATTCGTTTGATTGTGCTGTGGTGCTGTGCCGGTGCCCAGGTAGAATTTAACCGCGGTCTCAATGTGCAGAAACTGTTGTTGGTGTTGCACGATAAAATCAAATTCTCCGAGGGTCTTTTTTTCGCTTGCCCCCAAAATTCGATTTACCTGTAGATTCTGCGCAATCAATGTAAACCCTGGGTAGTTACTAAAAAAGTAAGCGCATAAACTCTCGAAATAAATGCCCAGTCGTGGGCTTTTGGCGGTGCTCAAGTGCGCCTCTAGTGCGTCGGGGTTTTCATCAATGCCGCGCAACCAATCTGCCAATGGTTCCCGCCCCAGGTCTCGCAGAGGCCAAAGCACTCGAATGTTGCTGTCGGCCGGCAGCGTGATCAACGGGGGGCTAAACAACATCCAGGCCAAATCCCGTACGGTCTGGTTTTTCAATTTTAGTGCATTCATGGGGCCAGATTAACACGGGTCTTTGATTGAATAATCGTCTTTTGTTTGCATTCTGGCTGAAAAGTATCGTTATAATGGCAAATATCCAATAAATGATGCGGACATGGAATGGCTGAATTCAACACCATAGGGCTTATCGGACGGCTGGGCAGCGAACGGGCTGTGTATTCGATGAAGCGCCTGATCAAATATTTGCAGAGCGAAGGCCTCACAGTCACTCTGGAAGAAGAGACTGCCAGTGTCCTGCCTAATCACGAATTGCATGTGTGCAATAACGATGAGATTGGTCGTAGCTGCGACCTGGTGATTGTGGTGGGCGGTGACGGAAGCTTACTCGGCGCAGCCCGGGCGCTGGCTAAACACGACGTGCCTCTACTCGGCGTCAACCGGGGGCGATTGGGTTTTTTAACCGACATTACACCAGAGGAAATTGAGGCCAAGGTCGGCGAAGTGTTAGCGGGCAAGTATATGATGGAGTCCCGCTTTTTGCTGGACATGTTGGTTTTTCGAAACGGCGAAGCGAAAGAGGGCGGAGACGCACTGAATGATGTCGTGATTCACCCCGGCAAATTTATTCGCATGATTGAATTCGAGCTGTATATCGACGGCCAGTTTGTCTACAGTCAGCGCTCTGACGGCATGATTGTTTCAACACCCACCGGCTCTACGGCCTATGCCTTGAGCGGAGGTGGTCCCATTATGCACCCCAAGCTCGACGCCATCGTGCTGGTCCCTCTCAACCCGCACACTCTCAGCAGTCGGCCTATCGTTGTGGACGGCTCCAGCGAAATTAAAATCAAAATTGGTGAGCACAATTCCGCCTACCCTCACGTGACCTGCGATGGGCAAACTCATCTGGTTACCCAGCCTGGCGACGAGGTGCATATTCGCAAACAGCCCGGCAGATTGCAGTTGATACACCCGTTGAATCACAATTTTTATGAAATTTGTCGGTCCAAATTGGGGTGGGGCAGTCATCTCGTTGACTAGTGGATACGACATAATAGGAGACATTCACGGCTGTGCCGATACGCTGGTGCTTCTTTTGGAGAGGATGGATTACCAAAAGATCAAAGGTGTTTATCAGCATAAAACCCGTAAGGTCATCTTTTTGGGGGACGTTGTCGATCGTGGTCCCCATATCCGTGAAGCCCTGCACATTGTGCGAGATATGGTTGACGGCGGTCACGCCGAAATTGTCATGGGTAACCATGAATACAATGCCATCACCTATTGTACGCCGGGCAGACCGGGCGACGGCAGGGAGTTTCTTCGCCGGCACGATGCCCGGCACACTCGCCAAATTGCAGAGACCCTGGAGCAATTTGCCCACCATCCGCAGGAGTGGCAGGAGTTTCTTGGCTGGTTTCAAGACCTGCCTTTGTTTATCGAAAAACCGGGGTTCCGGGTGGTGCACGCTTGCTGGGACGATGCCTTAATTTCCCAATATAAAAAGGAATATGGCAAAAACACCGTTGATCGTGATTTCATTTATGACTCGGTGGAGAAACAATCCTTTGCGGGCCAGTTTCTGGATCGTCTGACACGTGGCATCGATATGCCCCTGGCCAACGGCCGAAGCATGACAAGTAGGGACGGTTACACACGCCAAGTGTTTCGTACTCGATTTTGGGGTTTAGAAGCCAATTGTTACCGTGAGCTAGCCTTTCAGCCAGACCCTTTGCCAGAAGATATAGCCGCTCTTCAAATCAGTGAAGAAAATAGAAAACGACTCTGTCACTACGGGCCCGATGAGCTGCCGTTATTTATAGGGCATTATTGGTTAAATGATTCGCCGGCACCGCTGGCGCCAAACGTTGCGTGTTTAGACTACAGTGCCGTCAAGTACGGTCGGCTGGCAGCCTATCGCATGGATGGTGAGCGGCAGCTCTCAAAAAACAAATATGTGTGGGTCTATGTCGATCGTGAGCAGTAGACCCCGGTGCTCTCAGCGTTGTCGCAGTTTTTGGTTTATTAAAAGTAGGGTTCAGACCTAGTGTATTTGGAATTTGAATTATGAGTTGGCTGAGAGCGGCGAGTGTTTCATTGGATGTCGACCTGGCCAATATGAGTGCCTATCTCTATCAGCAAGGCATAGCCCACCGAATTACCGAGGAGCAAGGCTCTCAGGTTATTTGGGTTCAACAGGCGGCGACCATTGAGGCTGTGCAGGACCTGGTGAACCGCATTGCCCGGGGTGAACTGCAAATTGATGTGCAACAAAGACAAGCCGAGCCAGGTGAGACCCCGGCGGTGCCCTCATGGTTTGCAGGGCTTAGCCTCTTTCCGGTGACCCTGTTCCTGATGGCGCTCAGTATTCTAGGGGCGGCGCTGGTTGAGTGGGACTACAGTTTTTCTATTGTGCATTGGTTGACCTTTCAGGACGTTTCTATCGTGGACCGGCGACCCCAATTGGGCGACCTGGCGCTGACGCTTTCAAGCGGGGAATACTGGCGACTGATTACACCCATTTTCCTGCATTTCGGTCTCTTTCACATCCTGTTTAATGGGCTCTGGCTGTGGGAGTTTGGTCGGCGTCTGGAGGTGTTCATGGGGGGGCGTCAATTCATAGGGATGGTTTTGATTGTGGGGCTGATCTCTAATATGGCGCAATACGCCTGGCAGGGGCCTTCCCTTTTTGGCGGTATGTCTGGGGTGCTCTACGGGTTACTTGGATTTCTGTGGATTCGGCAGAGG
>ENA-OSET01003723-OSET01003723.1-sediment-metagenome-genome-assembly--contig:-NODE-3723-length-13827-cov-4.720364_pt1 | contig 13827 bp, 5 predicted proteins | sample MGYA00237882_ERZ534229 | MGnify/ENA primary metagenome ERZ534229 (study PRJEB26408, sample SAMN06266212) | sediment metagenome | isolation source: Hudson Canyon methane seep mesocosm | place: USA:Hudson...
ACTTTAAATAACTGGTTTAATACGGAAACAAAAAAGTTTGGTGGAGAAGATGCTATACAAGCAGTAAAAGATTTAGTTGGTAACAGTCAACAATTTGATTATCAAAGTTTAGATTCCATTCCTAAAAGGGATTTAAACGATTTGCAGTCATTTTTTGAAAGAATGCTTGTTTATAACAAAAAAAGGGTAAGCAGAAGTGAAAATGCTATTTCATTTATTACACCAGATATCTGGAAAGTTGATATGGGGATTAGGCCTAAATATGATGGACTGGTATTTGATAGGGATCATAAACAAAGCCAAAAAGCTGAAAAGGTAATTGGTGTTGGTCATAGGGTGTTTGATCTTGCTATTAAGCAAGCTTTATCGATGACATCATCTTTGTGTATTTTGGCTAATTTAGAGCAACCTCTTGTTATTTTTTCTATTTTTGATCGTGTTACTGGTACAGAGTCCAATATTACAAAAACAATTGCTGGTGTTTATTGGAATCAAAATAGTGATGATGAGATTATATTTGATTGGCAGGTTTTAGATGTTTTAAATCAACAAAAGACTGGTAAAAAAGAATTAAGTAAACCTAGTGTTCAATCGCAAGAATTAATAGAGTGTAAGGATTTTTGTCTGGAAGCATTAAAGAAAAATATTGCTACTTTAAAGCTTCCTTATCAACTTCCTGAAATTGAAGTGTTAGCAATTTGTTGGCCTGAATAACGAAGGTTGATTTTATTGTTTAGTGTAAATGTATAACTATAGTTGAGCCAGTATTATGCTTTGATAATACTGGGGTTTTTAGAAAGCATTCGAATACATAGTTGAAGGAATGTTGATTTTTAAGAAATATAAGGAAAATAGATGTCTTCATTTCTAGAGTCATTACTAAAAGGAGCTGATCCAAGTTCTATTACAGAGTTTTTTTTCTGGCTTATTATAGTCAGCTTAGCATTAGCCATCTGGTTTCGGAAAACAGGACAAGCTCATGCTTACGTTAATTATTCAGCAACCTTATTAACATCTTTAGGTATTTTAGGAACGTTTATAGGTATTGTGGTTGGATTGCTGGATTTTAATGCTGAAGATATTGATGGCAGTATCGGTTTGTTATTAGCAGGACTTAAAACGGCATTTATTACCAGTTTAGTGGGAATGACTGCTTCTATAGTATTTAAAGTGCTAGGCGCATTTAGTGCATTTAATCAGAGTGAAGAGGCCGATCTGCAAGACGTTGGCGCTGATGATGTATATCGAGCGATAAATGAACAGGGACGATTGATGCTTGAATCTTCTTTGGTGCAACAGGAATTATTAACGGATTTGAAACGAGCTATTGTTGGTGGGGAAGATGACACTTTAGTTAGCCAAGTGAAGTTATTACGTGGGGATATGAATGATAATCATAAAACCACTAAGGCAATGGATGAACGCTTAGCAGTCATTCAAACTGTCAGTGTTGAACAACAGAAAGTTTTCCAACAATTTTCCGATAAGTTATGGCTAAGGTTGCAAGATGTTGCGGATACCATCGCTAAATCAGCGACTGAAGAAGTCATTAAGGCTTTGAAAGATGTTATCACTGATTTTAATAATAATTTGATTGAGCAGTTTGGGGATAACTTTAAAGCACTGGATGAGTCAGTTAAAAAACTAGTGGTGTGGCAGGATAATTATGGGCATCAGGTTGATGAGATGGTGGCTCAATATACATTGGGTGTCGCTGCTATTAAGCAAACAGAAGTTTCTGTTGCCAATATTAGTGATAAGTCTGCACATATCCCTGAAACAATGAATAACCTGAAAAAGGTTATGGAAGTTAATCAAGAACAAATCGAGACATTGGGTGGTCATTTAGTCGCATTTAAAGATATGCGGGATCACGCGGTAGAGGCTATTCCTGTTATCCATGATCAAGTTAAAGTCATAGTGGGTGATATTGGAAATGCAGTTGATACTGTTAAAACAGGGTTTGTTGAGAGCACAACTGATTTTAAAAAAGCCGTCACTGAGACTAATCAAAGTTTGACAGGCACTTCTGATGAAATTGGTAAACAGAATGAGGCTATGCGCGTAGAGTTAACACGGAGTTCTGATGCTGCTAGTGAGCATTATCAACAATTGTTGGTGAAAACAGATTCATTCATTAATCAACATCTTATGCAGCATGACAAGGTAACTAAAGAGTTGTTAGCTAACTATAGTGAACAAATGCAGGCTGGAATTGATGTTGTAAAATCAGGTCTTGAAACTGGGACAGCAAAAATGGCGGAAGGGCTAAATGATAGCTCTAAGGAATTTATGGCTGTTATCAAGGATGGTGCAACTGAGTTTAAGTCAGTTGTACATGATACTAATGATAGCTTACTTAACACCTCTAATGAAATTGGTAAGCAAACAGGTGTAATTCGTGAGCATCTACAAGAAACTGTGACTGAATTAAATGCAAATGTTCGTGATATGGCCGCAAAAGTTGTTGATGAGTCTAAAAACCTTAGTTCGACATTACAGGATGCAAATAAACAAACTGTGACTGATATATCACAAGTTCAACAGATAGTTGTCGACAGTGTTGAACGTATGCAAAAACGCTTTGAAGATGTTTTAGAAGAAATCTTTCATGCACAAACCAGAGAAGTGAAGAAAACATTTGATGCTCTAGAAACTGAGATGAAAAATGCCGTGGGTAATACTGGGAATGCTGTTGATGAGCAAATTAAAAATATTGAGGATGCTACTGCTCAACAAATTACTTTGGTAATGAATGAAATGGGGCGAGCTTTATTGTCAATTTCTCATAAATTTACTGAAGATTATAGCCAGTTAGTTAATGCAATGTCGGCTATTGTTGATAAAAAGGGGCGTTAAATGAGTAAAAATAATTCTTCATTCTTAAATTCAAAGCCTCATGCAGATGAAGAGGTGCATTGGCTTTCAGTTTCTGATCTTATGGCAGGTTTGATGATGGTGTTTTTATTTATTTCTATTGCTTTAATGCGGAATGCATTTTTAGAGAGGGATAAGGTTCAAATTGAAAAAGATAAGATCAAAGAAATTGCTGTTGCATATCAGGAAAATCAGGTGGCCATTTTTGATGGCCTAATGGCAGAGTTTGAACAAGATTTGGATGTCTGGGGGGCAGAAATTGATAAAGATACTTTATCGTTTGTGTTTAAGTCACCTGATGTTTTATTTGCTAGGGGGGATATTGCTATTCGGCCTCAGTTTAAAGCCATTTTAAATAATTTTTTCCCCCGTTATCTTGACGTGTTATTGAAGTTTGCTGATTCCATTAATGAGGTGCGAATTGAAGGGCATACCAGTAGTATTTGGAATGGTGGAACAACGGTTGATGCCGCGTATTTTAAAAATATGTGGTTATCGCAGGGAAGAACTCGCTCAGTTTTACAGCATGTGTATTTGTTAAAAAGTATAGGAAAAAATAAAAGTTGGGTTAAAGAACATATTGCTGCCGTTGGTTTTTCTTCATCTAAAGTGATCATGGAGAATGGGGTGGAAAACCATGAACGGTCAAGGCGAGTCACTTTTAGAGCTATTACCAATGCAGAAACTCAAATAAGGCAGATCATCGAAGGAGTCTAAACATGAAAATCAAGGTGGATTTTTCTGATTTATTTGCTTGTGTTGAGGCGATGGGGGCAAGCATTGTTAAAGGGACGGTGATTACCTCGCCTGATGCAAGTCAAGGGCTTGATAGGCCTGAATGGGTGCCTATTAAAAAGGAAATTAATTTAAAAGATATAGGTAGTACCCAGGGGCTATTAAGCTTTATTGATGAGCGAGGCGTTGCTCAACAGGTATTGTTATATATTCAAGATCATGGTGGCGGTATTGGCACGGCTATTTATGATATTGACAAAAGAAGAAAATTTCATGTGGCTGATTGCTCAACTTTGCAGAAAAAAAGAGCCGATGGGACTTTTGAGCGTTATGTAATGACCAATGATTTAAGTAATCAGTTTTTTATTACAGGTAAAGACTGGGAAACGAGGAAGAATGAGTCTGCAACTGTTGAACTTCAGGTTTGTAAGAACTGTTTGAGGTCATTAAATTATAAAAATTATAGTCATGAATACCGGGATTTTAATGATCGTGTCTTCCAAGAATTCAGTATTTCTGATTTTTTTGCCACTTATAGCTCTTTCTTTGCAAGTTTACCATCGCGATTATCAGGAGAGGATGATGGGAATTACTCTGATGATTGGCAAATGATTTCTGTCAAGTACCGATCTAGTAAAAACTATTGCTGTGAGTCTTGTGGCGTTGATTTATCAAAGAATAAAAAACTACTACACACGCATCATAAAAGCGGTGTTAAAACTAATAATAAATTATCAAATTTACAAGCGCTTTGTATAGATTGCCATCGTAAACAAGTAAATCACGAGCATTTGTTTGTTCACCATGAAGATATGGTGATGATTAACCATTTAAGGCGAGAGCAAGGTCAGTTAAAGAAAGGGAGTTGGAGTGAAGTATTTGAGTTTTCCGATCCTGCATTGCATGGTTTGTTAGCTAAATGTGAGCATAACCGAGTTAAGAATCCAGTTGTTGCTTATGAGATATTAGGGGACATGGACGAGATTGTGGCTGAATTAGAGTTGGCTTGGCCGAAGTCTAAAAATTGTATAGTTATAAGAAAGGATGATGCAGTTGTTGCACGTGAACATGGTTGGCATGTATGGACTATGATTGAAGCAATGGATGATTTTTCTCAATTTAAACGTTCAGTTTACTAACATTAATTAAGCTAAATTATTTATGAACCCCAGCGTATTAGCTCATCAATTAAAACAATCAGTTAATGATTATCTGCGATTAAGTTTTGCAACGACAACACCTTTTTTTGAGGAAATGCTGGAACGTTTTATCACTTCAGGTGGTGTATCGAAAGGGCCTTATTTATCGATTAAACTACCTTTTAAAAAAGGTGATGGGCAAAGTGATTTTTTCCCCGATGTACCGTTAGGTTTTACCCCACATTTACATCAGGAAAAAGCTTTTCAACGGATTGGTGTGGATTATAAATCGACATTGGTAGCCACTGGAACGGGTTCGGGTAAAACAGAGTGTTTCCAGCTTCCCATTCTAAATTACTGTTATCAAAACCGACATAAGGCAGGTATTAAGGCAATACTTATCTATCCTATGAATGCCTTAGCATCTGATCAAGCAGGGCGTTTAGCAAAGGCCATTGATAGCAACCCTTTACTTAAAGGAAAGATAACAGCAGGCATTTATGTCGGTGATCAGGAAAAATCAGCAGCGACCTTTATGACAGATACACGGATTATCTCTGATAAAGAAGTGATTCGTAATAATCCACCTGATATTTTATTAACCAACTATAAAATGTTGGATTTTCTTTTGATTAGATCTAAAGATCATAAGCTGTGGCAACACAATGTTGAAGAGACTTTAAAATATCTTGTTGTTGATGAATTACATACTTTTGATGGTGCGCAGGGGACTGATTTAGCCTGTTTGATTAGACGAATTAAAGCCCGCTTAAATACCCCTGAAAACCATTTAGTGTGTGTGGGGACTTCTGCAACATTAGGTGGTGAGCAGGCTGGTGAAGATTTAATTCATTATGCTACGGATATTTTTGATGAATCTTTTGATGATCGGGCTGTTATTACTGAATATAGGCAGTCATTAGGTGATTATTTAACCAATTCTCCTGTGGAGTTTATTGCTTTTCCTAGTTTGGATAAAGAAAGTCAATTAGATTCTAGTCATTATAGAATTAATGATGATTATATTCAGGCGCAAGCTGAGTTGTGGTTTGGCAAATTTAAATGTCCTGTGACAAATCCATTTTGGCGTGTGGAACTGGGGATTTATTGTCGTAGACACTATGTTTTTCAAAATTTATTGCGTGAGTTGGATAAGCAGTCTGTTAGTCATTGGTCTGATTTAGTCTTAGCGTTAAAAAAACGATTAGGCATACAGGTCGATTTACCTGAGTCATTTGTCGAGTTGTTATTAGGTAGTTTGGTGTCTTTAATTTCTAGTGCTCGTGCCGATGATTTTTTAAACGATGAATCGGATGGAGTAACACAATTACAGGCATTGATTGCTGAGGATCAATTGGTCAACTTACAGCCTTTATTAGATGTAAGACTGCAATTATGGCAGCGAGAATTAAGGCGATTGTTAGTTCAGTTACCTAAAAAAGAGACACTGCCAGAGTTGATTTTTGCGGATGATGGTTTCGATAACGAACTGTTTGCTTTACCTGCTATTCATTGTCGTGACTGTGGTGCGATGGGTTGGTTGGGGCATAAAGCAGAAGATCAGCAGCAGCTGACTCCTGAGTTAGATGTTATTTATCAGGCTTTCTTTGATCGCTCAGCAAAATCAACGCTATTATTTCCAATGCAGGGTGTTGATACGGTATGGAACTTTCCCGATCAATTTGATCGTGATTTATGTAGCCACTGTGGTTTTTTAAATCCACGTCCGTCATCACATTGTCAGTCATGTGGTGAAGATAGTCTTGTTTGGGTGCATGTGCCTAATAATACCAAAACAGAGAAAGATGAGCGTACTGGTGAGTCACACCATAGAAGCCATAATAGTTGTCCATTTTGTGAAAGTAAGGGAAGTTTATTAATTATTGGAGTGAGAGCGACTAATTTAACCTCAATTATGGCTGGGCAATTGAGTAGTTCATCCTTTAATGCTGACAAGCAGTTGATTGCTTTTTCAGATGCTGTTCAAGATACGGCGCATAGGGCAGGGTATATTGCGGCCAGAACACGACCATTTCCCTTTCGAGTGGCATTAAAGAAATTACTGGATAGTCAGGCAACGTTATCGTTAACAGAATGTATTGATCAATTTAATACATATTGGTTAGCTGAGTTAGGGGTTGAAGGGTTTATTGGCACTTTTTTACCTAACGATATGGATTGGTTGCGTGATTTTAGTGAATTAAAAGCAAGAGGACATTTGCCAAAGGGATCAAATATGGCAGAGTTACTTAAACGTCGATTGGCGTTTGATATGGTGACTGAATTTGGTTTTAGGTGTCGAATTGGTCGTTCCTTGGAAAGAAGTGGAGCGGCGTGCACTTTTATTAATCCAAGTAGTTTACAGCAGGTTATAAAATCATTATTAACGGATCTGCGTGAAGAAATAGGTCATTTAAGAGATTTGTCTGAGCAAGAATTACAAGGTTTTGTGTTAGGTTTTTTGGCGCATTTACGTATTAATGGCGGGGTACTTAACAAAGGCTTTGAACTTTATATTAAGGAAAACGGTAACCCTGGTGTTTTTATTAATCAGCCTCATTTGCCTAATTATGCCCCTAATGCGAGAGTCCCTGTATTTTTGGCGACTAAAAAAACAAAGGGCTTCGAAACATTACATAAAAGCAATATTTCATCCAGCGGATGGTATTCAAGCTGGTTAGTTAAATGTTTATTGTCAAAGGAAAACCGTGAGTTGGCGGGTGATTTTAGTGTGGATGTCTATCATTTGCTAATTCAAGTATTGCAAAAATATGACATTTTACTTAATTCTGAAACTCAATCTGGTGAGCAGGTTTGGGGGATTAATCCAGATCAATTACAGTTGAGTACTGAGTTGGCACATCTGGTATGTGATCGGTGTCATCATTCACATACTGTCGCACTGTTAGAGCTTGAACGGTGGGAGGAAGGGCTTTGTTTAAGAAAGAGTTGTTTAGGGAAGTATCAACTTAAACAAGCAGGTAAGGATGCCGTTGATTTTTATGGTCGTCTGTATCGTGACGGAGATATTAATCGGATTGTAGCAGCTGAACATACAGGACTGTTGACGCGTGATGAAAGAAGTGAAGTGGAAACATCATTTAAACGAAAGCAACAGGACCGTAAGCCATGGGATATTAATCTCTTAGCTGCAACACCGACTTTGGAAATGGGGGTTGATATTGGTGATTTGTCAGCTGTACTGTTGTGTTCTGTACCCCCTGCACAAGCCAATTATTTGCAACGGGTCGGTAGAGCTGGGCGGCGGGATGGTAATGCGATAAATATTACTTTAGCCAATGCCGATGCGCATGATTTGTATTTTTATGCAGAACCTATGGAAATGATGGCGGGACATGTGGCAACACCAGGTGTTTTCCTTGATGCATCGGCTGTTTTAGAGCGTCAGTATACGGCTTTTTGTTTGGATTGCTGGGTTAAGGACTTGGGGGAGAATGCGCTGATTCCTTTAAAGTTATCAACTGTTTTAACGGCTGTTAGTAAGAAGCAGCGTGATCTAAAAAAATTCCCCTATTCATTTTTAAATTATGTTGAGTTACACAGGACGCAGTTAGTTGAAAACTTTATGCTGTTATTTGGCTCGGATAATAATAGCCGATTAAGTAACTTTTCTATTGATTGGATAAAACATTTTGCTGAGGGTGATCTTGAGCAGCACGGGAGTTTAAGTTTTAGGATTGAAGAACGTTTGATGTTGCAGTTTCAAGAAATGGAGTCTTTAAAAAAAGAAGCTAAACGCGTTAATGTTGTGATGTTAAAGCTTAAAAATAAGGAGGTTCAATCACCCGAAGACAAGGAAATGTTAGAACAGTTTGAAACTGAGCTTAAGGCATTGCAAGTATTAGTCACTAGGATGCAAAGCAAAGATACCTTACAGTTTTTAACGGATGAGGGTTTAATTCCTAATTATGCTTTCCCCGAACAAGGCGTTTTATTAAGGTCAGTTATTTATCGCTCAAGAAGAGATAATGAGCTCTCAACTCATGCTATGGGTGCCTCCGCAGAGTCTGAACAGTGGCTTTATGAATATGAGCGTCCAGCAGCGGCGGCATTGTCTGAACTGGCACCGTTAAATACTTTTTATGCAGGTGGGCGGCGTGTACAAATTAGTCGTATTGATATGCGCGTTTCTAAGCAAGAGCTATGGCGTTTTTGTCGAAGTTGCCATCATTCAGAATGTGTTGATATAGGAGATGACTATAAAGCGTGTCCACGTTGCGGGGATGCTTGGTGGAGTAATGTTTCGCAGAAGAAAACAATGCTTAGGCTAAAGCAGGTTTATGCAAATACAGCAGATCGTAAAAGTCGTATTTTAGATGATAGTGATGATCGGGCTAGACAGTTTTTTACTCGACAATTATTAATTGATTTTGAGGCGAAGGATATTACTGCTGCATGGCGTGTAGATAAGGAAGATTGGCCTTTTGGGTTTGAGTTTATTTCTCGTGCGGATTTCAGGGAAATTAATACTGGGCAGAGTGCTGATAATTCTTTGGAGGTAACCATTGCAGGGCAAGAGAAAAAACGTAAAGGTTTTAAAATATGCCAATATTGCGGAATGGTTCAAGGTGGTGTCAAACAAAAGGAGCAGCTTCATGCGATTAGTTGCACGGCTAGAAAGAAGGAAAAAGACAGTAATTTAATTGATGGTTTGTATTTGTATCGTGAATTTATGTCTGAAGCAATTAGAATTCTATTGCCGATTACATCAGGTGAACAAGCAGATATTATTGAAAATTCTTTTGTTGCAGCATTGCAGTTAGGGCTCAAAGAAAAATTTGGTGGTCGAATTGATCATTTACGTGTTGCTCAAAATGTTGAGCCAGATGTTGAAACGGGGGTAAGTAAACGTTATTTGGTTATTTATGATTCAGTACCTGGTGGTACGGGTTATTTAAAACAGTTAATGACTGATCAAAATGCCTTACTTGAGGTCTTGGTGGGTTACGCAATGCCTATCTTAGAACAATGTGGTTGTGTGCAAAAAGAAGGTGCTGATGGATGCTATAAGTGCCTGTATGTGTATAGAAACAGTCGAAATATGAAGACTATTTCGAGACAAAATGCGCGTGACTTTATTTACAAAATTAAGGAACAGCAAAGTAATATTATCGAAGTGGCGGGCTTAAGGGAAATTGCGATATCACCATTGCTGGAAAGTGAGTTAGAGGCAAGGTTTATTGAAGCTATTAACAGGATAGGTAAATCCTTTGATGGTTTTGTTTGCCGTAAAGAATTTAAAGGCACGAAAGCAGGCTGGTTTGTTCGGTTGGGTGAAAGTCGCTATTTCATGGAGCCTCAAGTTGATCTGGGTTTGACAGAAGGTGTTGATGTTTTTTCTCGTGCTGATTTTGTTCTGTGGCCTTTATCGATAAGTGAAGCAACAAAACCAGTTGTTATCTTTACTGATGGTTATCAATATCATTACAGCCGTGTTGATACGGATAGCGCCCAACGACTGGCTATTGTTGCTTCAGGTCGTTTTTTAGTTTGGTCGTTATCTTATGATGATGTTCAATCCGTTCTAGATGAAAAGCAAATTCCCCGTTTGGATTTGTTTTTGAATATGCCTAAGGAAAAATATCAGGTTTTATTATCAAAATTTTCTGCAACTGAACTGTTAATATTAAATAAGCAGTCAAGTTTTGAATGGTTAATCGCTTGGTTACATAAACCTGATATGGCATGTTGGCAGAAATATGCTTCAGCGATGACTTTTGCAGGGTATTTAAAGGCAAAAAGTGATCCAGAGTGTAATGATGATTTTTATCAGAAGTCGAATTTACCAGATTATGCAGAATGGAAGACAGGTGATTTATTTTCACTAGGTGATAAAGTTGCTTGTCAAAAAAGTAAAGTTTTAGGTACTTCAATGCAACGGTTAAAGATGGGATGGATAGTTAATCAGTCTGGAATTAAAGCGGGAGATCTATCTCAAGTCGCTTTACACTGCATTTTTGATGATACTGATAAGTTAACTGAGGCAGAAACTGATAAATCGCAATGGAATGAATTTTTACGGTTGATGAATATTATTCAGTTTCAAGAGAATAGTAGTTTTTTTACGGTTAAAGGTATTGAAAATGGCCTTTATTCAGGTATAAAGATTAATATAGCAAATGATTCGCCTAGTATTGGTAAGTGGGACGATTTGTTAAATAATGCAATAGATGATGAAATTAGTTTAATTAATTTACTTGCTACACATGAGCTAATTGTTCCTATACTAAGCTATGAGCTAGAAAATGATGAAGGTGAAGTATTGGCAGAGGCATTTTTAGCTTGGATGAAAGAAAAGATTGTTATTGTGTTTGATGAATCTGAAGATAAAGATATTTTTATAAAACAGGGTTGGAACGTTTTCACTCAGCAGGAAGTGATTGATGACAATAATCCTTTTTTAAATGCGTTTAAGTTAGATAGGAATTAAGATGTCAATGACTCCCAAAGTGGCAATTTCATCAGAATTTTTTAGTAGTGTTTTAAAACTTCCCAAAACACAGCAAGATAAAGCCGTTAAATTTATGGAACTGTTTAGGCAGAACCCTAAATCATCAGGCATTAATTACGAAACAATTCAGGTTTCTAGAGATAAAAATTTGCGTTCGGTTCGAATTGATCAGGCTTATAGAGCTATTGTTATGGCACCTGAAAAAGGTGATGTTTATATTTTATTATGGGCAGATAAGCACGATGATGCATACGATTGGGCTAAAAATAAAGTCTTAAAAATAAATTCTGAGAATGGTGTTTTACAATTTTTAGATTCAGAATATATTGATGAAGCCCATCAGCTAAAAAGTCAGTCTAAAACTAGTGATCAAGGACTGTTTGCTAGTATTCGAGACCGATACTTGATTCGACTAGGTGTACCTGATGACTTAATTCCATTGGTCAGGCAAGTTGAAATTCCGCTTGATGTGGATGAGTTGAAGAAAAAAATACCTGATGAGGCTTATGAAGCCTTGTCTCTACTAGCTGATGGTACAACTTTGGAAGAGGTTTTATCAGTTTATGATATTCAGTTGCATGAAGAGGATGAAGAACAAGTAATAGACACCGAGGATTTTTCTAGTGCATTGGATAGGCCCGAAAGTAAGCGACGTTTTTTATTAGCTTCTGATGATGAGGCTTTGCAAAATATGTTGGATGCACCATTGGAAAAATGGCGAGTTTTTTTACATCCTTTACAAAGAAAATTAATTTTTCGAGACTGGAATGGACCTGTTCGTGTTCTTGGTGGAGCAGGAACGGGTAAAACCGTGGTTGCAATGCATAGGGCTAAATGGCTAGCTGAGCAGACATTAGCTGAACGTGACAAAAAAATATTATTTACTACTTATACAAAAAATCTAGCAGTAGATATTGAGAATAACCTGAAAAATATTTGTTCAGTTGAGGTGATGCGTAAAATTGAAGTGATTAATCTAGATGCATGGGTAAAACGTTTTTTAGATAACCAGGGGTACAAGATTAATTTTGCTTTTAATGAAAAACAAAAAAATATATTGTGGGAACAGGCATTAGTATTAAAACCAGATGAACTTGATTTACCCGATTCTTTTTATCATGAAGAATGGGAGAAGATTATACAGCCTCAAAATGTGAGCAATTTATCAGAATACTTTAAAGCAAGACGGATAGGTCGAGGTGTTAGATTGGATCGAGCAATGCGCAAAGTGATTTGGCCTGTTTTTGAAAACTATCGAATAGGCCTAAATGATGCGGATCTAAAAGAAACAGAAGATGCTTATCGTGATGCCGTCACTATAATAACTTCAAAAGGCATACAGTTACCTTATTATTCCGTTATTGTTGATGAAGCTCAGGATTTTGGACTTAATGCATTTAAGTTAATTCGGCATGTAGTGTCAGAACACAAAAATGATTTGTTTATTGTTGGTGATTCTCATCAAAGAATATATGGTAGCAAAGTTGTTTTAGGTCATTGTGACATCAAAATTGTGGGGCGGAGTCGTAAGTTACGCGTTAATTATCGAACAACTGAGCAGATTAGGCATGCTGCTATGGCTGTTTTAGAAGGTATTCCTTTTGATGATTTAGATAACGGTATAGATGAGCAAAAAGGTTATAGATCATTGATGACAGGGGATGAGCCTTCGGTGCAATGTTTTAAAAGGGCTCAAGAAGAAATTGATTATCTCGTTGAATCTTTGCAATCTTTATTGCCTGAAGATTTGGCTAAATCATGTCTAGTAGCTAGGCGAAAAAGCGATATTGAGAGGTATATCGCAGCATTTGAAATAGCAGGTATTTCATATTATAAAGTTGACCATAACACCTTGGATGATATTAATCATGAAGGGGTAAGGATTGCAACGATGCACCGGGTTAAAGGTTTGGAATTTGATAATATGTATATAGCTGGGATTAATGACGGAATTTTACCGTTAGATATTTTGGATTCAGATGACAAAACCATTATTAGAGAACATGAATGGCGTGAACGCTCTTTACTCTATGTGGCAATTACGCGGGCAAAACGGTTTTGTTCAATTTCGGGGTTTGGTAAATTGTCGGTGTTTGTTGGGTTGACTAATTAGATCCTATAAATACTTATGGTTAACCGCAGGAATAGTAGGCTCTCCAGCGGTAGTAGGTGAACATTCTATATCATTTGAAATGTCTCAGCATATTCAATTTCCTAGGCTAAAGAGGAAATTGTTGATTGTGGTGGTTGGTCTTGTGCTTTCCTTCTGCTTTGTAAGGATTTATTGGAAGTTGTTCATCAGCATTCATTTGTAGTATCAGTTTTCCATATGTTGATTTGTTTGGTATTTGAAAAACTGTATCAAAGTAACTAGCAAGATCTCCCTCAATTACTCAGCGACCTGAAGTAGAGCTACTATCCTGAAGTTGAAAAGTAACTGTGTGGATTGCATGATGTACACTGCGTTCTGAACGGAAGCCATAAGAAAGACGATGAAAGCCTATCTTCTAGATAGGCTCCATAGCCATCAGCATGGTACGCTGTACGTAAGCGATTAATTATTAGGCGTAATTCTCAGTCACTAAAAACAATGCCACACTACCC
>ENA-OSET01003725-OSET01003725.1-sediment-metagenome-genome-assembly--contig:-NODE-3725-length-13825-cov-12.752619_pt1 | contig 13825 bp, 8 predicted proteins | sample MGYA00237882_ERZ534229 | MGnify/ENA primary metagenome ERZ534229 (study PRJEB26408, sample SAMN06266212) | sediment metagenome | isolation source: Hudson Canyon methane seep mesocosm | place...
CAATCTGGCGCAATAGTGGCAGGCAGGCTCAGCGTTGAATTGTGATACTGTATTTTAATCGTGTCACAACTATCACTAACTTTAGCAGGCTGTAGTTTTACAAAAGCAGTCCTGGTGTCAGTGTTAACAGTTGCCAGAAGAATTTTCCGGTATTTGAAAAAACAGGCTTGGCTTATACGTTTGTCTTTGCAAAATTGACCGATAGATAAATCACTATCGGCATGTTGTTTGATCAGAGTTCGCCATTTTTTCTGGGTCTCGATTCTCATTATTGTCTCCAGGATAAATAAAGATTGGAGACAGTCTAGCTAATTGAAATAAGATTGGAATGTGGTGTTTAGCAGACGGTTACCTTTAGTCTATAGACTTTCCTAATAAGGGAGCCAGATCTTTTTCAAGAATATCGGCTAGACCTAAATAGTCTCTATTCTTAAGGCAAGTTAAGGCTTTATTTAAAAATGGTTTTAAGGTTAAAATTTTAGCTTCCGATAATTTAACTGTATCTGAATTCAAAAGCCCGAGTAGTGCCGTTAAGCCTGCATGGCCCGCAGTTAGATCTTCTGCCCGGAATGCACTGGCCGTTGATATGACAGTAGCAGATAAACTGACAGTTCTCGTTTTTTTTATGGGATATTCCTCTAATGCTTGATGAACCGCATTAAAAACCGGTGTCCAGTTGCCTCTTTCTTGTTGTCTGAATAACCGCATGGTCGGATACCATGGCGAATCATCTCGCTCTAATAACCAACGCCAGTCGGGTGCAAATGGAAGTAAAACCCAAACGGGCTTACCCATTGCGCCAGCTAGATGTGCTACGGACGTATCTACCGTGATAATTAGATCCAGTTGATTAATAACGGTCGCCGTTTCTGCGTAGTTGCCTAAATGTTTGCCTGCATCAATAATCGGGGATGTAAAAACTTCTTGATTAAGATCAACTCTTCGGTCACCGACCTGAAGGCTATAAAATTGCGTATTGTGAATGTTCGTGATTGCTGAAAAAAAGGATAAATTAATTGATCGGTTTTTATCATTTTTATGAGTAGGGCTTCCTGCCCAGACAATACCAATATTCAATACCTTGGACTGAGTAACAATGGGACTAATGGTATGATTAGCTATTGAAAGGTAGGGAATATTTGCAGGTATGGTCTTTAGGGTAGTATTTAAAATAGCAGGCAGGGATAGCAACGGCGCATAAAAGTCAAAAGGGGGCAGTGTTTCTTCTTTTGTCACCAAAACATTAATTTCAGGAATTGTTGAGAATAATCGGTGCAGGCTCTTCGGACACTCAACAATTATTTTCGTGGTTTTTGTAGACAAAACTTTAACACAACGAATAAATTGAATCATATCGCCTATGCCTTGTTCTGAATGAAGAAACAAAGTTTTACCGACTAATGAAGAACCCTGCCAACGGGGTTGCGGGTAATGGCGTTCCGGCTGATAATCTTTTTTCTTCAAGCGACTTTCATAATTCTTCCAACCTTCTTGTAAATTACCAGTTAATAATTGGGCTAATGATAAATTCCATTTAGCCTCAGCGTGGTCCGGTTTAATGGCGAGTGCCTTCTCATAGCACTTAACCGCTGCATCCAGTTGTCCGAGATCGTTGAGGGTAGCGCCAAGGTTGGTATGCGTCTCAGCGTCCGGATTGATGGCGAGTGCCTTCTCAAAACTCTTAACCGCTGCATCCAGTCGGCCGAGTTCATTGAGGGTAATTCCGAGGTTATAATGCGCCTCAGCGTAGTCCGGTTTAATGGCGAGTGCCTTCTCAAAACTCTTAATCGCTGCTTCCAGTTGACCGAGTTCTTGGAGGGTAATGCCGAGGTTATAATACGCCGCAGCGTAGTCCGGTTTAATCGTTAGTGCCTGCTCATAGTGCTTAACGGCCACCTCCAGTTGATCTAATCCTCTATAACAAGCGCCACTAATATTATAAAGCAAGGCTTCATTAGGGTATTTTGTAATAAGAAGATCACCGGCATCGAGTGCTTGTTGATAATGACCATTGGAAAAAAGTTCAATAACCGAATCAATCTGAGCCTGAGTGAGAGCCGATTGATTTGTCTTTAAAACATTACCCTGTATTGCCTTAAGTGCTTTTTTGGCTGGTTGATTTAGAGGGTAGGTTTCAAGAATTTGTATATAAAGTTTTTGTGCTGCTTCAAGTTCACCTTTCTTAACATGAGATTTTGCACGCGTTAAAGTAGTCTTTACATGGAGTGCTTTAGCTGATTTGGACATTGGTTCAAGACTCACACATTAATATTATTCGAATGGGATTTGAATATACCTATTTTCTTATAAGGGATCATATTAACAAGACAACGCCTTGATTAGCGGGGTGTAAGTTACTTATCATATCAGCTGTAAAGTCGAAATATTTATTAGTGGTTCCTTTTTTTGTCCGGTAATTTTTTTCGATGTTTTCTTACGAGAGGCTGAACGCACGTTGTTTTAATTTAACTATCTGGGAGTGTATCTTGTGCGCTAGGTTTAATGGGCCGATGACTGTCATGTTGTTGATGTGTTTTTTGAAATTGAAAAATACGGTTAGCTCAGTTATAGCGTAAAATTTCACTATTTGCCAGCACCACTTGTTGGTGGGGGCATGATTAACGGGTTAATTTTTATTTCAAGAATATCAGCGAGACCTGAATAGTCTTTATGCTTAAGGCAAGTTAAGGCATCATTTAAGAATGGTTTTAAGGCTAAAACTTGGTCTTGTGATAATGTAACCGCATCGGAACCCAACAGTCCGAGCAGTTCAGTTAATCTAGTATGACCTTCAGTTATATCGCCTGCTCTAAATACACGGGCTGTGGCTAGAACCGTAGCCGATAAACTGATATTTGTTCGTGTTGTTAGGCGGTCTGACTCCACTGCCTTGACGCAGATTAATTGGGGTTTTTTAGCTTCAAAGTAAAGCTGGTAAGCCTGTGTATAAGCATCTTCAATATGACGTGCGAAGAGTTCGGTATTAAACAAAGGGTACGTGTGACGGTTTTTGGCAAGTTTGTCTTTTATCGCTTTTAATTGCGTGTTATTCGTTGCTAAATCGAAAATTAGTGCTTCGTACTCTTCATCTGTGCGGGTGATCAGTTCCGGCAGGCCAATGGCTGTTAATAAACTCGCCGCCACTCTTGCGGCAAAGCCCTGACCTTGTTTGGTAACAACAGGGAGCCCAGCCCATAAGGCATCACTGGCCGTGGTATGGGCATTGACGTTAAAAGTATCAATAAATAAATCAGCCAGTCGTTGCCGTGCCAGATGTTCATTCTGGTTTACTTGATTAGCAAAGATAAGACGTTCAGGGTTTATCCCGTGTTTTTCTGCTTCCTTGCGCAGATTCATTTCAGCCCACTTATTTGACCGTAAAAGCCACAGGACACTGCCTTTGATTCTATCCAATAAACGCATCCAAATATCGAATTCTTGCGGTGATATTTTATAGTTATGGTTAAAGCAGCAAAATACGAACGCTTGTTCAGGTAGGCCAAAACCCGTTCGAGACAGCATTCTTGCAGAAATGGGTCGCGTATGATCATTCACCTGATAACTGTGTGGGAGGTAAATGATTTCCTCTGAGTAATATTCCCGTTGCTCTGGGGGTATGACAACGTCGTCTGCGATAATGTAGTCGATAAAATCGGCCCCTAACGTGCCGGGGTAACCCAGATAGTTGATTTGAATGGGAGCAAGGCGATAGGCGAATAGACCGGTACGTGTGTGTTGGGTATAACCTTTTAAGTCTATCGCAATATCAATTTCATCTTGGCGAGCGAGGTTTACGATTTCTTGATCGGCTTTTCCTGTGACATTGCGGAAAAAATCGACACCACTAATCAGCGCATCGCGCATTGTATCTTTTTTGTCAGGACCATAAGAATAAGCGAAAATCTGAAATTTTTTTCTGTCGTGAGATTTAAAAAGTGTCGCCATTAAATACATCGTAGCGTGGTTATGAAAATCAGCGGAGAAGTAGCCAATACGCAGCTTTAAAGGCAGTTTCTTGGGTTTACACGGTAACGGTAGTGCTGTTTGTCTAAATTTTTCACGGGCATAATTTTCCGAACGCTTTTGGTGATGTTCGGGTGCATCCTCCAATGTAAGCAATGTAAATGGCGGAACATGTTTTCCCTTAAGGCCAATGGTATCTTTAATTGTTATAAATTCTGGCCAGATGCACCAATCACACATATGCGACTGTTGGTGTAATTTTTGAACGTGAGCCTCAGCGTAGTCCGGTTTAATGGCTAGTGCCCTCTCATAACACTTAACGGCTGCATCCAGTTGACCGAGTTCTTGGAGTGTATTGCCTTGGTTATTATGCACCTCAGCGAGGTCAGGTTTAATGGCTAGTGCCCTCTCATAACACTTAACGGCTGCTTCCAGTTGACCGAGTTTTTTAAGGGTAATGCCGAGGTTACTATGCGCCTCAGCGTAGTCCGTATTAATGGTCAGGGCCCTCTCAAAACTCTTAACTGAAGCATCCAGTTGGCCGAGTTCTCGAAGTATATTGCCATGGTTACTATGCGCCTCAGCGCAGTCGGGTTTAATGGCTAGTGCTTTCTCATGACTCTTAACCGCTGCATCCAGTTGGCCGAGTTCTTTAAGCGTAATGCCGAGATTAGTATGCGCCTTAGCGTAGTCAGGATTAATGGCTAGTGCTCTCTCATGACTCTTAACGGACGCATCCAATTGACCGAGATTCTTGAAAGCAACCCCGAGGTTAGTATGCGCCTCAGGGTAATTTGGTTTTATCGATAGTGCCTTCTCATGACTCTTAACGGACGCATTCAATTGACCGAGTTCCTTGAAAGCAACCCCGAGGTTAGTATGCGCCATAGCGTAGTCTGGTTTAATCGCCAGTGCCCGCTCATAGCTCCTAACCGCCGCTTCTAATTGGCCCAGTTTTTGGAGAGTATTACCGAGGTTAGTATGCGCCTCAGCAAAGTCGGGGTTAGTGGCAAGTGCCCTCTCATAACACTTAACGGCTGCATCCAGTTGGCCGAGTTCATTAAGCGTAATGCCGAGGTTAAAATGCGTATCAGCGTAGTCTGGTTTAATCGCCAGTGCCTGCTCAAAGCGTTTAATAGATGCTTCCAGTTGACCGAGTGCTTGATAACAAACGCCGCTTATATTATAAAGTAATAGGATGTTTGGATAATTTTTGATTAAAGTTTCTGAGGTATCAAGTGTTTCTTGTATTTTGCCTTGAGAATATAGCGCAATAAGTGAGTCTAGTTGCACCTGTGATAGGCTTGATTGGTTCTTGTTATTGACATGACCGTTTTGTAAGGAATTAAGTTCTTTTTTGGCTTGGTGGTTTTGAGGGTCGGCTTCTAAAACACTGAGGTACAGTTGCCGAGATTCGTCTAATTGTCCTTCTTTAGGATGAGACTTCGCGCGAGCTAACTTAGCGTTTACACTGGGTGTTTTGGATGGTGTAGTCATCGGTTCAATACTCACATGTTAAGGTAATTCGAATTAGGTCTGAGAATATTTGTTCATCATATAAGATACCATATTAAGAGGGTAATTCCTTGATTGTTTGAGCGTGAATTGACGGTGATCTATTCTGCAAAGACTAACACATTGGATTGATGTGTCAACACTTTTTAGGACACAAATTTAAACAGCTTTTTGCTGAATTTCGTACTCTACTGGTGACAAATAATTATTTGCAGAATGAATTCTTTCTCGGTTATAAAACACCTCAATATATTCAAATATTGCCTGCTTAGCTTCACTTCTAGTTTTGAATTGATATTGATGAACCAATTCGGTTTTCAATGTATGAAAGAAGCTTTCTGAAACGGCATTATCCCAACAATTTCCTGTACGACTCATGGATTGAATAACATGATGTTCCTTTAAAATAGCTCGATGGCTATCCGATGCATACTGGCTTCCTCTATCCGTATGCCAAACTAGTCCCTTCAGTGGTTTTCGCGTCCAAACAGCCATTAATAGGGCATCATTGACTAACTCAACTTTCATTCGATTATCCATTGACCAGACCACTATTTTTCTTGAGAATAGATCAATCACAACAGCCAAATACAACCAACCTTCTTGCGTATAAATATAGGTAATATCACCTACATAAAACGATCAGCTTGGGATACAGTGAATTGCCGTGCCAATAAATTAGGCGCAATAGGTTTATTATGCTTAGAATCTGTCGTGACTTTAAATTTCTTCTTTGTTTTACACCATAGTCCAGCTTGGACCATTAATCGGCCAATACGGCGGCGACTCACAGTGATGCCTTGTTCAGCAAACTTGTTCTTTAATCGACGGGTTCCATAAGACCCCGTCCTTTTTCAAATAAAACCTTGAACGTTATAATTAATTGCTCATTTTCTTTTTCTCGCTCTGTTTTTGGTGACTTGAGCCAGTGGTAATAACGACTGCGAGAAACTTTCATAAATTGACATAGAGTTGTAATCGAATAATCCTGGTCGTGCTGCTTTATCCACGCGTACTTCACTTTATTTCTCTCGCAAAGTACGCTGTCGCCTTTTTTAACAAATCTCGTTCTTGGGTAACACGTACAAGTTCCTTCTTTAGACGCTTATTTTCATCATAGATATGCTCATCCGTTCTCTCTGCTATTTCCTTCGGCTTAGAATATTTACCTATCCAAGTATGTAAGGTATTTACATTCAGGCCTAAATCCCTGACTGTAGCTGCAACAGGGTGATCAGAATCAACGGCTAATTTAACCGCTGATTCTTTAAATTCTGATGTATAGCTATTTGGTTTTTTAGTTTCTTCACTCATTTTAGACACACTTATTTTCTTTAACAATATTTTAAGATATGTGTCCTGTTTAGTGTAGCCACATCACCATCGCTCAAATAGCCACCCACCTACAGCATCCCCTCAGTGGTTATCGTGCCGGTCGCTTGATGAAAGCCAGTGGGCTTCATGGCTGTCAACACCCTAAAAATGCGTATAAACGTGCCGTACAAGAACATGTGGCAATACCGAATTATCTTAAAAGACAGTTTAATGTAACTCAGCCCAACCCAACCAGATTAGCTGTGGCGATGTCACTTTTCTCTGGACAGGTAAGCGGTGGTCTTATCTAGCCATAGTAATGGACTTATTTTCAAGAAAACCCATTTATTGGGCGCTGTCGTTTTTACAGAATAGCCAACTAACTGGCAATACGTTGACATAGGAGCGTCAATGCTACAATGGAACTATTCTTTAGAAGCTTAAAAACTGAATGGATACCCACAATAGACTATCAATGTTTTAGCCAAGCAAAACAAATATTATTGATTATATAATCGGGTATTAAAGTTAAGTCAGACCTTATCAACATAATATTGACTTTGCGCCAAATGTTGCTGAGAAAAACTACTGGGATAAATACAAGACTGTGGCCAAAATTATTTGACCACTACAAACAACAGAGCAATGAGATTATGTACAAATTGAATAATGGATCCAGAAAATGTCTTGGCATTAAAACCGCTAATCAGGTATTTTTAGATATAAATCTTAATAAAGCACATTCTAGTTGAATCCACGTAGTATGAAAAAGGTGTTTTGACTCATTAACTTCTTGTTTCGTTTATGGATAATATGCAAAGCCTCCAGAAAGCTATAAAATTTCATCAAGCCGGACAGCTCGACGATGCGGAACAGTGGTATCGGAAAATTCTTAAGATAGAACCCAGTCACCCAGATGCTAACCATAACCTTGGTGCTCTGATGGTGCATAAATCCCAACCTGACCTCGCTTTAACATTATTTCGAATTGCATTAGAATCTAACCCAAGTTCAGATCTTTTTTGGACCAGTTTTATTGATACTTTGATACGTGTTGGTCAACTGGACGTTGCTGAAAGCATTTTCCATCAAGATCGAAACCACGGATTAAAGGGTGAAGATTTCTCCCAACTAAAGACTATTCTGAAATCAGAGTTTAAAACAAACCAAACCCACCCAACACAAGCTCTGGTAGATTCGGTGATTGCACTTTATTCCAGTGGGAAAATTTTCAATACGATTAATACTTGTGATATTCTCAATACTAGATACCCAAATGAAGCCTTATTCTATAATATCAGCGGTGCCTGCTATGCTAATTTAGGTCAATTGGAAGCAGCAGTCACGTGTTATAAACAAGCCTTAGCAATCAAACCAGATCATGCCGAAATCCATTGTAACCTTGGAGTTGCACTCAAAGGTCTCGGTCAATTCGATGCTGCGATTAAGAGCTATGAGAAGGCCTTATCAATTAGACCAAACTACGCTGCGCCCTATTATAACTATGGAATTGTACTTGCTGAACTCGGCCAACTGGATGGAGCAGCTGAACGCTACGAGAAAGCACTAACTATTAATCCAGATTATGCTGAGGCCCACAATAACCTCGGTCTTACGTTCCATGAACTTGGACAACTGGATGCAGCAGTTAAGAGCTACGAGAAGGCTCTGATCATTAAACCGGAGTACCCTGAAGTGTATTATAATCTCGGCAATACGCTTAAGGAGCATTGTCAGTTTAGTGCCGCAGTTAAGCATTATGACCAGGCACTAGCGATCAAACCGGACTACGTTGAGGCACAGTGCAACCTCGGCAATGTCCTCAAAGACCTTGGGGAAACGGGGGCGGCAATTAAGTGTTATGAACAGGCACGAGTGATTAAACCAGATTTTGTTGATGCACATAGTGATCGGTTATTAACATTTAATTATTCTCCAAATTATGAACCTGACTTTTGTCTTAAAGAAGCACGTAAATTCGGCGTACTCTGTAGCAAAAAAGTAGCTGCTTGCTTTTCTGATTTTCAATGTTCACCCATACCTAAGCAGCTTAAGATTGGTTTGGTATCCGGTGATTTCCGCAGGCATCCAGTCGGATATTTTTTAGAAAGTTTACTCTCAGCATTAACGCACCAAAACCTTGAATTAATCGCCTATACGACTTGTCCAAAATTCGATGACTTATCTGCACGCATTAAACCTTTTTTTTCCGAATGGAAAGCCCTTTTCGGGCTTACCGATGAAGTAGCTGCAAAATTAATCCACGATGATGGTATTCATATTTTGATTGATCTTTCCGGGCATACTGCACATAATCGTTTACCGGTTTTTGCTTTTAAACCGGCTCCTGTTCAGGTCAGTTGGTTGGGTTATTTTGCGACGACAGGTTTAGTCGAGATAGATTATGTCATTGGTGACCCTTATGTCACTCCGGTTCATGTTGAAGATCAATTTTCTGAAACAATATTTCGACTGCCCCATACCCGGTGGTGTTTTACAGCACCTATGGTGACTATCAAAACCATTACCCTTCCTGCTTTAAAAAATGGCTATATTACCTTTGGCTGTTTTAATAATCTGGCCAAATTAAATGATCAGGTGATTAAATTATGGATTAAGATTCTCCGTGCAATACCTGATGCTTGTTTATTACTTAAAAGCAAACAACTCAATTCCTTATCCGTTCAAGAAATGGTCACTACTAAATTTACTGCCTACGGCATTGAGTCTGAACGCATTATTTTGGCAGGAGATTCTTCATATGAAGAATACCTGACTGCATACCAACAGGTTGATATTGCTCTAGACCCTTTCCCTTTTACCGGTGGCACAATAACACTCGAGGGACTTTGGATGGGTGTTCCGGTGCTAACGTTACAAGGTAATACTCTGGTTTCCAATCAAGGTGTTGGTATCTTAATGAATGCGGGGTTACCACATTGGATCGCTCACGATGAAGATGACTATCTTGCCAAGGCTATTAATTTTTCATCTAACCTTAAGCAACTTGCCTCAATCCGTTCAGGGTTACGGGAACAAGTATTAGCATCACCACTCTTTGATGCTAAACAGTTTTCGGTTGATTTTAAAAATGCGCTTTGGACCATGTGGCAACAGTGGTTAACAGATAATAATTCCATATAAACAATAAACAGCCCGACTGCGCCACCCTCTTGCACGAAAGATATCAAAGGTCGCTTCACTAAATTTGATTGTTCCTCTCATGGGTATTGATATATGATCAGTGGTAGTGATTTTAGTAGGGTGTATTAATCATTATGGATATCGGAAAAAGCTTACAACAAGCGGTAACCCATCATCAAGCCGGACAGTTAGATGATGCGGAACAGTGCTATCGAAGCATTCTTCAGAGAGAACCTGAACATCCTGATACCAATCATAATTTTGGCCTTCTTAAGATGCAACAAGGGCAAACGGATGACGCTTTAGCATTATTTCGAATCGCATTAAAATCTAATCCAAGTTCAGATCAGTTTTGGGTCAGTTATACCGACACTTTGATCCATCTCAGGCAGTTAAGCATAGTGGATAAAGTCCTAGAACAAGGTAAGTCTGGTGGGCTAGATTGTGAGGCATTTAATCAATTAGAAACACAGTTACAATCTGAATATAAGAACAGGACATCTGCCCTAACACAAACTGAAATCAATTCCATTATGTCGCTTCACTCTAGTGGTCAACATAAAGATGTACAAGGTGTTATAAAAGTTTTGATTCAAAAATATTCTAATGAATTAGAACTCTATAATCTGAGTGCTATTTTTTTTTCTGAACATGGAAAATACAATGCGGCTATTCAATGTTATCAGCGTGTTCTTGAAATTACTCCAGAATCTGCTGTAGCGCATAATAACTTGGGACTTGCCTTTCATAACCTTAATCGATTTGATGTAGCCATTAAAAGCTATAACAAAGCCTTCACACTTAAACCAAACTATGCCGAGGCTTACTATAATCTTGGTATGACCCTTAGCACGGTTGGTCAACTAGATGCAGCGGTTAAAAGCTATCAAATAGCGTTAATGATTAAATCCAATTTTGCTGAGGCACACAATAATTTAGGTAATATCCTTAGTGATCAGGGCCAATTGGATGAAGCAATTAAAAACTTTACACAAGCGATAAAAATACAACCCGACTACGCAGAAGCTTATAACAATTATGGCATTACCCTTAATAAACGTGGCAAATTTAATGCTGCCATTAAGAACTACCAGAAAGCCTTAGAGATTAACTCAGACTATGCAATAGCACATTACAACCTTGGAAATATTTTTAAAGATCTCGGGCAATTGGATGTAGCCGTTAAGAGCTATGAAAAAGCGCTGATGATTAAACCAGATTATATTGAGGCACATAACAACCGTTTATTTACTTTCAATTATCTTACAAATTACGATGCCGAATTAAACCTTACAGAAGCAAAAAAATTCGGCATACTCCTGAAGGAAAAAGTAACGTCTCGTTTTCCAGACTTTCAAGGTTCTAATGAGCCTGTCCGGCTTCGGATTGGGTTTGTATCGGGTGATTTTCGTATGCACGCAGTGGGTCATTTTTTAGAAAATATTTTGTCACAACTGACTCAAAGTAAAGTTGAGTTGATGGCCTATATCACATACCCTAAATTCGATGACTTATCGGCGCGGATTAAACCTTATTTCTTTGATTGGAAAATTCTTTATGGACTCAGCGATGAACTGGCCGCAAAATTAATCAACGATGATGGTATTCATATTTTGATTGATCTTTCTGGGCATACAGCACATAACCGCTTACCCATTTTTTCTTTTAAACCGGCCCCAGTTCAAGTCAGTTGGTTGGGTTATTTTGCTACAACAGGGTTAGCTGAAATAGATTATATTGTAGGAGACCCTTATGTTACCCCTCTTGAGGACCAGGTTTTTTTTACCGAAACAATCTGGCAACTTCCTGAAACGCGTTGGTGTTTTACACCGCCTGATTACAACATTATTTGTGGAAGTCTTCCAGCATTTCATCTTAAGTACATTACCTTTGGTTGCTTTAATAACTACACCAAACTGAATGACACCGTAGTCGCGTTATGGGCAACAATACTTAACCATGTTAGCGATAGTCGTCTTTTTCTTAAAGCCAGTCAATTTGGCGATCAAACGGTACGACAGGGAATCATTGAACGATTTTTGATTTATGGAATTGATGACAAAAGGATTACTCTTGAAGGCTTTGATTCACGTGAAAAATATTTTTCTGCCTATCAGCACATTGATATCGCTTTAGACCCCTTTCCTTTTACCGGAGGAACAACCACCGTGGAAGCCTTATGGATGGGCGTACCAGTGCTAACTTTACAAGGAAATTCACTTGTTTCCAGACAAGGCGTTGGGATCTTAATGAATGCTGGTTTACCCCATTGGGTTGCTAAAGATCAAGATGAGTACCTGACTAAAGCAATCAGTTTTTCAAAGAACTTAGATAAACTTGCCACGCTTCGCTCGGGTTTGCGAAAGCAAGTATTAGCATCACCACTCTTTGATGCTGTGCGTTTTACAAATAATTTTGAGAAGGCACTTTGGGCGATGTGGCACCAGTGGTTAAAAGATAAAAACAACATCACATAAAAATTGAATTTGAATAAATATTAATCAAGGAGTAACGGTTCAAAATGTTTTGACGACGTACAAGTTAGTAATTTTTAAGAAAAAATATCTTGGTTTAAAATTATTTGTTATTGTAAATAATCTTCCAGATAAAATAAACATAACCAGACTACTCTTAATTGAGTAATCTTCAGGTCGGGGTTAAATCACAGGTTTATGTAAAAAAATGGATTTTTAGTGGCGTATTCTGAGAGCGATGAGAAAACCTTAACATATCTACATTTTTTTAGTTAGGAGGTTAAATGAGCTACAAGATTGTTTATACTTGTCCATCCACTAACGTCGCTGTTGGTGGTATAAAGCAAATATACAAAAATTCAGAAATGCTCTCTAAAAACGGCTTTAATAGCGTTGTTTGGCATCCCGATAATCATGAATTTGTATGTGATTGGTTTGAACACCAAGCCACAGTATACAAAAGTAATAAGTTGAATAAAGACACAGACTTTGTAATTTTACCTGAAGTAATGTGGGGTTATGCCAAAGTATTATTGAAGTACAATGTAAAATACGCATTGAGACCTTTGCGCGATCAGCTCACATAGCCAGTTAAATTCTGGGACTTCGTTTTTTTGATTCCATTTTGCCCAATAGGGACAATATATCGTCTATATCTACTGAAACACATCTGCTTTCCCCCATCATTCTGTTTTTCAGGCATAACTTGCCCGCTGAATAGACCTGCCACGTTTGATGTTGTGTGCCACACACATTAATTGAAAGCGTGTGCGATTACGCTTGATACCCAGGTAACGAGCCTTTGCCATCCCATAATGCAGTTTCAGCACACCAAAGACACGCTCGACGGTACTGCGAACACCGGAATGGGTTCGATTAAAGAGCCTATCTTCTGCTGTTAAAGGGCGGTTACGATAGGCGCGTTTTGTGAGTCTGTTCCCAATGCCTTGTTGCGAAAGCCAATCTGCGTGTTTCTGGCTTTGGTAAGCACTATCGGCATAGACCGCGGATTCATCACCTTCTAGTAAGTCGGTAAAGCAGTTGGAGTCATGCACGCTACCCGAGGTGAAGTCTGCTGCCTTGATCAGGCCATCTTCATCAACACTCAGGTGGGCTTTGAAACCATAGGTGCTGTTACGCTTTCCGTCAGAACCTCTCTTGACGTTCCAGTCAGCGTCCGGGTCCTGAGTTGAGCCACCACTCTTGGTCTTGTTGGGCCGACACTGCTTGGCTTCGATGACACTAGCATCAACAATGCTGACGCCGCCTGATTTGATGTAGAGACCTTGCTCAATGAGTTGATCATTGATTTCTTGCAGTAATGGTTCCATCAATGCGCGTCTTTCCAACTGCTGACGAAAACGCCAGAAGGTGCTGTGATCTGGAATAGACTCCGTGATATCCAACCCTACAAA
>ENA-OSET01003726-OSET01003726.1-sediment-metagenome-genome-assembly--contig:-NODE-3726-length-13823-cov-14.383312_pt1 | contig 13823 bp, 12 predicted proteins | sample MGYA00237882_ERZ534229 | MGnify/ENA primary metagenome ERZ534229 (study PRJEB26408, sample SAMN06266212) | sediment metagenome | isolation source: Hudson Canyon methane seep mesocosm | place...
TGTCGTTGCACAAAATATTGGGAACGAACCACACTAGTTCCTGAGTGTATTGACCTAAAGCAACATGATTTTTCTGAGTATACATGGCTTCCAGCTACTTGTGCATACCGCTTACTAAGCGATGGAAAAACGCTACCTAACTGGCACCCTCTGATTTCAGGGACACAAAGAAGCGTACAGGATGCAGGAGCTTCAATTAGTAGCTTTGCTATGAAAGAGTCTCAAATTGACGATCTAGAAGATCATATTATTGAATGGCTGGATTAATAATAGTCGAGTCAGTTGAAAATTGGCTAAAGGTACAACTATACAAAACAACAGAATTCACTTTACTTGGGTATTAATTTGACCTTGAAGGATGAGCAAATAAGCTTATTAAAATAGTACGGGGATATAAATTTTATGATGATTGTAGGAAAAAATTGAAAACACAAACAAAATGTACTTTATTTCTCTCGGCTATGCTCGTAATAGAAATTCTTCCAGTCCCATTAACTTCAATTTTCAGTCTATATGTAGTTCGTAAAAGACCTCTGTGGCTGCCAGGTATAGTCGAACGGCTTTATATAGAAAAAGATATAAAACACGATACAGCCCAACCCCATCCTGATAAAACAAGCTCAATAGTAACCCGTAGACGATGTACTATTGGCTTATCTATAATGATTCTTTTTGACTTTCTTGTTCCATTTACGATCTTAATGGGGCTATATATTACCCGAAGGCGACCAATATGGTTTAAAAATATTGTATCCCGACTTTATGCTGATTTACTTGTTAAGAATAAAAATATTGATTACCCAGTAGAGGTGTTAGATGGAGGGCCTACTGATTATAAAACTTTAGAAAAAAAAGTTATTGAACTGCAGAAAAGCAATAATGAATTTGCTCTTAATATAACCATCAAGAACAAAAAATATGAAGACCTTCTGAGATGAGTTGACTCTCATTTTGAGTTTTTTCTTTGCCCCCCTCAGGTCAAATCTAGCCAGAACTTAACTCATAAAGTACCGCATTATCAGCTCCGTTTCCATGATTTTTAGCGACAGTAAACTGCCTAGTTTTTTGACTCAAAAAATGCATCTCCTTAACCTATCTTTATTAACAATAATTTAGTCACATTCAAAATACTCTATACAGACTTGGTTTCTTCCTGCTTTTTTTGCTTTATATAATGCACGGTCAGCTCTACTAATTAATTCTTCTACCAAATCTTTCTTTTGAGGCACGACACTACTAACACCCAAGCTAATCGTCAAATAGCGATATGACTCTAAATCATCACGATAAATATCTAATGCCTGTATCGCTTTACGCAACTCTTCTGCAATGTCTTTTGCTTTATCTATTTCAGTATGAGGCAAAACAACACAAAACTCTTCCCCCCCATAACGCGCAACAAATTCCCCCGCTCGCTTGATTGTAATAAACATTTCTTGAGCACAGCGCCGTAAAGCATCATCTCCTGCTAAATGTCCAAAATGATCATTAAATCCTTTAAACCAGTCAATATCAATCATGATAATGCTTAAGCTAGCTCTTTCTCGGCAATGACGCCGGAACTCTTGATCTAAAGTTCTATTTAAAAAGCGTCTATTTGCAATTCCAGTTAAATCATCTTGGTTAACCAGCTGTTTAACTTTTTGCGTTTCTTCCGCTAAAGCCTGAGAAGTTAGAATCAATTTTTGACGCATATTTACAATACGCTGCATTGCATGTAATTTAGCACCTAAAGCCTCTTTTTCAATCGGCTTATGTAAGAAATCATCCCCTCCACAATAGATACCTTTTGCAAAGGATTTAGTATCTAACGTACTACTCAAAAATAAAATTGGCCGCCAGCCATCATCATCGCCTCGTAGCTTTTGAACGACCGCATAGCCATCCATTTCAGGCATTTGTACATCTAATAGAACAAGGTCTGGATTTTCCTGCTTAAACAAAATGATCCCTTGTTCACCGGAGTCTGCTAATACAACCTCATGCTCCATCGACAATAAATGTCGCCGTATAATTAATCGATCTGAAGGCGCATCATCAATAACTAAAATTTTCATAACTGTACTTTATCAAGTTCCAATAAAACTTGATAATATTCCTTTATTAGTTGCTCTATTATATGGCCCATCGACTTAAGTTCTTTGTTATCAGCTAATTTCTCTAATTCTGAGGCAATCTTACTCAGCTTAATAGCGCCAAGATTTGCTGAAGGTGATTTCAAACTATGTGCTAACTGAGCTGTTTTCTCATTGGGGATTTGTACCATACCTTGCTCAAACTGATAAATAATATCTTTAATTGTTTGCACAAGTGATACATAAATTTCAGGAAAATCCTCCTCCATTTCTTTTTTTAGTTTTTCTAATACTAAAATATCTAAAGTTTTATCTTGCTCCTGCCGTTCTAGTGAATCACTTTCTATCTTTTTATTACTGGTCCCTTGATTATCAACTATCTTTTGTAAACAACCGGGAATCCATTGACTTAAAGCCTCTAATAGAAATTCTTTTTTAAAAGGCTTCGTCACAACCTCATCCATACCTGAATCAATGCAATGCTGACGATCCTCATAGCTACTATTAGCCGTCAATGCAATAATTGGAATACGTTCGCCACTTTTAAGCTCTTGTGCACGAATTATTTTTGTTGCCTCATAGCCATCCATTATTGGCATACGGCAGTCCATTAAAATTAAATCAAATTCTTCAGCTTGCCACAGATCAAAAGCTTGTTGTCCATTTTCTGCAAGCATACAGGTAAGCCCTGATTTCTTAAGCATACTGATTGCTATTTTTTGATTTACCGCATCATCATCAACAATTAAAATTTTAGCATCAAAAATAATACTTTTATTGACTACCTTTTCATTTGGCAACTTTTGTATAACCTCTGCACTTGTGCTTAAAGGTAAGATAACCCAAAACTCAGAACCCTGCCCTAAAATAGAATTAACACCGATATCACCCTGCATTAACTTTACTAATTTTTTACTAACAGCAAGCCCTAAGCCACTTCCACCAAACCGGCGTGTCGTCGTCTGATCTGCTTGTACAAAAGGGTCAAATAAATGCTCTATACTTTCAACAGCAATACCAATCCCAGTATCTTTAACAGACATTTTTAGGTTAACTTGTTCATCTGAAATAAGGTCATAAGCAACGCTAAGGTGAATATAACCTTGCTCGGTAAACTTAAATGCATTCGCCAATAAGTTTAAAATAACTTGCTGTATTCGTGTCGAATCCCCCATAAAGTCTCTCGGGCACTCTGTTGGATAAAATACTTTTAACTCTAATGCTTTCTTTACATTATTAGCCTGAATAATCGCTAAAGCATTAGCAATCGTTTTCTCTAAATTAAAACTACGATTTTCCAGGGTAACATGATGCTCCTCAAGCTTTGATAAATCGAGAACATCATTAATAATCTCTAATAAAGAACTGCCTGAACGCAAAATAACATCCACACTCTCACGCTGCTCTGTATCTAAAGAAGTGTCAGCTAAAATTTGTGCCATCCCCAACACACCGTTCATTGGCGTGCGTAACTCATGAGTCATGGTCGCTAAAAACTCTGATTTCACCTTATCTGCTTCCTCAGCAATTAATTTTGCTTTTTCTAAGGCTATTTCAGTTTTTTTACGCTCATCAATATCAATTAAAAAACCGTTTAATGAAATGGGCTTACCACCTGAGTTTTTATTGACAGTGACCGTATCGCGCAACCAAATTAACTGTCCTTCTGCTTTGATCATCCGGTATTCTAAATTATAATCCTTGCCATCCTTTATTGCTTGCATACACTCTTCAATAATTCTCTCCCGATCCTGCTCAACAATATGACTTACCCAAAACCCTTTTTGCTTCCATTCTTCAATGGGGTAACCCAACATTTTTTCAGCACGCGGGGAAACATAAGTGAAACAAAAACTTTCAATATCTAAATTCCAAGCCACCATATTAGTGTTTTCAATTAAATCTCTATACTGAAACTCACTAGCAATTAATTTTGCTTCAACTTCTTTACGCTGACTGATATCCCGCGCAATGGCCTGAATAACGGTAATATTATCGTACTTAATAGATTTAGCACTTATTTCAACAGGTATTCCTGAGCCATTTCTATGCAGCAATCTATACTCAAAAAGGGCACTCCCCACTAATTTAAGTTGTTTAAACTGTTCCTTAAGTAAAGAAGCATTTTCTTTTATCTCTAAGTCAGTAATCTTACGTTGTAATAATTCATCATGCGTATAACCCAAGAAACGAGGGGCATTCTTATTAGCTTCAATAATTTGTCGAGTTTTCAAATCAATAATAAAAATTAAATCATTATTACCCTCAAATAACTGCCTAAAGCGTAACTCACTTTCCTGCAGGGCTTTAGCCGCTTGTTTCCGTTCGGTATAATCTAACTGTACGGCAACAAAATGGGTCACCCGACCTTCAGTATCTTTTATCGGCGCTATACTCTCCCACGCCCAATAAAGTTGTCCACTTTTCTTACGATTAAGAAGTTCACCTTCCCATTTATTACCCGCCAGTAGAGTGCTCCATAGCTCTGAATAGACTGCCTCAGGTGTGCTACCTGACTTTAATATCCGAGAAGTAACCCCAATAGCTTCTTCACTTGTATAACCAGTAATATCAGTAAAATTAGGGTTTACATATTCGATAATTCCCTTATTATCAGTGATAACAACGATATTGGCACTTTGAGAAACGGCTAATGATAACTTTTTAAGTTGTTCATTCTTTTGATAAGTTTCTATAGCAAGTGCTGTCAAAAGAGAAAACTCATACATCAAATTCAAATTTAATTGACTAGGTGTTGCCGGTTGGTGGTAGTAAATAGAAAAAGTGCCTAGTATGTCATTTTTTGAAGAAAAAATGGGCTGGGACCAACAAGCTCTTAACCCTGCAGACTGTGCCAACTCTTTATAAGCCACCCAATCGGGGTGAGTCATCAAGTCTTCAACAATAACCTGCTCCCCTCTAAAAACCGCAGCACCACATGAACCCGCATTAGGGCCAATTTCTGCTCCCTCTAATGCCTGCATATAATGCTCGGGTAATCTTAAACTAATCCCTTCAACAAAATGCTTTTTTTGTTTATCCAGCAATAGAATAGAGCCTACCATTTCAGGGTGCTCTGCCTCTAAATGTCGAATTAAAGCTTCTAAAATTATTTTAAGCTGCCCGCCTTTTGCAAGCAATTCTAGAATTTCATTTTTAGATTCCAGAACTATTTGATTCTCATGGAGCTCATTCTCAACCCGCTTTCTCGCAGTTATTTCAATAGATAAGCGCCAGTTCCACAATAAAACTAAAAGTATGATTAATAATGCAACTAAACTAATATAAAAATACTTTTTATAATCAAATCGCTGTTCATAATTAACTGAGATCCACTGTTGCTGAATTTTCTGTTTTTCCTGATCAGAGATACTATCTAATGTTTTTTGAATGATCGACAGTAAAACCTCATTCCCTTTTGGCACAGCAACCCCTAGAGCAAAATCATAAGGTGTTGTGCCACTAATTCTCAGGTTACTAATACCCATGTGAGTAATGCTATAACTCACAGATGCCAAGTTATCGATCAGCGCATCTACCTCGCCTGAAGAAACCCATTTCAATGCTTGCTGCAAGTCTTTTGCCGGTTTTAGCTTAATACTGGGGTGGTTATTACGCAAAATATCTTGAGTAACATAACCATCAATAACTACGACAAGCTTATTTTCTAATTCTTTAAGATCACTTATAAAAAGACTCTCCTTCTCCGTAACAATTACCATAGGGTAATTAATATGAGGCTTGGTAAAATCTAAAAAATCTTTTCGTTGTGGAGATTCCATAACAGCAGGTAATAAATCAAGCTTATTGCTTTTAGCACTCAAGACCACATCTTTCCAAGTCGCATTATCTTGTACGATAAATTCTAAGCCAGTCTTTTCGGATATAAGCTTCATATATTCAGATGCCATTCCTAAATAGTGCCCTTGCTCATCTATAAATTCAAAAGGAGCCCAATTAGGATCTACACCTATAGTGACTTTTGGGTACTGTTTAATCCACAACTGTTCCGCGTCTGTTAGTTGAAGAGACTCTTTTACTGAATGATAAATAAAATCTTTTAAAACAAAATCATTAGGAATCATCTCTAACGATTTATATAGCTCAACAATTCTATCTATCCGCCCTAAATCGATGGTACCTAAAGGGATATTGTTAGGCAAAATATATCGATAAAGTGTTTTTGCTTCAAACTCTAATGCTGATCTTGTTTTCTGAGTAGAATATTTTTCTAAAATTAAATCAATTATTTTTTGAGGATTTGCTAATGCATATTCCCAACCTTTTAAACTGGCTGCAATAAATTGCGCTGATTGCTTAGGGTTGGTTTGTAAATACTGATTACTAGTAAAAATATTATTTCCATAAAAATCAATCCCGTAATTTATGGGGTCAATAACATTATATTTAACCTGTCTTTCTTTTAATATGCCAGGTTCATTAGTCGCATAAGCACCAATAATATCAACCTCACCCTTAATAAAATCATCCAGATTAAAGCTGTGCTGTTGACGTATCGTTTGCTGCAAAGTCACTGATTCAGTATTTAACATTGCCATAATTAACGCGTTTTCTTGATCATGCTCATCTAGCATAATCTTTTTACCCACCATTTGTGCGGGGCTATATATTCCTGAATCACCTCGGCTTAACAGCACCATGGGCGAATGCTGAAAAATATTGGCTAATAATACAACCGGCTTACCACGACTTTTATCAATAATGAGGGAGGTATCACTAATACCAAATTGTGCCCGCCCATCAAGCACTTCATTGACTAAGTCCATACCACTTTGATATTCACGTAACTCGACATCTAGCCCAACATCTTTATAAAAGCCTTGTTCAATAGCAGCATAGAATCCAGCAAACTGAAATTGGTGTTTCCATTTTAATTGTAAAGTCACCTTTGTTAAGGGTGCGGCTAAATTAGTATTGCCGTAACAAGCTGAATAGCTTATACAAAAGGTAAGAAAAAATAGAAGGACTGCTTTTATTTTCATAATTTGAAATTATTAATATATTTCATTCTGCGTATGTGGGCAGCACTCGGTTAAAAATAAATAATCTCTAGCGATTTTGGCTTGCTGCTTACCTTTGCCCCCCTCTAATTCAACCGCTAATTTGCCTTGGAGAAAAGCTTCTTGAATATGTGGATCATTCGCTACAAATCTCGCAATTTGTAGCATATTATTTGTCGTTTCTTTGAATGAGTGTTTAAAAGTCGCATGTTGGCTCTGCGCACCCTTCTCTAGCGCCGAAACTAATGCTTTTTGAGACTGGGGCTAAGCAATACCAACAAAAGTAATATCAAATACAGCAATAAGAAAACTAAGAAGGAATACAGAAATCCACCGGATATGTTTCGGGCTGACCTTCTTAAAAATCACGGTACAACGTAGTGAAACCTGACAACTAAGGACTTAATCAACAGCATTGCCCCCTCCCTTTAGACATAGCTACTACACAAGTCTTAAAGCCTTCTCCAGATTGTATTCCCTTCACATTCAATTATTGTGTACCATCATCAGTGATTAATAGGTAAGTGGAAGTTCAAAAGAACCTGTAGCCCGTATGAAGCTTGCGTAATACGGGATTTCGATGCACTGTTTATCCCGTATTCCGTACCTCCATACGGGCTACGGTTCTGATGCTACGCTCCTTGTTGTATTTCATAAGAGCGAAAGCATTCAATTGCTGCGTAACATGAGTCACTAAAGCAAACAGCGTATTCTAATTGTCTCCCACCCAACCCTCCCCAGCAAAAGGGAGGGCTTTTTTATGCCCAAGTTGTGTAGGTACCTATGCCTTTAGAGACGGTTTTTAAGAGCAAAAGTAATTAAAAAATCCACATGTAATGGTGACATAGCTTAATTAAGCGAACTATAAAATTAAACAAAAATACCAAAACTTTAAATTGATAACTTACTCGTCAATTTTTACTAACCATCCTTTAGAGGCAGGACATTTTTTATAGTCCACTGTTACCTGAATTCGAGCCGCTGTGCCTTTTAAGCTTTCAGGTAATTTTCCGGTGTACAAAAAAAAGTTCTTTTTATCTACCACATCAAGTTTAACGTGAATTTTCTTAACAACGACCGATACATCATCAGAGTTTTTAATCCCTGTTACCCAAAAAGAAAATTCTGACTGAGGTGCCACTTGATCTAAATGTTTTGGCTTTACGTGAGAAATAATAGTCGTTTTACAAGCACTTTTACTGCCTCCTTTACCACCATTACCGCCTCCACCATGATTGGCAGCAGAAAATACTGATGTGGACATTAAAAATAAAACTGAACTTAATACCGGTATTAAAATAATTTTCTTCATGTGTTAGTTCCTCTAGTAATAAATACTCTTTTATTATAAGCGATTTTTGCACATCATAAGCTAAGCCATTTACATTAATTCCCGCATTACAACAAAACCTATAACTACCCTCATTCTACAACCATTAAGATATAAGCCCCTTCTCCAAAGGCATCGCTATCTACACAAGTCTTAAAGCCTTCTCCAGAGGGAGAATAGATAAGTGCCTGATTTTATTCTCCTCGCCCCTGCCCTCTCCAGCAGGAGAGGGAGTCATTGAGTGCTATAACTCATTGTATTTTAATTGTAAAAAGTTGTGTAGATAGCTATGCCATACGAGCTACAAAACACTTAAGTCAACAGGATTGAACTCCTAAGCGCGGAAAATAATTATTTATTTAACTTGGCTATATGCACTTCTTTACTTTAATGGCGACTGTGCCGATGCTTAGGAAAGCAACACCCATGAGGACGAGCGTAACTGGCCAGCCCAATGAATTTACGAAATACTCTGCGGAGTAATACCCAATAAATGCAAGCATTGAAATGACTGTAGTTAGTAACAGTGCCTGGCTTTGCAACACCACACAAGCATAAAGAATAGATGCCGTTACTGCAAGATAGAGGAGTTCAACGGAAGTATTCTGCACCAGGTCGAACAAACCACTATAGGTCATGATTGAACCCATAAAATAGCCGAGTCCTACTAAACGGTGATAGCGCCCCTCCTTTTGCAATCCGTAAGCAGTTAACATCACGCACACTCCTGTGACTAAGCTCGCCCAATTAACGGCTGTGAACATTGCTATGCAGTCGAACAAGCCACTGTCCAGCCAACAGGCCCCTACTAACAAAGTAGGTTCTACGAGTACACGGTGAATGGTTTTTTCTAGTGCATTGCCCACTAAAAACACCGAACTGCCAAGAATAATGGCTATATAAGCAATCGGGATACCAAGCATATCAAACCCTACGTACATAAACCCATAGACATAGAAGAGAGCCGTGAATGCCAGCACCGTACGCTGATATTTTCCGAATAATACGCCCTGATGCAGAGTCATCATACCGAAGACAAAGAGCATTGCGGCACGCCAGTTGTCACCGTGTGGAAACACCTCATCAATGAGTACAATCCAGCCACCAGTCATCATAAGTACACAGGCGAACGTAAGTGGCAAAATGAGCCTTGGGAATTTATTTTCGTGAAGAGCTGAAACCAGTACAATGAGCAGAATGTAGCCAATGCCTAGCGTCATAAAAATACGCATCGTACTACCCATGCTATCCCAGAACATACCGATATAGGTGCTAATACCAGCGATAATAAAAATCGCGCCGAGATAGCTAAAGAGAGTCATGGCAATATCGCCTTTGCTGCGCTCAGTAGCCGAAGAACTGCTAGAACCTGGTGCATAAAAGGCGGTTTCGACTTCGGCGGGCGTGATGTCGTAAGTATTCATGAGTTGCGTTATATTCTTTAACGCACCAAACTTATCTGTTGCGCTCGATATGCCAAGAATCCCAGCCACCAATGGCCAGCCCCATATACCACCGCCAATCAACAAGAATATGACGATGAGGACCAATAGCGAAATCATGGAGATACAACCCACCCGATGAAGTGGGTCGTATGACTGTAATATCGACCCATGGCATTTGGTAGATGAATGCTGCGCCCATTTTTCGTCAGCATCGCTTCATGGCGATATCGTGATGAATAAAATAGACCGCCAAATACATTACCCGAATAGCGATCCCTGCCTACGCTGAATTCGTATCCATCCGGTGCAATGCTAGATGAATCAATTATCACTCCCTCAAGATCAGGAACATCAATCAGAGTTGTTTTTAATATGTCTTCGGGAGTTGCTAACCTTTTTGCAGGCAGAGTAAGCCTGGGGGGTAATACCATAGCTATTTCTTTCACTGCTCCGGTTTTGGGGTCATAACGCCAAAGACGAGGTTTTCTGCTACCTCGAGTACTGCCTTGATAAATGACCTGAACCTTCTGCTCTACAACGGATACCTGCACACCATTTTGATCATTGTAGTATTCCGTTACATAAAGTACGTCGTGTTCTGGAGGATCTACCAGAAGGTTGGGGATTCCCGAAATCAATAGGAATACCATAACGAGTAACAGCGGTAATCCCAGGCCAAAAGCAATGGTGGGGTTCTCACGGAGGAATGATTTCATATCAACGTCTCCCTTAATATGATGATGTGATTATATACAGCTAAACGAGCAAAAAAGAAAATTCAATTTTCTCAACTCAATCGTCCCCTTTGAAACTAGTGCTTACATTTTGTTAATCGGTTTGCCGTTCGTTAGAGACAACCAACCAATTGTAATTCTATAAACCAGCCAGAGTATCGTCGTAAATAAGGTAAAAATACCGATACCAGAGCCAAAAGTTAGCGCTGAAATTGCTATGCCTAATAATGTTACCCAGCAGGTTTTTATTTGCCAATTAAAATGCGACTCTAACCATGTATCTTTTACTTCTTTTCGTCGAAAAATATTAAATGCCACACCCACCAATAAAGGCAAGCTTGCAAAGATAAAACTGAGCGCCTGACATAAGTAAACCGTTGCTGTCACTCTTTTTAATACTTGTAGTTCTTCATTCGATAAATTGTTCATATCAGTACCTATTATGAATATACTCTATAAAACATCGTTTGATTACATGCCACTAAAACTATTATAACGCTGACAGAGTGGTCCTACTATATAACATGCCACTGATTCCTAACTATTTCTATCTGTAAATCTTATTTCGATCATGCGTTTGATAGAAATCAATCTCCGGCCCCAATGGCACGATACCGGTTGGATTAATCATCTTATGACTACCATAATAATGATTTTTTATATGTTGCATATTAATGGTTTCTGCAATGCCTGGCTGTTGATATAAGTCACGGGTATAAGCCCAAAGGTTTGGGTAATCGACCAACGGCTTTAGGTTGCATTTAAAATGTCCATAATAGACCGCATCAAATCGAACTAAGGTGGTAAATAAACGCCAATCCGCTTCAGTAATTTTGTCACCTGTTAAGTAACGTTGATTTCCTAATACCTGTTCTAGCCAATCGAGTGACTCAAACAAATCGACAACGGCTATTTCATAAGCTGGCTGTGTAGTTGCAAATCCCACTTTGTAAACGCCATTATTCACGGTGTCATAAATACGCGTATTCAGTGCATCAACCTCTTCGCGCCGTGCTTTAGGGTAATAATCGCCCTCGGTTGCGCCTATTTCGTCAAAGGCACTGTTAAACATACGAATAATATCTGCCGATTCATTGGAAACAATCGTGTGGTTTTTTTTATCCCATAATATTGGGACAGTAACTCGCCCAGAATAATGGCTATCCGCTTGTAAATAAATTTCACGTAAATAGCTGGCATTAAATAAAGGATCATCAATAACGCCGTCACCTTGTTGAAAAGTCCAACCGTCCTCAGCCATATGCCAATGCACGACTGAGGTGGAAATCATCTTCTCTAAACCCTTAATTTTTCTTAAAATCAAAGTACGATTCGCCCAAGGGCAAGCATAAGACACGTATAAATGATAACGATTTTCTTCTGCTTTAAAGCCTGATTGACCACTAGGGCCAGCCGCTCCATCTGGAGTTACCCAGTGTCTAAATTGGGATTCTGAACGCACAAATTGCCCCTTAGTTTCTTCCGTTGGATACCATTGATCCTGCCACTTACCCTCGACTAATAACCCCATCTTATTATCCTCACAAAAATGTATTGTTTTGAAAATCGTTAAACGCCTGTAATACTTCGGCCTTAGTATTCATCACAAAAGGGCCGCCTCGTGCAACAGGTTCATTTAAAGGCTGACCTGCCACTAATAAAAATCGAGTCGCTTCGGTTGCAGTCACTTTTAGCTGATCACCTTTTTGTAAAATTCCTAATCGACGACGATTTATTAGATTTTCTGGCTCACCAATGGATAACTGACCTTCAATCACAAAAATAAACACATGATCATCAATGCCCACATTTTGTTCAAAGCTTTGCTCTGCGGGTAAAGACACATCCATATAAACGGCATTAACCGTGGTATTAATCACAGGCCCTATTGTGCCATTATTGCTTACCCCTGCGATCACACGTATTTCAGCACCATTATCTAACTGCTCAACGGCAATTTGATTCGCAGGAAATTCTTGGTAAGCGGGGACTTGCATTTTATCTTTAGCAGGCAGGTTGACCCATAATTGAAAACCCTGCAATAGCCCCTCTTCCTGCTCTGGCATTTCTGAATGAATAATCCCTTTGCCCGCGGTCATCCACTGAACGTCACCCGCCTCAATTACCCCTTCATGCCCTGCACTGTCTTTATGGCGCAATCGTCCCGACAATAAATAAGTGACCGTTTCAAACCCACGGTGCGGGTGATCGGGAAAACCGCCAATATAATCATTGGCTTTGTCCGATTCAAAAACATCAAATAATAAAAATGGATCTAACATATTTATCTCAGGCGACCCAATCATGCGCGTTATTTTTACGCCATCTCCATCACTGGTAGATAAGCCTGTTATCACGGTTTTTAATTCCCGAATTTGAGTATTCATTTTAATCACCATTGAATCGTTTTAAACCAAAGTAGTACTCGCCTTTTAATCTAACAAGGTTTGCACGGCATTAAGTAACTGCTCATTAATCTCAGTGTTTTTTATACGCCCTAATTCCACATCAAAATTGCTATGAAAACTGGGTATAGACAGACTCGCTTTGACCACACCGTCAAAATGTGGTGCAGATGTTTTTGCGATGTCTAATACACGCGCAGCTCCACCTGGGCCTGGTGAAGTTGCCAATAAAACCATATCCTTTTGTTGATATAGTTTTTTATTGATACGAGAACACCAGTCAAATAAATTCTTATACGCGGCGGAATAAGTCCCGTTATGCTCAGCAAATGAAATAATCAATGCATCACTCTCAGCAATTTTTGCTAAAAATGCTTTTGCCAATTCAGGTTGGCCGAGTTCCGCTTCTTTATCAACACTGAATAACGGCAGCTCATAGTCATTTAAATCCAATACTTCAACAGAAGCATCCTCTAATAATCCTGCTGCATAACAGGCTAATGCTTTGTTAATAGACTGTTTACTATTACTGGCAGCAAAGGCTAAAATTTTCATACGATTTCCTTAATGATTAGTTTAATAAAATTCTACTTTTACATTGATTTACTTTTAAGTAAATAACCCAAAGCATAAGCCCCCACTATTTTTCTCACTGAGAGAAACAATCCACCCGTCAATATAAGTACCGAATATCAATAATGTAGATTATTCTTAAAAGCTGAGTTAAGTTTACGTGTTGACTTAAAAAGAATAAATACCAATAATTGCAAATCATTGTTCACTTTAGGAGAACTACCCGTGGGTCAATTTGAA
>ENA-OSET01003727-OSET01003727.1-sediment-metagenome-genome-assembly--contig:-NODE-3727-length-13821-cov-7.999636_pt1 | contig 13821 bp, 11 predicted proteins | sample MGYA00237882_ERZ534229 | MGnify/ENA primary metagenome ERZ534229 (study PRJEB26408, sample SAMN06266212) | sediment metagenome | isolation source: Hudson Canyon methane seep mesocosm | place...
GATCACTATCAAATGCCACTGGTCATTAAACCAGTTTTACCTATGATGATGCGCGGAATGAATGTGCCAGAAGCTAAAAAAATGTATATTTTTCTTGATACCAAACGTGAAGCGCGAAAGCTGGGGATACCCTATGGATTTGTTGCTGATCCTCTTGGGGCTGCTGTCGAAAGGTGCTATGCCCTTGTTCAATATGCACAATCAGAAAATAAGTTACAAGGGTTCTTATTAAGCTTTGCTCGTGGTGTAAACGCGGAAGGCATACGAGCAGAAACGGATCGAGGTTTAGAAAAAATTGTCACCCGTAGCGGGCTCAACTGGTCAGTCGCCAAGACCAAACTGTCTGATATTAGTTGGCGTCAATGGGCACAAGCAAACTTGGATGAAATGTTTGCCATGGGATGCTGGGGAGTTCCGAGCATTCGTTATGGCGAGACACATTTCTGGGGCCAGGACCGATTTGGCATGATAGAAGTTGCTATTAAGAAAGACTTAGAAAAGGCGGCAACTTGCTTGAAAAATAGTGGAAGCACCTGATCATAAAAATAAGAGTTCATAAAACGCAAAAATGCGCTGCACTCCCTGACCTGCCGTTCACGCTCATGTGTACGGCAGATTAATAGGCTATGTAAATAAAAATTAGCGATTCAATTTTGCAGCCAGAACTTCTACTTTTTTAATGCTAGGTTCTTCAGACAATAATTCTTCAGTATTTGCCATCAGTGCTGCTGCGATTGGGCCAGCGAGATGAGCATCTCGATCAGCGTCATTGGCAAATGCATCAAAAATTCCGAAAGTTAATGCATCAATTTTTATTGCAAACCAAACAGTTGTGAATTCTTCTTCATTCGCAAGTTGCAAAGCACTTTTCAAAAAATCTTCAACGGCTTGTTCTTTTCCAGCTTTAGCTTTAACGGTTGCGAGTATTGCTGTGTTTACCATGATTATGTTCCTATCGTTGCATGTGGAGACACCAATATTAGTCTTGTGATAAGATCTACTAAAGTGGCTATAACGCCAATAATATAGGTAATATCGCCATGCGTATTTATATTATCGTACTTGAAGGTGTTTTTGACATAGGCCTTTCTTCGTTGATGGATGTCATCGGTACTGCTAATGAACTGAATCCTTCAGATGAAAGTTCTATGATATTAGATGTTCATTTAGTAGGGGTAAGGCATAGCGTTAATACTGCACAAGGTTTAAGTGTACCTATTGAATTAGCCTCAGATTTACCAGTACCTGACGTGGTGTTGATCCCAGCCTTAGGCGCCAAAATGCCAGCATCACTTGAAGAGGCACTAATGCGTAGTGATGTGAGTGAGTTCAGTAAATATATAAAAAACTGGGCTGCGGCAGGGGCTTCAGTTGGTGCCGCCTGCACTGGGACTTTTATACTTGCAGAGACTGGGTTGTTAGATGGTCAACGAGCTACAACTTCTTGGTGGTTGTCATCGTTGTTTCGTCAGCGCTACCCACTAGTAGAGCTGGATGATTCTCATATGTTGGTTAACTCATCACGTTTTACAACAGCAGGTGCAGCACTAGCACACCTTGATTTAGGTTTAGGTGTAGTACGTAAAGTGAGTCCATCATTAGCCTCATTGTGCGCGCGCTATTTATTAATTGAGCAAAGGTCTTCACAAGCCGTATTTATTATTCCTGATCTTGTAGCTCATACAGATCCATTAGTTGAGCGTTTTGAACAATGGGCTCGTGCAAATGTTGCGCAAGGTTTTTCTTTAACTAGTGCCGCACGCGCTATTGGTGCAAGTGAAAGAACTTTAGGTAGGAGGTTAAAATCGGTACTTGGTAAATCGCCGCTCGCATACTTCCAAGATATAAGAGTTGAGCGTGCTGTTCATTTACTACAAACCACGAATGAAAGTGTGGAGCGTATCTCTGAGCAGGTAGGTTATTCCGATGGGGCAACCTTACGTGGATTATTACGAAATAAATTAGGCAAAGGTGTACGTGAACTACGTGAGCAGTATTGTCGAGACTAATACATATAAACGTAAAAAGGCGCTGCGTTAGTTTAATTTGTGATTACTGTTGCCTCTCATTACTAGTCAATAGACATATTTAAACGTGTTCAGTAAGTTTTAATAGATATTTATTCTATTGTTTTACCCGTTAAATCAGCAATATTATCCTAAAATAAATGGGCTAGGTAGCATCACCAAATACCCACGAATAGGAGTAAACCTGATGACTAAAATTATTTGGTTAGTAATGATTTTTTCTCTAATAGTCACCGGGTGCTCAACAAATAAGGCGTTAGATGAAGCCGCCCTATCTGAAAAGTACCCATCAGTTCAAGATTTAAAAAATGAGCTTGCGGTAAACAAAGGTGAAGAGTTAGATCTTTTATCTCCAGCCGCTTATAAAAAAGCGAATAATTCTTACCATGATGCCGTTGAATTGGCCTCCAAAGACAACCCAAAAGGTAATGAATACGCCCGCGATGGATTTTCTCAGCTGGCCGTTGCGAGAACAAATGCTGATAAAGCGCGTTATTTATTAGATGATGTGTTGATGGCCCGGAAAAAGGCTGTAGATGCGAGTGCTAATGAACGCCTTTCGTCGGAGTTTAAAGTGGCGGAAAAAGACCTTTTGGCTCTTACAACTATGATTGAGTCTGGCGATATAGAAGAAGCAAAAAGAGAGCTGCCAAAAATGTTGGTTGCTTACCAAGGTTTGGAATTAGAAGCGTTAAAAATTGAGACCGTTGAAAGCGCAAAGGTAGCTATTAATAACGCTCATGAACGCGAAATAGAAGACCTCGCACCCAAGACGTTGAGATTAGCAGAGGAAGAATATCAACTGGCGCTTAATGTATTGGATGCAGATCTCAATGATAGAACTACAGCAGAAGTACATGCGAAAAAGTCACTCTGGTACGCTCAGCAGGCGAATGAAATTGCTGATGTAGTAATTCATTTCGATTCTTCTGAATATACAGATGAAGACAAGGTGCTTTGGTATCAGGGGCAGATTTCTAGTTTGGTTTCTCCGTTGACGGAAGATGTATCATATAACTTGCCAAATAAAGAAGTTATTAAAGGCTTAAATACTAATATCCAGACTCTTTTGGATACAAATATTGCTTTGCTAGAGGAGCTGGAATCTACCGCTGCAGGTAAACAGCTAGCACTTTTACAATCTCAAGAAGTACTTCGAGAAAGTGAGACATTATCGAAGAAAGTTTCGTTTATTGAAACGTTGTTTTCTTCAAGTGAAGCTGGCGTTTATCGCCAGAATGATAACGTATTAATAAGAGCTCATGGCTTTAACTTTCCTTCTGGCAAAAGCGAAATCGAATCAACCAATTTTTCATTAGTGAATAAGGTTATTGAAGCTGTTAACCAATTCCCCGATTCAAAAGTTGTTGTTTCTGGCCACACAGATAACATTGGGAATGATGATTTAAATATACAGCTTTCAGAGGCCAGGGCACAGAAGGTAGCTAAGTTTCTTAATGAGGTGGGTAGGATTGAAACGGATCGTATCAATTTTGAAGGTTTCGGTAAGCAACAGCCTGTGGCAGATAATGGTAGTAAAGAGGGAAGGGCCGCTAATCGTAGGGTTGAGATCCTGATCGTTAACAGCTTATAGTATGAAATTAGGTGGCTTGAAAAGGAGTTCAGATGTTCCCTAGATTGCAGCGTTGTTATGCAGAAGTTATGAGGATCACTTCCGCATTATCATGCTGCTAAAACACTGAACATCAAATCGAAGAATGGAGTAATGAAAACCACTCAAAACTGGCATAATAAAACATCAGATCAGGCTTTGTCTGAACTACAAACATCACTTTCTGGTTTAAAAGAACACGATGTACAACAAAGACTGATCACCTTTGGCCTCAACAGTCTTCCACAATCAGGGAGGCGTAGTGTATTACTGCGTTTTCTTCTCCAGTTCCACAACATCCTTATATACGTCCTCTTGGGTGCTGCCAGCATTACAGCACTACTTAATCACCTAGCTGACACACTTGTAATTATTGCCGTCGTAATTATCAATGCCATCATTGGTTTTTTACAAGAGGGCAAGGCAGAGAAAGCAATGGATGCCATACGGCATATACTCGCGCTACGGGCGTTTGTAATCCGCGATGGTAGACGTCACACCATCGCGGGCGAACATCTCGTTCCTGGTGATGTTGTATTGTTAAAGGCCGGTGACAAGGTTCCGGCCGACTTGCGTTTGTTGAAAACCCACGGTTTGCAAATTCAGGAATCGATTCTCACCGGTGAGTCAATGGCAGTTGAAAAACAGACTAGGCCGGTTGAATTCGAAGCGCTTCTTGGAGACCGATCCTGCATCGCATTTAGTGGAACTGCAGTCACTAGTGGACAAGGTATGGGTATAGTAGTTGCTACGGGGGCTGATACCGAAATCGGACGTATCAGCGGTTTGTTATCACACGTTGAAACATTGAATACACCATTGGTGGCGCAGATGTCGATCTTCGCCAAATGGCTAACCCTGTTTATTCTGTCCATCGCGGGGCTGATACTAGTCTTAGGTTACTTTGTTCAGCATCACAGTTTCGCAGAGATATTTTTAGCAGTAGTCGGTCTATCTGTTGCTGCCATACCGGAGGGGTTACCGGCAGTGCTGACAATTACCCTAGCGGTGGGGATACAAGCCATGGCGCGTCGCAACGCCATTATACGCCGTCTTCCGGCCATTGAAACACTGGGCTCAGTCTCGGTGATTTGCTCCGATAAGACCGGAACCCTTACTCGCAACGAGATGAAAGTCACTTCGGTCGTCACAAGCCAAGAGTACTACAGTGTTGGAGGTATCGGCTACGAACCCACAGGCGATATCAGTATCGATGATAAGGTTATCTCTGTTATACATTATCCGACATTACTGGAACTGGGTCGTGCAGCAACGCTTTGCAACGACGCAGAACTGGTCAGAAAAAAAGACGCATGGAGTGTTGAAGGTAGTCCAATGGAAGGTGCTCTATTAGCATTTTCCAGTAAGACAGGTATAGATAGCACCGAAGATCGCAAACAATGGACACGCACCGATGTGATCCCTTTTGATACCAAGCATAAATACATGGCTACCCTAAACCATGATCATGAGAATCATGCCTTTATTTTCGTTAAGGGCGCACCGGAGACGGTGCTCGCCATGTGCTGCGAACAACGGATTGGTTTTAGTAAAACACAAACTCTTGATTATTGTTATTGGCATGAGCAGGCCACGGCAATTGCATCTCAAGGCCAGCGTGTACTGGCCATCGCAACTAAACCAATGAATCCAGAGCACACCGTTCTGGAACATATTGATATACAAGACTCTCTGGTTTTTCTGGGACTAGCTGGCTTAATAGATCCACCAAGGCCGGAAACGATTGAGGCGGTTGCCGACTGTTACCGTGCAGGTATTGAAGTAAAAATGATAACTGGCGATCACGCAGCCACCGCAGCTGCCATCGGTAGACAAGTCGGTTTAATAAATTGTGACAATCTATTAACGGGTGCAGAACTGGATAAGCTGAATGATGCCGCACTTGCATCTATTGTCAACAAAACTGGGATATTCGCGCGCACTAGCCCTGAACACAAATTGCGCTTGGTCATGGCACTACAAACAAACGGAATGACGGTTGCCATGACCGGTGATGGCGTTAATGATGCGCCTGCGCTTAAACGTGCCGATGCAGGTATTGCAATGGGAAAAAGCGGCAGCGAGGCAGCCAAAGAAGCATCGGAAATAGTTCTGGTTGACGACAATTTTGCTTCTATTATTTCAGCCGTGCGTGAAGGTAGAACAGTATACGATAACATAAAAAAAGTGATCAGCTGGACGCTTCCCACCAACGCCGGCGAGGCCATGACCATTATCCTTGCCCTAACACTCGGGTTGAGTCTGCCCATTACACCGATCCAAATTTTGTGGGTAAATATGATCACCGCTGTGACGCTCGGGATTGCACTTGCTTTTGAGCCGACAGATAAAAATATCATGAGTCGTGCTCCACGATCACGAAATGAGCCGTTGTTAGGCGGTACCCTTATTTGGCATATAGTGCTGGTAGCAAGCCTTTTCCTAGTCGGTGTGTTTGGCATCTATGATTATGCAATCATGCGCGGTTACTCCGAAAACCTAGCGCGCACCATGGCTATGAATTCACTAGTGGTATTGGAAATATTTCATCTTTTTTTCATTCGCAATATGTATGCGAGGTCATTGACTTGGAAGGCAGTACTTGGCACCAAAGCAATCTGGGTAGCAATCATTACGGTTACACTGGGACAGTTTGCATTGACCTATTTGCCTTGGCTTCAAGTTGTGTTTACGACTGAAGAAATAGGATTATTCGATGGCTTCTTGATTGTGGGTATAGGTGCCCTATTTTTTTTCATAATAGAAGTCGAAAAACAGATACGTCTTAGAATACAAAGATGAGTTTGTAAGCTCTAAATTATCAGGGCCTTAACAAATTCATGAGCAACTGTGTGCCCAAATTGTAAGTGTTAAACAATAATCTAGGCTGTCGTGCTAAACTTGGCTTCTTTGGTTGTGATCAACATATACGGTTGCAGCTTATCTTTTTACAGTAGTTTGGGTTTATGGCATGGCAGATAAAGAATTTTTCAAGGGCCGCGAGGCTATACGTGTGAATCACGTTAAATGTGGTTACGGAGCAAGGGGTAGTGTAAAAGCGGGTAGTAAGAAATATCCCCTCGCGTTGGTCGTCACAACTGAGGCTCGAAAACTTGAGGTCGAAGCGTTGGTAGCTGAAGCTCAGTTATATGCGGTGGTTAGCATTGACAGTAGTGAAGGTGCAGTTGAATCTATCACTGAGCTCTCAGCACTCCTTAACAAAAAGGGTACAGTTAAACTTGATAAGGTGCCTACACGTAACGAGCCTTGTGTTTGCGGAAGTGGTAAAAAATATAAAAAGTGTTGTGGGTGAATAGCACTTTATAAATAACAAATAGGGGCTGAGTTTTTCTACAGCCTCGTTAGCTTCCTTGTTTCACTGGTAAGGATTACTAATGAACATCAATCAAATCAATAAGCACCTTTTCAATTCACTCATGGGTCTTACTCACTGGCTCACCGAGACCGAACTCCGGAATGTTATTGGGAAACCTGTCATGAGGGGACTGGGCAGCTTAACGCTTTCAGTAAAAAAAGCTAATGAGAAAAGCACGGTGATAGATTCGGCAGAAGAATGGCAAAGAATGTTCCCATCAAAAAAGATGGTGCCAATCACAAGCATTGATGGAGCCACAGTTCATGCAGAAATTCGCAGCGAATGCCCGTATCGCGGAAGTGGTAATGTTGAAGGATGCTACCGCATGATGGAATATGATCGAAAAATGATGGAGAAAATTGGTTCAACTTTCATTGTCGTAAGGTCTCAAGCAGAACCCGGTGTCTCTCATTGCCAAATCGCGATTACCAAGAACACAACAGACCTGCCCATTGAAGCGAAGGACCGTATTGCAAGGAAGGGCCTGCGAGGGTAACTCATGACGAAAAAAACATTATCTTTGAAGGTAAAAAGAAATAAAGGCTCCAAACAAGCAGGTGAGAAGGTCAATGATGTGTCTGTTGACAACCCACAAAAGCGATTTTTAAATGGCGTAGCCATCAACCCTTCTCAGTGCATTCGGCTAGAATTAGGTTCTCAGCAACTCACCACGCGAGCGCTTGATTTGGTCACGCCAATCGGAATGGGGCAACGAGGTTTAATTGTTGCTCCACCGGGCTGCGGGAAAACGACCATCTTAAAACATATTTGCCAGTCGGTGGGGGAAGCTTATCCCGAGATAAAACTTTATGCGTTACTCATTGATGAGCGACCGGAAGAAGTGACTGATTTTAAGCGCAGCGTGCCGGCAAAAGTACATGCCTCATCTTCGGATGACAGCTATGAGCAACACGTTCGTGTGGCCAACGACCTCCTTAAAACCGCCCTTCAGGAAGCTGGCGAAGGTCACAATGTAATGATTGTGATTGATTCGCTCACAAGGCTCTCACGAGTGCATAATGCAGAGGTAAAGAGCAGCGGTCGCACTATGTCGGGCGGGGTTGACGCTAGAGCATTAGAAATACCACGGAAACTGTTTGGCGCAGCTAGAAATATTGAGAATGGCGGGTCGCTTACCATTCTAGCGACCATACTCGTTGATACGGGAAGCCGGATGGATCAGGTGATATTTGAGGAGTTCAAGGGCACAGGTAATATGGAAATCGTTTTATCACGGGAGATTGCGAATCAGCGGATTTTTCCCGCGTTGGATATTGCTAAAAGTAGCACGCGCCGTGAGGAGCTTCTTCTAAATTCGAAAGATATCGAAAATATAAGAGTTTTGCGAAGAGCTCTTAGCAATCTTAAACCTATAGACGGCGCCAGGAAACTTGTTGAGCTACTTAAAGAATACCCAACGAATGCAGAGCTGTTGAACATTAAAAACGAAAGTAAATTACCCAGAAATTGAATTAGGTATTACCGTAAGTCATGTCTGACACTTTTCCAGAAATGTATGCACGGATTTTTTAGGGACTTTACTAAGTTTTTGAATTAAGGAAAAAGGCAGGTCGTATAGATCATAACGTTCCCCAATATTTTCCAGCATAGCTATCCATAATTTGGCGGTCATTTCAGAGTCATAGAGAGCTCTGTGGAAATTACCCTGTGAAGGGATATTTGTGTAGTTAACCAAGGTACCTAATTGGTGGTTGGGTGCTTCTTGAAAGATGCGACGAGCCGTAAGCAGGGAGCAGGCAAATTCCCCTGAATAAGTACAAGATATACGCGCCAGCTCTGCATCAAGAAAGCGTTTATCAAAGGAGGCATTATGGGCCACCAGATTATGTCCTGTAATGAAGTCTGAGAAACGCGTCATTACCTCCGCACAAGGGGCAACTTCACGGAGCATAGCATTAGTGATACCAGTGTAGCCTTCAATAAAAGCACTTACTTTCATGCCTGGGTTCATTAACTCTTGGAAGCGTGCCTTTATTTCGCCTCGTTCGACAAGTACAGCACCAATTTCAATAGCACGTTCACCCATATCAGGTGACAAGCCTGTGGTTTCAAAATCTAATACGATAACCGTATCCGCTCGAGTAGAATGCTTAGGCACGTATATTTTCCTGTTAGTAAGAGGCTATTATTTATAAATAAGGTGGTCGACTTGAGATAGGGCGATCGTACATGAAACTCATTGGCCTGTGCAGTGAAATATATAAACTCAATATTCCGATAATTGTTATTATCGGAATATTAACATATTAGAAATTACATTTACTATTGGGTTATTGACAATATAGGGGGCTAGTTATCCCTTACCATCTTGTAACATGTTGAAAATAAATGATTCATATCTCGCATTAAATATTTCACCTTCAACTTAATTTACCAAGCCATTTAATATGGCTTACTATTTATCGGACGCATTTAGAATGTCTGGTTTTGCATTTGTTTAAGGGTTGTTTTAAATGAACGTGTTGCGAGTTAAGTTGATATTTTAGTCAAACAAAAGGCAAGCTCAATTAATGGCTTGTCTTTTTTATATTATGTCTACAAAAGACTTTGTTGGTGTTGTTAAATTTCCAAGCGGTATTTGTTACTGCTGTCTATACTTTCTAGATACCTACTGCCGGTATATTCTGGAATTGAATTACAGGAGAGTAAATTATGACATCCTCTGTGGTGAGCACTATTTGCCCTTTCTGTGGTGTGGGTTGCGGACTAGACTTGAAGGTTCAAGACAATCAAGTTATAGCGGTTGAACCAATCTTCCATCACCCGGTCAGCTTAGGACAGCTTTGTGTCAAGGGGTGGAATGCTGCATTCGGAATTGATCCTGGTAATCGTATCACCACGCCACTTCTCAGAAAGATAGATACTTTCCACCCCATAAGCTGGGATGAAGCACTTAATCATATAGCCAACCAGTTTACTGACATAATTTCTAATGATGGACCTGATGCATTAGGCGTTATTAGCTGTGCCAGAGCGACGAATGAAGACAATTATGCCGCTCAGAAATTTGCTCGCTGTGTTTTAGGAACTAATAACATCGACCATTGTGCGCGTATTTGTCACAGCCCAACCGTGGCAGGACTTAAGCAGACCTTAGGCTCTGGTGCAATGACCAACAGTATCTCTGATATTGATAGTGCCGACCTCTTAGTGGTGTTTGGTGCAGACCCAACAGAAAACCATACTGTACTTGGCGGTCGTATCATCAAAGCCAAAACTAATGGTGCAAAACTGTTAGTGGTAGACCCTCGAAAAACCCGTCTTGCCGAACTGGCTGATGTGCACCTGCAACTCAATGCTGGAACTAACATCGCGCTAATTAATGGATTGTTGAATATCATTTTCTCGAATAACTGGGAAGATACAGACTTTTTGGCATCACGGTGTGAAAACCAAAAGGAATTTGTAGAGAGTTTAGCTGATTACCCCGCTACCAAAGTGGCTGAAATTACGGGGGTAGCTGAAGAGCTTCTCGATCGTGCAGCGTACCTTTATAGTCATGCTCAACGGGCATTTCTAGCTTATGGCATGGGGATTACCCAATTTGTTAGCGGCACCAATAATGTTATTGGCATATCAAACTTAGCGCTTAGTTGTGGGCAAATTGGCCGAGTTGGAACAGGAATTAACCCATTACGCGGCCAAAATAATGTACAAGGTGCTTGTGATATGGGGTGTTTACCGAATGTATTTCCTGGGTATCAGCCTGTGAGTGAGCCTGCTGTTCAAGAGAAGTTTTCATCAGCTTGGGATTGTACTGTGCCCACGCAGCCAGGGTTAACCAGCTTAGGTATGGCAAAAACAGCGTTGGGAGGGAAATTCAAGGGCTTGATTGTTATGGGAGAAGATCCGGTGGTGACGGATCCTGATCAACAATTAGTACAACGTGCTTTTAGGTCTCTGGATCTTCTTGTAGTGTGCGAACTAACCATGACTGAAACCGCTAAAATGGCAGATATCGTATTGCCAGTGGTTAGCTTTGCTGAGAAAACCGGCACTTTCACTAATTGTGAGCGGCGAGTGCAACTTATTCAGAAAGCGATACCGTCATTTGCTGAATCAAAATCTGACTGGCGAATATTGTCTGAGCTCGCAACAAGAATGGGTTATAAGGGGATGGGTTGGCAGGGTGAAGAAGCTATTTTTGACGAAATGGTTCGTCTAACACCGCTATTTTCAGAGATGAGTTACCCTAAACTCATTGAATATCAAGGCTTGCAGTGGCCATGTGATGAAAGCCACCCAGATGGAACCATGTTGCTGCATAGCACATCATTTTCTACGGCGAACGGTAAAGGAAAGTTAATTCCCGTAAGGTATGTTCCCCCTGATGAGCAGCCTGATGACGAGTACCCTTTGGTGCTAACTACCAACCGTTTACATTTCCATTACGGTTGCGGCTCCATGACCCGAAAGTCACCACTGTTAGAGAGAGAGACCCCCGATGGGGTTCTGTTCATTAATGCGAATGACGGTGAGAGTTACAACATAAATAACCATGAGGACGTGTTAGTCAGTTCTCGCAGAGGCGAAGTAAGCACCCGAGCAGTTTATTCAGAGCAGGTTCCACAAGGCTTGGTATCTATGCCTTATCATTTTAAAGAAGCCCCATCTAATCGTTTGACCAATAATGCCCAAGACCCCGTGACTAAAATGCCTGAGTTAAAGGTATGCGCAGTGAAAATAAAGCCAATAAAGGCAGGGGCGTTACCAATCTCGGAGGAACGTTTATGAAATCCTTCAAGCTGGAAAGTCCTAATGACCTAAAGGCGCATTTATTGTGCACTTTTGATCTTTATATGCCTGCTGAATCCAGCAATAGTGATGTGAAGTGGTCTGAAATTGATAAAGATAACTCGATAGATTACGACCCGAGCCTATCTAGTACTGCCACTTCTTGTAAGTCTTTCTTTTTTCCTGAAAGGGAAGATATTTTCAAGTTTGATGGTAAAAAATTTGTGTCCACTGAATCTGATGGAAATAAACAGGTGATTTTCGGAATACATGCCTGTGATTTAACAGCCATAGCTTATCAGGATAAATTTTTTGCTGAAGACACTTATTACCAAGCGAGAAGACGAAACACATTATTAATTGGCATTGATTGCCTTACACAATGTAATCAGGGGTTCTGCCATCAAGTAGATTCTGGTCCATTTGTTAGGCCAAGTACGGCTGACCTTATATTGCAGCCTTTAAACAATGATCAAACATCCTGGCGGTTGCTAGTGGTAAGTGAGTATGGCTTTAAAGCTATTCAGGGTATGAAGCTCGTGAGTGAAGAGCTAGGGAGTAAGAAACAAGATGGTGACGAATTTTCCAGGCAAAAGAGCCAGGCTGAAGTGGTTAGTCATTTTCAACATTTTCCTTATTTGAATGATGGAATAAATAAGATAAATAACAGGCAGGTTTCGCAAGATCAATGGGAAACATTGGCAAAGCAGTGCGTTACTTGTTCAGGTTGCACTCAGGTATGTCCGACCTGTTCTTGTTACACCACTAGAGATATCCGTGAAGCGGAAGGCCCCAACGTGACGCGCGAAAGAATTTGGGACTCTTGCTTATACGAAGGGTTTCAGAAAGAGGCTTCAGGTCACAACCCGACAAGTTTGCCAGGTCAGCGTCTTGAACGGTTCTGGTATCACAAGTTTTCTGATGATTTTGTCTCAAAGTTTGATCGTTATGGGTGCGTAGGTTGTGGACGATGTGAACAGGTATGTCCAGGTGTGATCGGCGTGCACTCAATAATGAAAAGGTTGAGTGATCATGAATAATCTTATTCCATGCCCATTACGCGTTGTAGATTTCTACGAAGATGGTTTGGACTCACTGCATTTTGAGTTTCAAATTTTAGACTATGATTCACGGGACACCAATCTAGAAGAAACAAGTGAAATACAAGCGGGTCAATTTTTTATGTTGTCGGTTCCTGGTGTAGGGGAGGCTCCTTTTACCTACGTAAGTAAACCCAATGATGCAGGCCATTTCTATTCTCTGGTTAGAAAAGTAGGAACATTAACAGAGAGCCTTTGGAGCCTGAAGAGAGATGACATTGTAGGTTATCGAGGCCCAATAGGAAATGGGTGGCCCGTTTCTTCTTCATCTCAACAGTCTTCTTTGGCGATGAATACGCTTGTAATTGCAGGAGGGTGTGGGTTAGCACCTTTGGCCGGATGGCTTAATGAGCAGGAGAGCCCCCCTGACTCAGTTGCATTACTTTATGGCTCAAGAGATAAGGCATCACAAGTGCTAAACAAAGAACTACTCAAGTTTAAAGAGAGCCTAACTGTGTTTGAAGTGTTTGATAACCTGGAGTCAGGTTATATACATGGAAACCCAATAAGTCAGTTAGATCAAGTACTCCAAAAATGGGGTAAACAACCGCACCGAGTTTTGATTTGTGGGCCAGAAATAATGATGCATGCTGTGGCAAAACAATTGAACAATGATGGCGTTCCTGGTGCCAATATCTGGTTGTCTTTAGAAAGAAGAATGCACTGTGGTGTAGGTACTTGTGGCCATTGCTATGTGGCCAATAGCTATATTTGTAAAAATGGGCCTGTTTACCTATGGTCAGAGTTGAATAAATTGATCCAACGATAGTTTTTGCCCATATTAGCGTACCGAAAAGGAGGTTTTTATTATGCTGCCCCTAAATAAACCCTTTGATTTAGTGTTATTTGGTGCAACTGGAGACCTATCTGAACGTAAGCTGCTACCTTCTTTATTTTCTTTGTTTATTGATGGCCGACTTCAAAATGATTGGCGACTCATTGCTCTGTTTA
>ENA-OSET01003730-OSET01003730.1-sediment-metagenome-genome-assembly--contig:-NODE-3730-length-13820-cov-2.439060_pt1 | contig 13820 bp, 10 predicted proteins | sample MGYA00237882_ERZ534229 | MGnify/ENA primary metagenome ERZ534229 (study PRJEB26408, sample SAMN06266212) | sediment metagenome | isolation source: Hudson Canyon methane seep mesocosm | place...
TATTCTGTAACTTCAAAGATCCCGCAGCTGTATTACGCGGGTTTGCAAACTGCGTTTCTCCCGATTCTTCTCTTAGCTCGTTCAGCTCATTAAACGCCTCAAATGGATAAAATATCTCACCCCGTATCTCTAATTTATTAGGAGCCCCATCTTGCAAAAGCAATGGAATCGTCCGTATCGTCTTTACGTTAGCTGTTATATCTTCACCTGTTGCTCCATCTCCACGAGTTAAAGCCCTAATTAATCTGCCATTTTCATACTGCAAGCTTATCGCTACTCCATCGTATTTAAGCTCCATCACATACTCAACCTCCTCACCCTCCAGGCCTTTAACTACTCTGGCCATCCATTGCTCCACTTCATCCTGATCGTATGTGTTAGCTAGGGACAACATAGGAGTTGAATGTTCCACTTTTTCAAATCCATCCACAGGGTCACCGCCTGGTCGTTTTGTGGGCGATAAATCATCATCGAATTCTGGGTGAGACCGCTCGAGTTTCTCAAGCTCTTTCATAAGCACATCAAACTCTTTATCAGAAATAATAGGATTTGCTAAATTGTAATATCTATGACTGTGGTCGTGAAGCTCAGCCCTTAACTCTTCTATTGTTTCCCTTATATTTTTAGATGTGTTTTTAGACATTTTTCACAGCTATTACATGCCTGTTTTTTCCTTGCATATCTACTATTATTTCAATATTAGAAAACCCATCACAAGACACAATCATATCCTTTACCTCTTCCATAAAATCCTCATGACACTCAAGTGCCATTAACCCTCCTGGCAACAATACCTCCCTTTCACAGTGATTAATTATCGCCTGATAAAATTTAAGTGGCTCAGAATCTGGCACGAACAGCGCCATAGAAGGCTCATAATCTACAACTTTCGAGGACATTGATTTCTTTTCTAAAGCAGGAATATACGGAGGGTTAGAAACTACCGCATCAAACGACTGACCTTTAAAAGGCTCCTCTGAAAGTATATCTGAACATTCAAACGCTACTTTTAGATTGTAAGATTCCGCATTCTTCAAGGCTACTTTCAATGCGGAACCTGAAAAGTCTGTTGCAAAAACCTCCGCCTCAGGCATCCTGTTTTTCAAAGACAAAGCGATACATCCTGAGCCAGTCCCTATATCTAACACTCTCCCGTTAAACCCCTTCCACAATCTTTCTACTATAGCAAATACAATCTCCTCTGTCTCAGGCCGGGGAATTAAAACATTAAAATCCACAAACAGGTCTAACCCATCGAAATGGGCCCTTTTTAATAAATACTGAACAGGCTTCCCTTCCGCCAGACCGTCTCCTATTAAAGCTAACCTATCAATTAAAGACTCTGAGTATCGAAAGCCTTCCATCATCCTTTCTCCTCGACCTTTTAGAGAAACGAAGTCTAAACACATCCCCACTACCGGCAATACCTCACCCTTTTCTACACCAGAATTCATTCTTTGGACTAACCAGTCCCTAATCGAAATCTCGTCGTTCGCTAAAGGCCATGGGCCTTTTCCTCTTTCTACCCGATTAGCCATGGAGCTATCCATTCACCTTTCTTAATACGATATAACCCCAAGGGGCTACAATTCCATCTTCTCCTATACCCTTACTTATCGCAGGCTCAAACTTCCCTTCTGGCATATTCACACTTAGAAAAGCAGGCTCGCTACTTAGGTTTAGAATCACTACTATTTGGCTTTCAGCTTTTGACTTCGTAAATCCAAAAAACCTCTCTGGCGACTCACACTCTAAAAGAACTGGAAAACCTCCGAATTCGCCATTCCAAAGTGCCTCCTCTTCGTGATGAAGGGTATTTATCGAAAGGTAAAAATCCGACTTTGAATAAGTACCCCACTCAATCGTATCCTTTTCGAAAAAGCGAAGTCGTTTATCTAAACCAGCCTCTTGGCCCGAGTAAATCAAAGGCATATCGAATAAAGTAGCTGATAGCACTACCATAGCATCTGCTGCTTCGCCATACCTCTCAGATATTGTCCCATTCCATGAATTCTCATCGTGATTCGTAGCGAAACCCATCCTATAGGCATCAGCTGGAAATTTGTCATATTCCTCTCTCAGGTACTCCCTTAAAACAGAAATCTCTTCACGGCCTTGGGCTATCTCATTTGTCAAGTGGTGGTAATGCCAGGCGTAGCTCATATCGAAAGCCCTATTGTGGTGAATAGGCAGCTCTGCTTCAGCTAGCATAAACACATCAGACTTAACAATCTCTAACCTTCTTCTTGCCATTTCCCAAAACGCTACTGGCACCTTTTCCGCCACATCACACCTAAATCCATCTACGTCACATTCTTCCACCCAAAACTCCATAGCGCTAACCATAGCTTCATAAAGACCATTCTGCACTCCGTTAGCCCAATCGAACTGTGTCACATCCCACCAATCCGTACCTGTTGGCGGTTGTAAATTACCCGATGAGTCTAACAGATAATATCCTCTGTGACTTTGAGTCCATTCACAATCGAACGCGCTGTGATTCGCTACCCAATCAAGTATCACTCTCATTCCTAATGCATGGGCCTGTGATACTACAGATTTCAATTCCTCTAAGGTTCCGTAATCTGGATTCACAGCCATATAATCCCTCACGCTATACGGACTACCTAGGCTCGAGCTCCCCATTTCTGCGATGTAGTTATCGCTGTTTTCCCCGCCTTTCCTATTTACTTCCCCCACAGGATGCACTGGCATTAACCAAAGGATATCCACCCCCAATTGCTTCAACCTAGGCAGATCTTTCGCGAATGCCTCTAATGTACCCTCCGCAGTGTGTTGTCTCAAATTCACCTCATATATGGTTGCATTTTTAGACCAATCCCCATGCTTCAACACATCCTCAGTCTCTCCAGATCCTAAAACTTCTGATGGCGTACTCGCATTCTCTACACTTCCACACGCTGCCATAGATAGCACGCTTATAAATAGAATTGATTTAGCAACTATTTTCATGATTCTTGCTTTTTTAAAATAAGCTACCCTGCCCGTCTTCATCAACATCTGACGCTTTATGCCTTTTTATCTCAAGCTTAATTTCTTCATGCTTAACCTCTACTAGGTTTGGAGTATATGGCTCTTCTTCCAATTCCACAGATTCTACTACTGACTCTTCTTCCACATTATTAAGCTTACGAGATTCCATAATTTCAGATGCCACAGAAGCTTCTAACTCTAAGTTAACTGGCTCTAAAAGAACCTCTGTAACTGGCAGAGAACTGAGCTTATTACCAAGAGCTCGAACTCCTTTTAAAATAATAAATCCTCTAAGGTCGACAATCTCATCTTCCTTATCGCGAGTATGCTTGAACCTCCTATTGTATTTAACACGAGCCTGGGGATGATACAAAGAAGTGGCTATAGCGAGCTTACTATCCTTATGATCTCCTATAAACCCTGCTGGCTTAACTGACATCTCTGGCAAGAACCTCTTCACATACCAATCCTGCTTATATCCGTCATAGTAAACGACCGATACAGGTCTCTCTTCATCCCATTTTTCAACAGAAAACATCTTATCATCAAAGTGCGTGCTGAAATCGAAACTCGTTAGAGAATACACCCCATCAGACTGAAGAGCCATAATCTTATCCTCTGCATTGAATTCACCTAAGAACCTCCCTCTACCATCGCCATTCATCCTCCTTACAGTTTCATCATACCAAACCTTTCGCGCTCCCAATGTTGATACTCCCTCCTCTTTCAACTCTATCCTCTTTACAATAAATTTTGAAACAATATTCCCTCCAGCTCCACGTCCTTTAATTGCTATATCTGAGAAATTAAGCTCTATTTTCAAGCGCTTCAACCTCGCTGACTGCTTGAGAAGTACGTTTACTACCTCAGCCTCTCCATTTCTGTTTGCTGTGAAGTATAGAACCTTGGATTTAGCAGTTCCTTTTGTTATCGGATATTCTCTATCTCTCGTTATAGACTTCACATTGAACCTCTTCACCATACTCCTTCCAGAAGTTCCGTCTAAGTAGATTACATTGTAAGTCGTTCTTGTATCTCCTTTCTTCCAAATAGCTACGTGAATAATATCTTTCCCGAAGAATGCCTTTTGGGAAATTTTACTGACCTGCATTATGCCATTCTTACGGAATACTATTACATCGTCTATGTCACTACAATCACAAATAAACTTGCCTTCTCCTCGCTTGAGGCCCGTTCCGACAAAACCATCCTCTTTTTGGACATAAAGCTTAGCGTTTGCGACAGCTGCCTTAGTCCTATCAATGGTATCGAAAGTCCTCAGCTCAGTCTTACGCTCACGACCAGCTCGGTACTTCTTCTTTAAATTCTTAAACCAATCAACTGTGTACTCCGTGAGAGCGGCAAGATTTTCTTTCACCTTAACTATACTTTCCTCAAGTCCAGCAATTTTCGCATCTGCCTTGAAGGAGTTAAACTTTGAGATACGTTTAATTCTTATTTCTGTGAGTCTTGTCACATCTTCGTCTGTAACAGCTCTAAGAAGTAGCTTAGTGTGGGGTTGTAATCCCGCGTGAATCGTCTCGAGTATCGCCTCCCAAGTTTCACACTCTTCAATATCTCGGTAAACTCTCTTTTCTATGAAGATTTTCTCGAGAGAAGAGAAATGCCATGTTTCTTGAAGTTCGCCAAGCTCTATTTCAAGCTCACGACCTAAAAGATATTTCGTTCGCTCTGCGGAAGTCTTTAAAATCTCTGTTACTCCTATAAATTGTGGTTTATCGTCTAGGATTACACACGCGTTAGGCGCTATAGACACTTCGCAATCCGTAAACGCATAAAGAGCGTCAAGCATCTTATCTGGCGAAACATTATTCGCCAAGTGGACTACGACCTCTACGTCTTTTGCTGTGTTATCTTCAACTTTCTTAACCTTAATTTTCCCCTTCTCGTTCGCCTTCAAGATGCTATCTATGAGTGAGCTTGTGGTTACTCCAAATGGGACTTCCTTTACCACGAGAGTTTTGTTATCGAGCTTATCTATTCGGGCGCGAACTCTTACCCGCCCCCCTCTGAGACCGTCATTGTAAAGCTCCACATCTGCCATGCCTCCTGTCGGAAAGTCTGGGGCGAGGGTAAATCTTTTCCCCTCTAACGTAGCGATGCTTGCGTCTATAAGTTCGATGAAGTTGTGTGGGAGAATTTTGCACGCCAGTCCCACCGCTATTCCTTCTACTCCTTGGGCAAGCAGAAGCGGGAATTTTACCGGCTCGGTTTCTGGCTCTTTGTTACGCCCATCGTAAGAAGCTAGCCACGTTGTCGTCTTGTGGTTAAATAGTACTTCTGTACCGAATTTACTAAGTCGCACTTCTATATAACGAGGGGCAGCTGCTCGATCACCTGTGAGAATGTTACCCCAGTTTCCTTGACAATCTAGAAGAAGATCCTTTTGGCCTATCTGAACCATGGCATCCCCTATAGATGCATCCCCGTGAGGGTGGAACTTCATGGTGTTCCCGATTACGTTCGCTACCTTATGATAGCGGCCATCATGCATCTCGTCCAAGGAATGCAGAATACGCCGTTGCACAGGCTTGAGTCCGTCGTACTGATGGGGAACGGCACGCTCTAAAATTACGTAAGATGCATAGTCGAGAAAGTACTCGTTGTACATCCCCTGCACGCGAACTACCCTATCCATTTCACCTGATTCTATCCCTGAATCATCTTTCGACAACTCATGCTCGTTCTCTTGCTCGTTCTCTTGCTCGTTTTCGTCCATCACGTTTTCGTCGTTATCTATCATACCTCTAATGCTTCTTCTACATCGTCTTCTACATCGTCCTTGTCAACTCGTAGGTTTTCGATGATGAACTTTTGCCTGTCTGGAGTGTTTTTACCCATGAAGAATCCAAGCATTTCCTGGATATTTGCTTCACGCCCTATTACTACTGGATCTATGCGCATATCCTCACCGATAAAGAAACTGAACTCATCGGGGCTGATCTCTCCAAGTCCCTTAAATCTTGTTATCTCAGCTCTCTCACCACATTTTTTCATCGCTACTTTTTTCTCAGACTCGTCATAACAGTAATGAGTCTCCTTCTTATTACGCACTCTGAAAAGCGGAGTTTGCAAAACATATAAGTGACCTTTCTTAACTAAATCTGGAAAAAACTGGAGGAAAAACGTAATAAGGAGTAGGCGGATATGCATTCCATCAACATCGGCATCTGTCGCAATCACAACTTTATTGTATCTAAGATCATCAATGCTTTCTTCAATGTTAAGGGCTGCTTGGAGAAGGTTGAACTCCTCGTTTTGGTACACAATTTTCTTAGTTAAGCCGAAACAGTTTAATGGCTTCCCCTTCAACGAGAACACAGCCTGAGTAACTACATCCCTCGCCTTTGTAATCGAACCAGAGGCAGAATCCCCCTCTGTAATGAATATAGTTGAGTCCTCTCTGCGATCTTTCTTCTCGTTTAAGTGAGCTCTGCAATCTCGGAGCTTCTTGTTGTGTAGAGAAGCCTTCTTTGCTCTTGCTCTTGCGAGCTTCTTAATGCCAGCAAGGTCTTTTCTTTCACGCTCGTTTTGAAGAATCCTCGCCTGAAGAGCTTTAGCTACTGCAGGATTCCTGTGTAGGTAGTTATCTAGCTCCCTTTTCAGGAAGTCGAACATAAAGCTTTTTAAAGTAGGTCCTTTAGGGCCCATATCGCTTGAACCGAGTTTGGTTTTTGTTTGGGATTCAAAAATGGGCTCCTCAACCTTTACGCTAATTGCCGCCACTATTCCGGAACGCACATCACCTGTGTCGTAATCCTTACCGAAGAAATCTCTAACCACCCTCACGTATGCCTCCCTGAATGCCGCCTGATGAGTACCTCCTTGTGGGGTGTACTGACCGTTCACAAAACTCTGAATATCCTCACCATAAGTCTCAGAATGAGTCACTGCAAGCTCTATATCATTCGCTTTAATATGGATGATAGGGTAACGTGGGTTACCATCCATACTGGACTCTAGAAGGTCAAGTAAACCATTGTCACTCTTGTATTTATCTCCGTTTAAGTAAACTGATAGTCCAGTATTCAAATACACATAATTCCAGAGAAGCTTCTCCACGTGCTCCATCCTGTACTTGTATCCTTTGAAAACACCTTCATCAGGTCGAAAAGTGATCTTAGTGCCGTTGCGACTAGTGGTAGCTTCCTGGTCTCTATCTTCGATAACCTCCCCAATACTGAAGGTCGCACTCTTACACTTACCTGCCCTATAGCTCTCCACTTTGAACATCGCTGAAAGAGCGTTTACAGCCTTAGTCCCCACTCCATTTAGACCAACAGTTTTCTTAAATGCACGAGAATCGTACTTACCTCCGGTGTTTATTTTAGATACGCAATCGATGACTTTACCAAGCGGAATTCCACGACCATAGTCACGAACTCGAACTTCTCCATCTCTAATGCCCACCTCGATGCTCTTACCATTTCCCATGGTGTACTCATCTACGCTGTTATCTACGACCTCTTTTAAAAGGACATAAATGCCATCATCAGCGTCCTTTCCATCTCCTAATTTACCTATGTACATCCCGGGACGCATACGAATATGCTCCTTCCACGATAGGGATCGGATGTTGTCTTCTGTATATTCTACTTGCTTTGCCATTAATCGCCACAAGTTAGAGATATCTAATTGCCATACCCCGTATTTACACTGGACTTTTTCCACATTTCATCCACTGTTTTTAACTACTTTTCTTTCCTAACTTGCGAAACTCAAACAAACATTATTTTAGGTTACATGTCATCAGCTATTCGAGACTTAAAACCATCTGCTCTATGGAACAGATTTGCAGACTTAAACGAAATACCCAGACCTTCAAAGCATGAAGAAGCGGTTTGCGCTTGGCTTTTACAATGGGCAGAAGATCAGGGCCTTGAAGCTTGGCAAGACGACGTGAAGAACGTGTTTATAAAAAAACCAGCTACACCTGGAATGGAAGATAGACAAACTGTTGTACTACAGAGTCACGTCGATATGGTATGCCAAAAAAACAACGACACTGAGTTCGACTTCATGACAGAAGGCATAAAAATGTATGTCGATGGTGACTGGGTTAGAGCTGAAGGAACCACTCTTGGCGCTGATAATGGAATTGGTGTCGCTACCATCTTAGCAACTTTAGAAAGTATCGACATTCCTCACCCTCCTCTTGAAGCTCTTTTTACTATTGACGAAGAAACTGGAATGACTGGAGCATTAGGGCTCAAGGCTGGGCACCTCGAAGCTACCATCCTACTAAACTTAGATACTGAGGACGACGATGAAATTAGCATAGGTTGCGCTGGAGGAGTAGACCTTACTTCTATAGGCACATACGATCCAGAGAAGACATCCAAGGAAGGAAATACCGGCCTTAAGATTACAGTTAAAGGTGGATCTGGAGGTCATAGCGGAATGGATATCCACAAAGGAATAGCGAACGCAAACAAGCTCATTATCCGAGTTCTTTTAGAAGCACTCGAATCTGTTGACATACGCGTAAGCGAGATTGAAGGTGGAGGTCTTCGCAACGCAATCCCTCGTGAAGCGAATGCCCTTATCGTTGCTTCTGAGCTGGACATGACTGCTCTCGAGGCAGCTCTAAACTCCACCGCAGCGGATCTTAAGGCTGAGTATAAAACCACTGATCCTAACCTCAATATAAGTTGGGCACGCGAGGTAACTCCTGAGGAGGCTCTCCCTGAAGAGGTTCAAAACGCTCTGCTCTTAGCCCTTCAAGTAGCGCCTGTTGGCATCCACCGTATGAGTTCAGATATAGAAGGCTTAGTCCAAACCTCGAACAATCTTGCTCGAATAGAAGTATGTTGTGGCAACGTAAGTATTAAATGCCTCAACCGAAGCTCTGTAGATTCCGAGAAGTGGGATCTCGCACGATCTATAGAAGCCGCATTCACTCTTGCTGGACTTAAGACAGAACAAGGTGGGGCTTACCCAGGCTGGACTCCTAACCCATCTTCTGCAGCAGTAGAAATGCTTCGCGCACTTTATGTTGAAAAATTCAACGAAGAGCCAAAGGTTATGGCCTGTCACGCAGGTCTTGAGTGCGGAATTCTCAGCACCAACTACCCCAACATGGATATGGCTTCATTCGGACCAAATATTCGCGGAGCTCACTCTCCAGATGAGTGCTGTCAAATCTCTTCTGTATCAAAATTCTGGGATTTCTACTTAGAAGCACTAATCCGTACTCCAAAACGTTCATAAAACATGTCTAAACAACCACTCATATTAATCACCAACGACGACGGCATCTCCTCAAAAGGCATCAGCTCTCTCGCTGAGGCAGTCTTAGATCTAGGTGATATCCATGTTGTGGCTCCAGACAGCCCGCAGTCGGGAATGGGACACGCTGTCACCATAGGAGAAATATTACGAATTAAACCAGCGTACTTTCCCATTAAAGGCGTGACCGCCCACAGCACTTCTGGGACACCCGTTGACTGTGTCAAGCTCGCCATATATAAAGTCCTCGGGCGTAAACCCGACCTCATACTTTCTGGCATCAACCACGGAAGTAACAGCTCAATCAACGTAATCTACTCCGGCACGATGTCTGCCGCAGTCGAAGGCGCCGTAGAAAGCATCAACGCCATAGGATTCTCACTTCTGGATAACGACACTGACGCAGACTTCTCAAACGCGAAAAAAGTCGTAAGACAAATGACGATGGAAGTCCTAAAGCGCGGACTCCCCCACGGAGTTTGCCTCAATGTAAATATTCCTAAAACCAGCGAAGGAGAAAAACTCAAAGGGATCAAAGTTTGCCGCCAGGCCGCTGGTTATTGGGAGGACGGATTTGACGAACGCAAAGCGCCTAACAAGGAGAGATACTTTTGGCTCACTGGAGAATTCACTAATCCAGACAAAGGCGAAGACACAGACGAATACGCCCTTTCCCAAGGCTACGCATCTGTTGTACCCACACAATTCGATCTCACGGCTCACCACGCTATAGCCGAATTAAATAGTTGGGGTCTTAAATGAACGGAATGAGAAAATTCCTCGACACCATACTAGGCGGAATAATAACTGGCCTCTTAGGGACTCTGATGGGCTTCCTCATCTTAGGCGCATACTGGTCTTACTCAAACTCCGTCGAACTAAACTATTTCATTGAGAACATTGCATCAAGATCACTTCTGTATCGAGATAGCATACTCACAATTAGCACGCTATTTAACGTGGGAATATTCTATGTTGGCATTCGAGCGGAATGGTGGCGATTCTGTCGCGGGCTCCTTATGGTCATCATGGCCACAGTCCCTCTCATCATCTATTTCCAGATGCAAGCTGGTATTTCATGAAGATATTTATGGTCGCAGGCGAGGCTTCCGGAGACATCTATGGCGGACTCTTGGCAAAGCATTTTACAGACTCAACCTTAACTCTTCGCGGTTGGGGTGGCGAAAACATGGAATCCTCTGGCGTCACTATTACTAAGCATTATCGGGAGCTTGCTTACATGGGTTTGTGGGAAGTAATCTCTCACCTCCCTACCATTCTCAAAAACATTGATACTTGTTGGAATGAAATACAGGACTTCAAACCCGACGCACTTGTTCTTATCGACTTCCCAGGTTTTAATATGCGCATAGCTCGAAAGGCTCGCAAAGCTGGTATAAAAGTCTACCAAGTGGTGGCACCTCAGGTTTGGGCTTGGAAAAAGGGAAGAGTCAAAAACTTAGCTCGCGACTACACCGCTGTATTTCCGGTCCTCCCATTTGAACACGACCTTCTCTCGACATCTGGCGTACCCTCTATATATCACGGCCACCCCATAATCGACACCCTCGACGATAACTTTAAGAAAGTGGAAGATAAAGTCGTTCGCGAAAAACCCATCCTAGCACTCCTTCCTGGTTCTCGCAAGCAGGAACTTAAAAAGATGCTTCCACTACTGCTCGAAGTAGCTCAGCGATTCCCATCTATGAACCCTATTGTAGCTGGAGCTCCAGGCGCTTCACTTGAATTATATAAACTCGCAGAAAAAGCAGGCGTAGAAGTTCAGTTCGGAAAAACAAGGGATATCTTATCCTCTGCGAAACTTGCCGTAATTACTTCTGGCACAGCTACCCTTGAAGGGGCTATTTTAGGAACGCCTCACGTACTTGTTTACAAAACGAGTGCCCTTACTTACGTTGCAGCAAAACTATTCGTCAAGGTGAAATTTATAGGACTCACTAACCTAATACTCGGACGAGAAGTAGTCCCAGAACTAATCCAAGCAGATTGCACAGTAGATAACATCCAGCGTGAGTTACTATCTGAAAAAGTAAACGCCCAAAGTGAGGCATTTCAAGAATTAAGATTGGCACTTGGTGGAAAGGGAGCTTCAGAGAAGATTGCCAGGACGATACTAGAACTTACCTCAGTCGATAAATCTACCTAAGGATCCTAGGACTGAGCCTTCACCCTTTGACTTACCGCCATGACTTGGCGCATGACTTAGTATCCGGTCAGCCAGACGGCTGAATGGAAGAGATTGAAGGTATACTGTCCCAGTTCCATGAAGAGTGGCAAGAAAGAGGCCTTCTCCCCCGAACAACATTGACTTGAGGCCACCTGCACGCTCTATACTGTAATCTACATCTCCGGTAAAGGCAACGATACATCCAGTGTCTATTCGAAGTTTATTTCCCGTGAGTTTTTTCTCAACAATAGTTCCACCGGCGTGAAGGAACGCCATTCCATCTCCTCGTAGTTTTTGGAGGATAAACCCTTCACCTCCGAAGAATCCAGAACCGAGCCGTTTATTGAGAGTGATTGAAATTTCTGTGCCTTTTGCAGCACAAAGGAAGGCATCCTTTTGGCATGTAATGCTACCGCCAATCTCAGAGAGATTAATGGGCATAATCTTCCCAGGATATGGGGAAGCAAAAGCTACTTTACTCTTGCCCACACCCTCATTGGTGAAATGCGTTATGAAAAGTGATTCGCCAGTTAACAGACGTTTTCCAGCACCTAATAGATTTCCAAAAAATCCGCTATTGGGCTTAGAACCATCACCCATCCTAGCCTCGAAGGTAATTCCGTCTTCCATCCAATTCATCGCTCCGGCTTCTGCCACTACCGTCTCTTGTGGATCTAATTCAACTTCTACGGCCTGGAGGTCATCTCCGAAAATATTGTAGTCTACTTCGTGTGAGTTCATTCGATAAATATATGAAGAGAAAAGATAAGTTATCAATCAATTTTTAAAACCCTCTCAAAATTGAACGTCTGGGGTACGTAACAGAGATAGTCAGGGAAACTTCGCGGCGTTCTCCTGGGGCTAGTTCAAGGGGGTATGTGACAAGATGGTTAATGAGGTCGATTTCACCTGAATCGGAAACTGAGACCTCAATCTCAATGTCGCCGTCACGGGTAGATGATTGAGGGAGGGCGTCGATGAGATCGACAGAAATGGAGTCAAGTAGGGCGTTCTCGACGGCGAGTATCCATGTGGAAGTGACCTTTTTGCGAGAAAGGAATGTAGACTTAGAAAGTTCTTCTGACAATTCTCTTGAGCAAAGGACATGGGGGGTAGATCCGAGTGAAATTAACATAGTATCTCCTATTACAGGTAGTTCTAGGGGAAAGCTTCCTAAATATGAGTTGTCAGCTATGACTTGGGCTTTTCCATCCATGAATTTGTGGCCAGACCAGTCGGCGATGCGAACAGTAGTGTACACCTCGGAGTTAAGTGCGGGAGTTGCAAAATATCGCAGGTCGCCTTCGAGCGGGAACTCGTCAATTTCTACACGAGTTGGATTGCCATCGGAAGCTATTACCGAGGTGGTTTCGAGTTCGAAACGGTAGCGAGATTTACCTACGTAAGATGATGTTTGTGTAAGATCAGCGTAAGATCTAGAAACTGGTTTTGAAGACGATTGAGGTTTATCGATAAAAGAAGGATAGGAATAGGCTTTACCAGCGGAAGTTATAATCCAGTCCTCGAATGGTGATGGGGCGAGAGAGCCCGAAGGACGGCCGGAAATGAGGGTTAGAGGCACTGATAACCAATCGAGGCCTGAGGATTGGACTACTGAAGCATAGCGCTTGATAAGAATACCGTCTGAGGAGAAATTCACTTCGTACTCGGGGGCCCAATGGGCAGATGGAGTGAGGTACTTGAGGGTGAGGTTCTGGTCACTCCTGTACATGATGGAGTTTTTTATTACTAGGGTAATGACACCTTCGAGGTCTGAGCCTACTAGCTCTAGGGCAGTCTTTCGAGCTTCAAGTTCTTCAGATTCTAATTCTAGACTTTCGATATCTAATGAAACATCGAGGATATCTAGTGCCAGAGATTGGTTTCTTTCACGGAGGAAGTCGGCCATTTCAATGACATCGTCAACAAGGAGTACTTCTTGGGAACTTCCTATACTACGGTTAGCGCTAAGGAAAAGTTGTTCTTCTTTATAGGTGTGAAGCACTGCTTCGAGCATACGGGTTTTTACATCCAAATTAGACAGGCTCTCCAAAACCATACTTAGTTCATTTGTGTGAGAAGAAGGACGAGCCCGGACCTCGAAATTGAGGGACTCTAAAGAACTCCCATCAGGCATTTCTATAGATATAGAGTTGAAATCTAAATCGTGTGAGAGGTCTGATATCTCAATAGTGCAAACTGTAGTTCTGAGTTGAACAGGTCCCGAATGAACAATCCTAGCTCCTTCTTGATGAATCTCTACAGAGGAGATGGGGAGAGAGAAGGAAGTTTGGGCTGAAGAGGAGATAAAACAAAGCTGAAAGATCGCGAGAGCTATAGTGATGTGAGATTTCATGGCATGAAATTAAGGCAAGTGAAGCTAGTTACA
>ENA-OSET01003731-OSET01003731.1-sediment-metagenome-genome-assembly--contig:-NODE-3731-length-13818-cov-3.332436_pt1 | contig 13818 bp, 13 predicted proteins | sample MGYA00237882_ERZ534229 | MGnify/ENA primary metagenome ERZ534229 (study PRJEB26408, sample SAMN06266212) | sediment metagenome | isolation source: Hudson Canyon methane seep mesocosm | place...
TAGAATAGAAATTGATGGACGTGTTGCTTCTTTATTGGAAGTAGGTACTGGCTTTCATCCAGAATTAACAGGTAGAGAAAACATCTTTTTAAATGGGACAATTCTAGGAATGAGTCGAAAAGAGGTGAAAGCCAAGTTTGATGAAATTGTTGAGTTTAGTGGAGTAGAAAAGTTTATAGACACACCTGTGAAACATTATTCTTCTGGGATGTATGTTCGTTTAGCATTTGCCGTTGCAGCACATTTGGAACCTGAGATACTCATTATTGACGAGGTTTTGGCTGTAGGTGATGCCGAATTTCAAAAGAAGTGCTTGGGGAAGATGAAGGATGTGGCTGAGAAAGGGAGGACTGTTATATTTGTTAGTCATAATATGGCCGCGGTAGAAAAATTATGCTCAAAATGTTTTTTATTGAACCATGGAGAGCTTGTGTTTTCTGGAACTTCAAGTGAAACGATATCACAATACCTAAATTCTAGTAATTTAAATCAATATTTTTGGGAAAGAGATCAGCCTTCAGAAAGTAAAGCTTATTTTACTTCAATTAAAGTCTATCATGACAACCAACTTGATATTACAACTTCTGGGAAGTTAATAGTTGAATTTAAATATGAGATTAAAGAAAAACTATCCAGTCTAAATTTACATTTAGCACTACTGGATAACTATGGACAGGTGATTTTCTCTTCTGCTCCTGAGGACACGGGAATAAAAAAATCTTTGGAAATAGGCAATTACACATCGATAGTAGAATTTCCTGAAGATCTGTTAGTCCCCATGAGTTATAGTTTGAAATTGATTTTATGGGATCATATTGCGGGTTCATTTATTATCCATGATGTTAATGAAGAAATAAGATTTAAACCTATTGAAACACAATCCTTAATAAATAATACTCCAGGTGGAAGATCTGGAATTATTGCTCTAAAATGTAATTGGAAAATAGCACAATAATATATGGAATATAAGCAAATTAATTGGACAGATGAAAAAGTAAAAAAGTTTTGGAATTATGAGTCGCAATTCCCTGAAAAGTACTTTACTTATACGTATGGAAGAATTTTTTTAGATGAAGTTGAAAGTTATATAACAAATGCGAAAAGTGTTTTAGATTATGGAACAGGTATCGGGTTACTTATATCTCAGTTATTAGAATATGACTTTGATGTTTCAGCAACTGATTTTTCGTATGATTCAATAGCTATTGTAAATGATAAATTCAAAGAAAATTCAAATTTTAAGGGAGCTCACTATATTGATGAAATAATGACTCTAAATAAGAAATATGACGTAATCTTCTGTAATGAAATGATTGAACATATTAACGATCATTATTTAGACATAACTTTTAAAAATTTAAAACACTTATTATCTGATGATGGGATTGTGATAATTACAACTCCTAATGATGAAAAATTGGAAGATAATATAATTTTCTGCGCAAATTGCGATTCTACTTTTCACCGATGGCAACATGTAAAAAGTTGGAATTCTTCTAGTTTAGGAGAGGTAATTAGTAAATATGGATTTAAAAGTGAAAAAATTTACACTACATTTTTTAAGCCTCTCGTAAAGGAAGAAAAAAAGTCTATTCCTGGATTAATTGCTGACTTTATTAGAAAATATATTCTATTCAGAAAAGAAATAAAAAACAATGTTTCAACTGTAAAAGCACCGCACTTGGTTGCAATTATTAAGAAGTAATATATGTGTGGAGTTGTTGGGCTCATAAGAAATAATTTTGCTGTTGAAAAAGCTGAGTTAGAAACAATGAATAACACGCAGGTTCATCGCGGACCTGATGGTGAAGGTTATTACTTAGACAATAATGTTGGATTTGCTCATCGTAGATTATCAATTATTGATAAAGAGTCTGGTCACCAACCTATGCCCTCAATTAATGAAAATTATTGGATTACATACAATGGAGAGTTGTATAATTATAAAGCGCTAAAAAAAGTACTTGAGGATAAAGGACACCAATTTTCTACAAAGTCGGATACAGAGGTAGTATTATGCGCATATCAAGAGTGGGGGACAAAGTGTTTAGATAAATTTCGTGGAATGTTTGCATTTGCCATCCATGATAAAATTAATAACTATGTTTTTCTAGCAAGGGATCAGTTTGGAATTAAACCTTTAATTTATAGGTTGTCAAATGAATATTTTGCTTTTTCTTCTGAAATTAAAGCATTAACAAAAGTTATTGGAGATGCTCCTAAAGGTTCCTTGAAATCGTTGGACATTTATCTTACTTTGCAATATATTCCAGCCCCTCATACAATATATAAAGATATTTATAAATTACCACCTGCTCATTATTTAATAGTGGATAATGATGGCAAAATCATTAAAAAGGAAAAATATTACGACATATCCTTTAAAACAACCAATAAAACAAGTTCTGAGGATTGGTTAAGGCAAACTGATGAAGCAATTACAGATTCAGTTAATTCTCAGCTTATAAGTGATGTGCCTTTTGGTGTATTTTTATCTGGTGGTATTGATTCAACTTTGGTAGCATTAAAAATGTCTAAAATACTAGATAAACCGCTAAAAGCTTTTACTATAGGTTTCCATGAAAAAGAGTATAGTGAAATTAAGTATGCTGAACATGCTGCAAAAAAGATGGGGATAGAACTAATTTCTGAAATAGTTACTGAAAATGGAGTTGATGTTATGCCAAACTTGATAAATAATCATTTTGGAGAACCGTTTGGAGATTCATCGGCAATACCTACCTTTTTTGTTTCTAGATTAGCCAGGAAAGAAGTAACAATGGTTCTTACAGGAGATGGAGGGGATGAAATGTTTGGGGGGTATCACTCTTACCAGTCCTGGATGAAAAACACTCCAAATAACATTATTAATCAAAAGCTTAAATTAAAACAGTATTCCGGCATTCCAAGATACCTTTTAGGTACGTACAAAGAATATCTAAAGAATGGAAAATCACTAAATAATTTAAATGAGTGGATTAATTTGATGGCTTACACAAAATCAGGGGTACGAGAAAAATTATGGAAAAAAGAAGTGTTTAGTGAAGTCTCAAATTCAATAGATTGTTTTAATAATGCTCATAAAATATCTAAAAAATTTGATCGCCTTTCCTATGCTCAATATATTGATATTAACACCTATTTGCCGAATGACATTCTGACAAAAGTGGATATTTGTAGTATGGCAAATAGTTTAGAAACAAGACCTCCACTTATAGATGTTGAATTGGTGAAAATTGTTCAAACACTTCCTCAAAAAGAAAAAAATCAATTGCATCTAGCTGAAATGCAAGGAAAATCTATTTTAAAACGGTTGTTGTCAGACACTTTTTCTGAGGATTTTATATATAGGAAGAAGCAAGGATTTTCAATTCCATTCGACCAATGGTTTTTCAAGGATAAGGAAAATGGTAAATTATTTCAGGATAAGCTTATAAATAAAAAATCAAGATTGCATGACTTTTTTAATCCTGAAGCTATAAATGAACTTTGGAAGGGATATAATAACAATTCAGGAAACTTTAATTATTTTGGTGTTTTATGGCTGTTGTTTGTTTTTTCTCTTTGGTTGGATGATAATTCTAATATTGACTTTGAGAATTAATATGGATAAAAAGGAATGAAATCCCGGTAAAATTTCTATAACTAATGAGAGTTGCTTTTTTGACTAGCGAATTTGTTACAGAGCCAGATTCTTTTGATGGTGGCTTGTCTAATTACATTTTTAAAGTTTGTGTTGGTCTTATCAAACATGGACATCATCCAATAGTTGTTGTTTCATCAAATGAGAACTCCTATTTTAAATATAAAGGTATAGATGTTTACCGGGTAAAACCTGAGCCGAATTTTTTGTATAAACTTGCTGATAAAATTAGTTTATACAAATACCAACCAATTTTAGATCTTTTGTTACAAAGTTTTTGTGTAAATAAAAAGTTAAGACAAATAAATTTAGAAGAGTCAATTGACATAGTTCAATTCCCTAGTTACCAGTCAATCGGTTATTTTGTTTCTAACAAAATGAAATCTATAATGCGGATTTCAAGCTATCAGAAATTAGCCGATGAAGCTAATGGAGTCTATCATAAAACCATTCGTGAAAGGCAATGGCAAATACTAGAGAAGTGGTCATATCAAAAAGCAAAAAATATATTTGGTCCAAGTTATTTTTTAGCAAACATTATCGAAATGGAATTTAATAAGCATGTTGAAGTAATTGAGAGTCCCAATGAAAAGAAAGATGTTAACTTAGATTCTAGTATAATAAAAGAAATAGAGAGAAAAATAAATGGGAAAAAATTTGGATTGTTTTTTGGTCGATTAGCTCAAATTAAAGGTTTACTCGATTTGGCTGAAGTTTTAGAGGGATTCCTTACAAAATATCCCACTCATTATTTTGTGATAGTTGGAAAAGATGTTGGACACAGAGGAGAATCGAGCCTCGATTATCTTTTGAAAAAAGTAGAAAGGCATCAAGATCGATTAATTTATTATAAAGAACAAAATCATGAAAAACTAATGCCTGTTATTCAAAAGGCAGATTTTATATTGATGCCTTCGAGGATAGAAAATTTTCCTAATGCTTGTGTGGAGGCGATGTCTTTTAATAAAATAGTAATTGCTCCAAGAAAAATTAGTTTTGAGCAACTAATAGAAGACGAGGTTAATGGGTTTTTATGTGAAAATGCCAACCCTGTTGATTTATTAAGCGTTATTGAAAAAGTATTAACTTTACCTCCTGAAAAAAAGAAGGAAATAGAGTATAATGCTGGTAATACAATTGAGAGATTACATCCGGATATTACAATCAAAAAATTAATCGATTATTATCAATCAATTTTAAAAAAGTAATTGAATGAAAGATATTCCACTAATTGGGGAAGCTGGAGACTTCCTAAAAATATATGCTAATATTGAAAAAGTACAAAAATTATTAGATTATTCGCCTAGAACTTTCATGCTAGAAGGTTTAAGTGATTTTAAATTATGGTTGCTAAAACAACATATCTAGTTAATGGAAAATAAACCTTTTTGCTCAGTTGTGATGCCTGTGTATAATGGAGCAGAAACACTTAAAGAAGCTATCGACAGTGTATTAAGTCAAACATATGAAAACTTTGAGTTAATCATTGTTAATGATGGGTCAACAGATAACACTCTAAATATAATTAAGTCATATACTGATGATAGGATTGTTATTATTAATAATGAAGTAAATCAAACGATTGTTCCCTGTCTTAATAGAGGATTAAAAGAATCAAACGGGAAATATGTTATTCGGATGGATGCTGATGACATTTGTGTCGAATCAAGATTCCAAAAGCAAGTCTTGTTTATGGAAAAACATCCTGATATTGGTATCTGTGGTTCATGGGCAAAATCAATTAATCTCGAAGGAGATAATATTGGACTCATGAAATATGAAAAAGATGACAATATTATTAAATTCAAAATGCTTTATGAATGCCATTTGCTTCATCCTGCGATTATTATTAGAAAAGAAATTTTGATTGAAAATAGGTTAGCGTATAATCCCAGGCATTATATAAGTGAAGATTATGATTTGTTTACGAGGTTAATTGATTATACGAAATTTTCAAACATTCAAGAACCCCTTTTGTTATATAGATCTACAGAAACAAGCCTTGAACGAGAAACAACAAATAAGTTAGATGAATATTATAGCGAAATAAAATTAAAATTATTTAAAAACATTGGAATTGAAATAAATAAAAGCCAGCTAAATCTTTATTCATTAATTTGTAATCAGAGTTTTTTTTCCGAAAAGGATTTGCTTTTGAAAGCTATTAAATTACTTGAAGAGTTAATAAATGCGAATAAAAAAAGTAAATATTTCCCTGTAGAGGAATTTAATCAGTACCATCAAAGCATTGGTGATAACTTATGTAGGAATTATGGTTCAATTAATTTTTTTATTGTTAAAACATTTTATAAATCAAACCTAGATCATACATTTTATAAGAAGTCAAAAATAGTGCTAATTTTGTTTCTTAAAATAATCCTGCAAATTTTTAAAAAATGAAAGAATTTATCTTTTCAAAATATTATAAAATAATATATCGTTTTATTCATTCCTTTCATCATAGAGTGAGAAAAGGTAATTGCTTATTAGAGGATGAATTATTGAAAAATAATCAAACTAGATGGCTTGATTTAGGCTCATCAATTAACCATACGAACAAAAGTTTTTATTTTGCAGATTTGTACCCAATAGAAGAATGTCTAGATGAAATGAAATCTAAATATTTTCAATTGAATATTTCAGTACCTATGTCAATAGAAGATAAAGATAGGTTAGGAATATTTGATTTTATTAGGATGCAGCATGTTTTTGAACACTTTACATTTGAGGAAGCAGACATTGTATTGGAGAACTGCTTTAATTTATTGAGTGAAAATGGAAAAATTTTAATTTCTGTTCCCGATCTCGATATTTATGTTCGTAGATACTTAAATAAAACATTAAAGAGTGTTCCTGCTTTCGCTTCTTGGGCCCATTCAAGAATTAAAGAGAATTCTCCTCATTCAGATTATTTTTCAATTTATACTCATAGTATGCTGCATGAAAAACATTTATGGTGTTATAACAAAGAGGGACTAATAAATAAACTTGAAATGACAGGTATGTTTAAAAATGTAAAAAAGATTGGGCTTCTTAATAAATTAGCAGGAATGCCATTTACTCATAATAGACCAGAAGAAGATTTGTGTATAATTGCTGCTAAGAAGTAATATGATGAAGTTGAAAATTTTATTTTCCAGAATATATCGATTCTTTTTCCCCTTAACTTTAGTTGAGACTTATAAGCGAATGGGAGTTAAGATTGGATCTAACTGTAAATTTCAATTTGATGTAGTTATTGATTTCTCTCATTACTGGCTCATTGAAATAGGAAATGATGTTACACTTGCACCAAGAGTTCATATTCTTGCTCATGACGCTAGTACCTTTAATCATGTTGGTTATACTAAGATTGGAAAAGTTAACATAGGTGATAACGTATTTATTGGCGCGGGAACAATTGTTTTACCTGGGGTTATTATAGGTGGAAATTCTATAATAGGAGCAGGAAGTGTGGTTGCAAATGACATTCCAGAAAATAGTGTTGCTGTTGGTTCTCCTGCAAAAGTAGTCTCAACACTTGCAGATTATCTAGATAAGATAAATTTACAAATGAATGATTACCCTACTTTTGAAGAAGAGTATACATTAAGGCAAGGAGTCTCGAAAGAAAAAAGACAGGAAATGAATCATGAAATGAAAGATAGATTTGGGTTTGTTAGGTAATCAAATTAGTGTGGATAAAGTTTTTATGAATTACAAAAAAATAGTCTTATTTGCAGTAATAGTTTTAGGATTTATTTCAAAAATAAGTTACGAAGTTACTTTTAATGAATTTTATGTAGATAAGGCTTGTCAGGTATATGTAGCAGATAATATATATAATGGACAGGGTGCTTTTATGTCAACAGTTAACCCTAATAATCTTTCAGAAGTTGACAATACAAATCCATTGGTAGGCTATAAGCTAGGTTATTCTTATGCTTTACAGCCAATGATGTATTTTATGTCTTCAGTAAATGCATCAATATTGTTAGATATTTTTGCTGTATTTATATTTTATCTATCCATATATTATATCTGTAAATTATTGAATGTATCATTAAAAGCCCAAATTTTACTCTTCATTTTTTATGGATTTACTATGACTCCATTTTTCCATACACAATCATGCGACTTATTTGTCACATCCATATCAACTGTTCTTTTATTGGTTATAATATATACAATACAAAAATCAAAATATACAATTTTACAAGCATTAATAATCGGTTTCATTAGCTTTTTGCCATTATTTTTTAAGTATTCAGCTTTGCCTTTAATTGCATCATCTTCTTTTACTTTTTTAATAATTTCAATCTTTATAAAGGATAAGAAGATATTTTATTTTTCAATTTATATTACAATGTTTGTTGTGTTTTTCTTTCTGTTGGAGCTTTTTATTTTACCACAATATGCTGCCGAGAAATTTTTAGAAAGAAGTTTTTACCCTTTTCAATTAATGAAATTCGATGCATTTATTTATAAATCATTCTTTTTTACTGATTCTATTGTTCTTTCTCTTTTTAAATTAAATAACCTTATTTTAATAATCTATAGAGCTATTACTTTATTGTTTAGTGTTGGAGTAGTGTTGTTATTATTTAGCCAAGGAATTAAGGGTTTGAAGAAGAGTAAAGTAATAAAAAAAATAGCAGCAGAAGATGGATTTATTATGCACGGCATTATTATGTTATTGTTAACTTGCTTGTCGTTAATTTATTTAACAGTTCGAGTTGAGGGAGAAACGTGGCAAGATCCTTACTGGACATTTGTTGAAGAAACAAGATATTTTTCTCCGTCCATGGTGTTTATGCAATTATTTGTTTTTATATATGCATACAAGCATAAAAACTTCATAATTAAAAATATTTATAAGTCTATTGTTTTTGCTTCATTAGTTTTTGGAGTAATTTATTGGACAAATCAGGAAGTTAATTTACAAATTAAAAAGGATGATAAATATACTTTTCAAGATAATAATAAAGATAAACTAGACTTATGTGAAATAATAAATAATTATAGTACTAAGTCTTCAAAAAGGATTTTTATCGATGATAATTTTTATAATACTGTTTTCATACCCGCTTTTTCAAATATTGATTATCGACTTGGGTTGGAAAAAGTAAAAGGTAAAACATTATCTGCAACAGGCAGTATAGAGTTGTTTGTAAATATATCAAAAGAGAATAAAGAAGAATATGCTTCTTTTATAAATAGAAATGAATTACTATTAGTTTGTGAATCAGATTTAGGAAGCCTTTACACTAAAAAGTTTGAAAATGAAAAATAATCTATCCATTATTATTCCTGCTTATAATGAAGAGGAGTCATTAAAATTATACTTACCAAAATTAATAAACTTTTGTGAGCTTAATAAATTCCAATTGATTATTGTTGACGATGGCTCCAAGGATAAAACATTTGATTTATGTAATATGCATGCTAATGAATCTGAGATTATGAATGTTGTATCCCATAAAGTAAATAAAGGATATGGAGGTGCTATTAAAACTGGAATAGAAGCTGCAAACACAAAATATATTATAACCATTGACGCTGATGGACAGCATAATTTTAAAGATGTCGATAATTTATATAATGAAATTCAATTATCAAATGCTGATATGATTGTAGGTAGTCGGGAATCTTACAAAGATAAAAGTAAATTTAGAGGATTTGGTAAGAAAATAATTAGAGGTTTTGCGAAGCTTTTAATGAAAATAGAAGTGTATGATATTAATTCAGGAATGAAAATATATCGTACTGAACTTGCAAAAAAATATATTGATCTGTGCCCAGATGGTATGTCTTATAGTGATACTATTTTATTAGTATTTATCAATTTTAGACATAAAGTACTTGAAATTCCAATATCAATAAATGATAGAATATCAGGGGTGAGTACAATAGGGGCAATGACGGCTATTGAAACCATCAGAGAAATTTTTAATATAATAATTCTATTTAACCCATTAAAAGTTTTTGTTCCTGTTTCAATATTTATTTTTGTTCTGTCGTTGATATGGGGTATACCCTTAGTTTTGGAGGGAAGTGGAGTAAGTGTTGGAACTTTACTAGGTTTAATGACAAGTTTTTTGGTCTTTAGCATTGGTTTTCTTGCCGAGCAGATATCCCAAATTCGAAAAAATCAAATAAAATGAAATCTCCTTTTTTTTCAATAATAATACCCACATATAACAGATCTGCATTAATTAAAGAGGCCATAAATAGTGTAATTAATCAATCGTTTAAAGATTTTGAATTAATAATTGTTGATGATGGTTCTACTGATAATACTAAAGAAGTATTAAAATCTTATGATGACAATAGAATTATTTACATCTATCAGGATAATGCTGAACGATCTGTCGCAAGGAATAATGGGATAAAAAACTCTTCAGGAAAATTCATCTGTTTTTTGGATAGTGATGATGATTTTAAAACTAATCATTTACAATTATTTTATAATGAAATAATTGTAAATGATTCACCTGTTTGCATGTTCTTCTCTAAAATTTTAAGCCCTGAGCAATTGGATAAAAGCTACAATAAATATGAACAAGTTTTAAAATATATGATTCACGTTCAAGAGACTTGTATTCATAAAGATATTTTTAAAGAAGAATTATTTGATCCGAAACTGCATATAGGAGAAGACTTTGACCTATGGATCAGAATAGTTGATAAGTTTCCAATTTATCACATAAATGAACAAACTGTTATTATTAAAGTCCATGAAGAAAGAACAGTTAATCTTTTGAAAGATAATGTGTTTGCCTACAGCTTAAAGGTTTTTAAAAAAATTTACTCTTCTTCTAGCTATAAAGGTAAAATATCTGAACGTGTCATCAATGAAACTATTTCTGATTGTTATTTTGGAATTGCTAAACATTATTTATATAACGGTAAAAATTTCTTGGGTTCATACAACATGTTTAAATCAATTTTTATTAATGTCAACTCTAGTTACAAGTATAAAATTAACCTTATTCTTAATGGCTTAATCAATAAAAAGAAGCTTAAATTAATACTAGAATCAGAAATTAAATAAACCTTTTATATAATTATGAATCTTAAATCTTTTATTAGTAAAATATTTTGGAGTTCTTTCTCAAGTAAGAAGAAAATTGAAAAGTACCAGAAGATAATTAGAGACAGCGAATGGTCTGAACTAAAACAACACATACCTAATAATATTAAATTCTTAGATGTAGGGTGTGGCTCTGGTGATAACTTGTATCGAGCAAAAGATGAATTGTCATGTGATGTTTTTGGAATAGACCCGATGCCTGGCAGCCATGGAGTTGGTCGATTTAGTGAAAATCAATTAGAAGCAACAATAACAATTGAACAAGGCTTTTCTGAAAATCTACCATATAAAGACAATTTTTTTGACGTTGTATTTTGTTCACATGTTTTAGAGCACGTAAATGATGAAAGAAAAAGTTTAAATGAAATGAAAAGAGTATTAAAAGATGATGGAGTATTAATTATAGGAATGCCCACAGCTCTTATGGCATGGATATCATTGTTGTCTAATTATATTTTTACTACGCATGCGAAAATTTTATCTTGTCTAAAAACAATAGGGAAAAAAGAATTCTTTAATAATGTCAGATATATCTTTTTACCAAATTCACATAGTCATCCAAGAGCAAAAACAATTTTGTATGATTTATATCATTACCGTGTCAAAAACTGGAAAAACATTGTTTCAAAAGAATTTAAAATCAACACTAAATTAAGTCCGTATTTATATCCGTTTCCAGATTACCCTCAATTTTTTAGAATTCGGAAATCCAAGATAGGCTCAAGTAGTGTATTTTTTATTTGTAAAAAGCCATGAAGATATTGCATATAATACCAACACTTAGAAAAGAGGGAGGAAAGGATACTATTGGAGGTATGTAAACCTTAAAATAATTATTTTTAATGGTAATGAATAATAAATTATGAATTTAGATAGCGTTAAACAGCAGATAATAAATGGGTATTTGTTTTTTAATATGCCGGCATTTTTTTTGAATAAAATGAAAGGTAAAGGAATCGTAATAATGTATCATGGTGTCGATTTCCATAGTAATACTATGTTTAATACAAGATTTGTTTCTGTTAAAAGCCTTGAAAAACAACTTATCTATTTTAAAAAGCATTGTAATGTGCTAACATCGAATGATTTTTTCTTGAAAAAGTTTGATAAAGACAAATGTAATTTGACAATAACTTTTGATGATGGGTATAAAAATAACTTTGAATTAGCCATGCCTTTATTTGAAAAATATAAATTACCTGCCACCTTTTTTGTTACGGGATTAAATAAAACAAAATATAATATTCTTTGGGCAGATTTTCTTGATTTAGCTTCATTTTACACCAATAAAGAATTATTAATTGAAGATAAAGTTTTTATAAAAAAACAAGATTTTTATGTTGATAAAGATAATAATGAAAGATTGTTAGACTTTATAAAAAAAGAATCCAGACATGATTTAATTGATTTAGTAATGAAGTTGTTTTTATCTTTTAAGAATGTAAAACCACAAATAGAAAATAATAAGCTTTATTGGGAATTAATGTCTGATAATGAAATTGAGGCATCATCAAAGTTCAAATATGTGGAGATTGGGTCTCATGCATATTCACATTTATGTCTCGGAAATTTGTCAAACGCAGAAGCTAGAAATGAGATTCAACTTTCTAAAGGTTACCTTGAAAATGTTATGCAAAAAGAAGTAACATCCGTAGCTTATCCAGATGGATCATATACTAGAGATTTAATATCTTTTTGTAAATCAATAGGATTTAAAAATCAATATGCTGTCGGGTATTTGTTTGAAGAAGATATGTTGGACCTTAACATACAGGATAGAATTGGAATTTACCCAACAGCTAACACAAATTATATGTTATATTCAATTTTTAAATAATATGCGAATTGTCCTTTATACGTCAGAAAAAACCGATGTAATTAATCTGTATAATATTTCATGTCTAATGAGGTTTTATCCAGATTTTCAATATAAAATTATACGTGTTAAGTCTAAACCACAGCAAAGAAGAAGTTCAATTAGAAACATATTATCCAGGATAAAAAATGGGCCAAATTATTTTTTAATAGATCATAATGTAATTATGGCCTCAATAAAAGAAATTACACCGTTAATAAATTTTGACAATTTTGAATCTATTATTGTAAATGAAGTTAATGATAGTAAGAGTGAAAAAATTATATCTGAATTTAATCCAGATATAATCCTTCAATGTGGTGCAGGTATTCTAAAGAAAAATATATTTTTAATTCCAAAATTAGGAACAATTAATATTCATCATGGGTTTGCTCCTGAAATAAGAGGTATTCAATCCACATTTTGGGCAATGTATTATGGATTATATGATCAAATTGGAGTTAGTTGTCACTTTATTGATGAAAAATTAGATACTGGAATAATAATTTCTCAACACAATTATAGTTTAAAAAGTAAGGATACATTTATTGATGTACAACAAGAACTAATTAAAATAGGAGCAGATTTATTGATAAATGCTATATCGAAGATTCAAAAAAAGAATTTTTCAAAGACAGAAGATGTTAAATCTTATTATTTTAGTAATGTAGATTTTAAGAAATATAAAAAATTCAAAAAAATGTCATATAGAGCAGTCGAACCTAGTTCAAACTTAAAATTTAAGAAATTACCTAAAACAAGTTTGATTTTTTAAGATGCTGAATATACTTCATGTTATTCCAAGACTTGCAGGGGGGGGTGCCGAAAAATTGGTACTTGAGACTTGTATTGAAATGCAAAAAAGGAAAGATATTAAAGTTCTGTTATTGATTTTTGATAGGACAATTGATTTGTATCCATACTTATCTAAACAAGTGGAAATTGTTGTTTGTGATATTTCATTTAAATTATTTCCATTTAAGATTAGTAAACCTGATAACAAAAATTTTAAAAAATATCAGTTCTTTGCAAACAAAACTCGTTTGTCAATATCATCAGCAATTTTTGTTATCTTGTATATTTATAATAACGAAGCGATAAACCTTGTAAAAGGTACAATATCTTCTTCTACACTGGCTGCTTCCAGTGCTTGCATATACCCCTCTCGTCTTTCAACTGGAACAACTGTCCAAGAGAAACCTCCAGATGCCATCATTAAATTCATAATAAACCGTCCCATACGACCAT
>ENA-OSET01003732-OSET01003732.1-sediment-metagenome-genome-assembly--contig:-NODE-3732-length-13816-cov-30.051969_pt1 | contig 13816 bp, 12 predicted proteins | sample MGYA00237882_ERZ534229 | MGnify/ENA primary metagenome ERZ534229 (study PRJEB26408, sample SAMN06266212) | sediment metagenome | isolation source: Hudson Canyon methane seep mesocosm | place...
CCTCAAAACTTGCCCCTGACCTACTGGGTGCGATTGCAGTGGCAGCATATTCTTATATGGCTTTAGTTCCACTTATTCAGCCACCTATTATGCGAGCATTAACAACTGAAGATGAACGCAAAATTGAGATGACACAACTTCGTGTGGTGGGCCCAACTGAAAAGATTGTTTTTCCACTCATGTTATTAACACTAAGCGCATTACTATTACCTTCTGCCGCACCTTTAGTGGGTATGTTCTGCTTAGGAAACCTAATGAATGCTTGTGGCGTGGTCGATCGACTTAGTAAAACAGCACAAAATGAACTAATCAATATTGTGACTATTTTTCTAGGCCTTGCCGTGGGTTCAAAAATGAGTGCAGATGCATTCTTACAAGCAGAAACTTTAGGTATTTTAGCACTAGGGGCTATTGCATTTTGTATTGGTACTGCTTGCGGTGTATTGATGGCAAAAATCATGAACAAATTTAGCAGCACACCAATCAATCCTTTAATTGGCGCTGCTGGCGTATCAGCTGTTCCTATGGCTGCTCGTGTTGCAAATAAAGTTGGTTTAGAAAGTAATCCTCATAATTTTTTACTGATGCACGCAATGGGACCTAATGTTGCAGGTGTCATTGGTTCAGCTGTTGCTGCTGGGGTTTTATTAAGTCTAGTTAAATAACCAGTCAATAGCTCAATAAAAAGCCCAGCATATTTAAAATATGCTGGGCTTTTTTGTACCTTAAACTTAATCTCATTTTTCATGGCTATCTACTTATAAATGTAGAGCGGACTTCAGTCCGCAATACCTTATAAACACCACCTTTATAGCGGACTAAAGTCCGCTCTACAAACAATCACAATTAATTCAGCAGGTTAATAGTTATGTTATTTTTTCAAATAATCTCTGGTCATTTTAAAAATAGCAGGACTTAATAAAGCTAAAGCAATTAAATTTGGGATCGCCATCAAACCATTCATTACATCAGCCATTAACCAGATAATTCCTAACTTACCCATTGCTCCAACAGGAATCGCACATAGCCATAAAAAACGATAAGGCCAAATAACTTTTACCCCAAACAAAAATTCAGCACAACGCTCACCATAATAGCTCCAGCCTAAAATGGTAGTAAAAGCAAAAACTACCAGGCCTAACACAACAATATAACCACCCCACCCTGGTATTGCCGTATTAAAAGCCAAAGTAGATAACGCGGCCCCCGTCTCACCACTAGACCAGGCACCTGTTAATACAATAACCAGAGCGGTCATAGTACAAACCATTAAGGTATCAATAAAAGTACCCAGCATGGCTACCATTCCCTGCTGCACAGGGTTATTCGTCTTTGCAGCCGCGTGGGCAATGGGTGCGCTCCCCAGCCCAGCTTCATTAGAAAAAACACCTCTAGCCACACCAAAACGAATGGCAGCCCAGACTGCAGCACCAGCAAAACCACCCACTGCTGCTGTCTCGGTAAAAGCACTCGACACAATTAATAACAAAGCGTCTGGCACTTGCTCTATATTTGTAGCGATAACAAACAAAGCACTGGCTATATACAATACCGCCATAGTAGGTACTAATTTAGCGGCTACAGCAGCAATACGCCCCAAGCCACCCAAAATAACAGCCGCTGCCAAAATAGTCATGACCATCCCTGTTTGCCATACGGGTACATGAAACAGCGATTCCACTGCATCAGCAACAGAATTTGCCTGCACCATATTACCAATGCCAAAAGCGGCTAAAGAACCTAGTAAAGCAAAAATAACGGCCAACCAGTTCCATCTTTTACCCAGTCCATTTTTAATATAATACATTGGACCACCCACATGCTGACCAAACTCATCAACTTCCCTGTATTTAACCGCTAAGACAGCTTCAGCATATTTTGTCGCCATCCCAAACAATGCAGTCATCCACATCCAGAAAACAGCCCCTGGCCCACCTAAAGCTATCGCTGTTGCCACCCCCGCAATATTACCGGTACCAATCGTTGCCGATAAGGATGTCATTAGAGCCTGATAAGGCGATATATCACCTTCTTGCTCAGACTCACGGCCTTTCCACAACATCACAAATGCTTTAATCGTATATCGCCAGGGAAAGAATCTTAATCCCAACATAAGAAAGATACCGACACCCAATAAAAAGGCCAGCATAACTGGCCCCCACACTAAACCACTTAATTGGTTTAATACCTCTTCAAGTACTTTCATTTCGATAATTTATTTGCTTCTTCAGATCTATCATAGTCCACACCCACACTCACTATAAAGCTGGTGGCCTGCTCAATATTCATTTCAGATTTAACCACTTTAGATTCATGAACAATAACGGTAAAACCTGATGTTGGATTCGGCGATGTCGGCACAAACAAAATATACATATCATTTTCTTTATTGGTCACATAGGCTGGCACCCACAAATCTTCTTTAGGGTATTCAATATAAACCACTTCTCTAGGCTGTTTTTTCTCATGCCCAGAAAACATATTCACCACTTTCTTAACCACCCTATAAATTGTATTTAATAGAGGAATTCTATCTACAATCAAATCAATAAATGAAATAATCCATGATTTCCCCACCTTACTTAAACGATACCCCACATAGGTAAACAGGGTGAAACTACCTGCAAAAATCAGGGTTGTCATAAAATAGGTATCATAATAACCATAAACAAAACGAATTAAATCAGAGAGGCGGTCATTCATAAAGAACACAATCTGACCAATGATATAGACTGGCAGAAAAGCCAAAATACCGATTAAAAAGTAATTAAATATTTTTTTCATGCTTTCACCTTTTTTATCATTCTAATTATCAGGGTGGTACAACAAACAACGCTGTTTTAACAGTTTATACTTAATAAGGAAACTTGTCCTCCTTCTCTTCCTTTGTTTAAGCGCCTTACTTTATAATCAGTAAAATACCAGAAACCAATAAAAAAGCTGCAAATAACTGGGTATATTTTTTATTATCAATCTCACTGTAAAGCAATTCCTCAGTTAGCAAAAACACGATCACACCTAACTGTAAAAAGCCCATATTATCTGAATACGACAATTCAAATTGACTGCCAATAAAAATAAGAGTGATTAACTGAAACACTGCAAAGGTAGCGTAACAAATTGCCACCGTTACTCGCGTAGTATTCTTGTCATAACCCTTGGCATGCACAATAGCTGTTAATAAAGAACCGCCCAAATTAGTTAAACCATGAATAATTCCCATAGCGGCAAGATAGGTTTTCTCAAATTTAACCATCTCTTGCATTCGTTGCTCTATTGCAGGAAAAAAACTTTTTAAGGCCACCAGAATCAAAAAACCGCCAACCAATAAACCAATATTAACTTTTGCGGTACTAACAAAGAATAAAAAGCCAATAACTAAAGGGATACTATAAATTAGAACTTTTTTATAAAAACAGCGATCAATAAATTGATAGTGCTTAATAATTTGCAAACAATTTATAGCGATTGAAATGGGTAGCAAGACACTTAAGGCATTTATAAAATCATAGCCTAGCAGTAATAACAAGGGCGTTCCAAATAGCAATACCCCCACCCCGAATACAGATTGAATGACAGCCGTTGCAAGCACTGTAAGTAAAATATCAGCTGGCATTTTTTCCTCTTTTATTATTTTTTTATCAGAAAAATGGTAACTTAATTTAGAGACAAAGTAACTAAGAAATATACAGGCAATAACTTAAATAATTATTTGAGGTGAATTTTAAAATGCAGCCTAAAGGACTGCGCCCCAATGTTGTTAAGTTAAGGAAAAGAGGCATATCAAAACAAAAAAAGTTTTCACAGAAAGGCACAGAGCCACCAAGAAGAGCGATTTATTTTATTTTCTTTGCCTCTCTGTGACTTTGTGTGAGTATGAAGTCTTGTTAAATTCCTTGTAACTACTCAGCGTATATTTTTCTGTGGGTATAGGGTGTTGATTTATCAGGCTTCTGCAACAGGACGTTGCAGCAGAGCTTACAGGGACGTATTTACGCGCCCTTATAAATCAATACCCTATGCCTTCAGGCCTACGCTCGCTGAGTAGTTAGCTGCTTTTTATGCGGACTCTGAAGTCAGAGTCGATTCAAAACATTTTTCTATAGCAATATTCAACAAGGCTTCAACCTCACTCATCCCCATTGCAACTTCATTGGCTATTGCAACCATATGCTCGGTATATTCTACAGAACCAACAGCAATATCAACCGTAATGCCAGTTGGTGTTTTAACTTTTTCAAAAACATGCTGTTTAATTCTAATGGCAATGCGTTCTGCCGTCTCTAATGAAACACCTGGAATAGCCAGTAAAAAGTCCTCATCCCCCACTCTAGCCGCAATATCCAGTTCTGCCCGAATATCATGTTTTATTGATGCCACAACCTTTAATAAAGTCGTGTCCATTTCATGCTCCATTAACTGATGCTGCTTTTTAAAATCAGTCAAGCTGAGATATAACAAAGAAAAAGGCTTTTCATTTCGTTTCGAATTTTCCACCTTTTCATACAACCTTTCCAATATACTTTCTTTAGCTAACAACTGTGTTAGCGGGTCTATTACCAGACTTTCGTTATCAAGGGATTCCTGGGCTTCAAGTCTAAGCACATTAATAATCCCCAACGAACAAGCCAGCAAAACACCTAAGATCCAAGCAAAATACCACATCGTCCCTCCTAATAAACTGAATGATCGTTTTTACGAATATGCTCAACCGTTACCTTCCCTCGAAGCACTCGAAATACCCAACTGGTATACAGCAAAATCAAGGGTAAAAAGATAATGGTTACCCAAAACATCATATTCAATGTAGTTAAACTGGAACTTGAATCCCAAACAGTCAATGAACTATTTGCAGAGATACTGGAAGGAATAATAAAGGGAAACATTGAGCCTCCACCCGTCAGCACAATTGCAGCAACAGTAATGCCACTGAATACAAAAGCAGTGCCAGGCCTATTGATTTTTGACAATACAATAGTTACTCCCCCACTAATAAAAGCAATTGCTGGTACCGCCCATAAGCCAGGAAGGTGGCCATAATTATCTAACCATATCCCAGGCCCTCGTTTAACAGCCTTAGCAATTGGATTAGAAGGCCCATTGGGAAAAATTTCAGAGCTAATATGATAGCCATCAATAAAAGTGATGCACCAACCCGCAACAGCAAAGAACAGTAATGTTAAACAGCTAAAAATAAATACACTTTTTTTAGCTCTTTCATTAATATCACCTACTGTTTTAACTTGCAGAAAAACGGCCCCATGCATAACAAACATTGATAAACTGGTTAATCCCACCAATAGCGAGAACGGATTTAATAAGCCTAACAAACTGCCAAAATACACAATACGCATATCCCCGTCAAAATGAAAAGGAATTCCCTTTAATAAGTTTCCGAAAGCTACGCCAAAAATTAATGCAGGAACAAAGCCACCGACAAACAGCGCCTTATCCCAATTAGTTCGCCATTTCTGACTAGGTAATTTACTTCGATAATCAAAGCCTAAAGGCCTTAAAAACATGGCAAATAGAGTTAATAGCAGAGCAAAATACATACTGGAAAAAGAAACAGCATAAGCTGTTGGCCAGGCTGCAAATAATGCGCCCCCCGACATCACAAACCAGACTTGATTACCTTCCCATGTCGGGCCAACAGAATTAATAATAACCCGCCTTTCTTCATCAGTTTTACCCAGAAATGGCAATAACACTCCGACCCCTAGGTCAAAACCACCAGTAACAGCAAACCCAATTAATAAAGTGCCTAAAAATACCCACCAAATAATTCTAAATGTTTCATAATCAAAAATCATCTCTAGCTCCTTCCATCAAGTTCAAAATGATAACGCTGCTTATGTAAACTACTCGGCCCTAATTTAATGTATTTCATCATTAAGAACATTTCTATCACCAAAAAAATAGTATAGAGCACTATATAACCAGTAAGGCTCAAAATTAAATCCCACTCAGTTAAAGTAGAGGCACTTAAAAAAGTAGGCAAAATTTCGGCAATTGCCCAGGGTTGTCGCCCAAATTCAGCAACAAACCAGCCCGTTTCACAAGCTATCCACGGAAAAGGTAAGGTATAAAGACTTAATTTTAAAACCCAGTCCTTTCGACACTTTCTTATCGAACTGGCAATCACCGCGGTCACAAAAACAACTAACATAATCAAACCACTTGCCACCATCACTCTAAAACTCCAGAACAAAGGAGCAACCCGTGGAATTGAGTTTTTAACTGCCATTTCAATTTGTTCATCCGTGGCATCCACCACCTTTTCTGTATAGCGTTTTAACAATAAACCATAGCCCAGATATTGCTTAACTTCTTCAAACTCAGCGATGGTGGATGGATCACGATCACCGTCTCTAAGTTTTTGCAATAAACCATAGGCTTTCATTCCAGTATGTATATGCACCCGGTTATTTTGTAAAATTTCATGTAGCCCAAGGACAGCTGTATCGGTTGAGCGTGTACCAATCAACCCTAGCACCCAGGGTATTCGTATTGCATGATGAGTTTCCATGGCCTCCTGATCAGGAAAACCAACTAAAGTAAATGCCGCCGGGGGCTCTTCAGTATGCCACTCCGCTTCAATCGCCGCTAACTTGGCTTTTTGTACTTCACCATCGGTATAGCCACTTTCATCACCTAATACCAAAACTGACAAAACAGCTGCCAAACCAAAACCCGCAGCAATGGTGTATGACCTTTGTGAAAAAGCAGCATCACGGCCTTTTAACAGATAGAAAGCACTAATAGCCAAAACAAAAGCAGAAGCAGTGGTATATCCAGCGGCAACGGTATGAACAAACTTAACCTGAGCAGCCGGATTAAAAATCAGTTCGCCAAAACTACTGACCTCCATCCGCATGGTTTCGTAATTAAACTCAGCGCCTATCGGGTGTTGCATCCAGCCATTCGCCACCAAAATCCATAACGCCGAAAGGTTTGAGCCTAAGGCCACTAGCCAGGTAATTGTTAGATGTTGCCCTCTACTAAGCTTATCCCAGCCAAAGAAAAACAAACCAACAAAAGTCGATTCCATAAAAAAAGCCATTAAGCCCTCAATAGCCAAGGGGGCGCCAAACACATCACCTACATAATGGGAAAAATAAGACCAGTTCATTCCAAACTGAAATTCCATGGTTAAACCCGTCGTAACTCCCAGGGCAAAATTAATTCCAAATAACTTCCCCCAGAACTGGGTCATATCCTTATATACTTCTTTACCTGTCATCACATAAACTGACTCCATGATAGCCAAAAGAACAGATAAACCTATCGTTAATGGTACAAACAGAAAATGGTACAAAGAAGTAACTGCAAACTGCCAACGTGATAGCTCAACAACCGCGTCTGAAATCATATATAACCCTTGGGTAAAAAAGTTTTGTTATGACTTCTAAGAATAGGTCAACTCATTCTAGCTGGCAAGTATTGCCTTAAAGAAAAATAAACCCAGCTCTAAAGATAGTGTACTATTTGGCCCATCAGGCTAAAACAACACCTTAAGACAACGTACTTAAATGATCATCGTTATATCACCCTCAAAAACTTTAGACTTATCACAGAGCTCAATACAAACTCATAGCCTCCCCAGACAATTACTACAAAGTCAGACCCTTATTGATACAGCCAAAAAATTGAGCCCTGAAGAGTTATCAAAATTAATGAAAATCAGCGATAAGCTCAGTCAGCTTAACTGGCAGCGTTATAAAGATTTCACTCAACCTTTTTCTCTAAGCAATGCCAAACAAGCCCTATTGGCGTTTAAAGGTGACGTCTATACAGGCATAGATGTTGATAGCTATAACGATGAAGACCTTGATTTTTCGCAACAACATTTACGAATCTTATCGGGTTTATATGGCGCCTTAAGACCGTTAGATTTAATCCAGCCCTATCGACTGGAAATGGGCACACGGTTACAAAATGAAAAGGGAAAAAATTTATATGAGTTTTGGGATGCCCAGGTTACAGAGCGACTGAATCAAGATTTCATTGAGCAAGCCACTCCTATTCTTATTAACCTGGCTTCTAATGAATATTTTAAAGTCATTAAACCTAAACTATTAAAAGCCAAAATATTAACTCTGGCTTTTAAGGAAAATAAGGCAGGGACTTATAAAACCATTGGTATCCATGCCAAACGAGCCAGAGGTTTAATGACTAGCTATATAATTAAAAACCGTTTGACTGAAGCAGAACAGATTAAAGCATTTAATCTGGAAAACTATAGTTTCAATGACCACTTATCTAGCGATAAAGAATGGGTATTTTGTAGGGGTTAAACTGTAACAAATTTGGCTAACTCAATAAATCGTTTATAAAAAATCACTTGATTATCCATGAATTTCCGCCATTTTAGAGATTCTAGCCTATCAACTTCGGTTTGACTAAAAAATTCCCTCGCCCCTCGCTTGCAGTTTGTGACGTTCCTCGCGTCACAAGACGCAGGCGCGTCTCAGTATGAATTCCCACGGAGACCGTGGGATCTAGATCTATTGCCAGCCCACGAGTAAGCAGACAAAGTGGGCCCACCACCATTTTACTCTTTCACTGTTGAACCTTTACTATTGGTCTCACTGCCTAATTTATTCTGGATTGCCTGTAGCTGAGTATCATCAACACGACCTTCCAGCCAATTAGATTTTGCTTTCACACAAACATCATAAGCCAGCCTATCAGCATTAGCACAACTGTTTTGACTTTCATTTAACGCTGTTTCTTGGGAGCTACTTGCAATAGCTTCAGTCGCAATACTTGCCAGAGTTGCAGCCGCTTTGGCTCGACTTAAAAACTGTCGCCCCACACCGGCAATAATCACCGCAAAAGTATTACAAATCAGCCCTCGTTGGGACAAAAGCTTAGCCCAGCCATCAGGTGTACCCGTGAGAGGATCTGTCCCCAGCACAGAACCGGCAACTCCTAGCAATATACCCCCTATAATCAATACCCAGCCCGAAACATTAAACAACAAGGAAATAAACTGGGTTTTTCCAGCCAGCTCTGTTGCATAGCTTAAACCTTGTTTAGCAGAATATTCTTTAGGTACAGAAATAAAGTTTTTTTCAAACCAAACCATCACACACCTCACTGATTATTAATTAAAAAAACTGATTATTGCTTTTTACCATGTAAAAATTTAGATTTTGGCTGCGATACATTTTGCACACAAAAATAAGCAGCTTTATCAAAAGAGATCCTTAAGGAATGGGTAATTTTATTCTCAAGTAAAAATTTATCCATTTCACGCTCCGGCAGATTAGCCGTTATTCTTTTTGCTATACACTTACAGGGTTTGCTAAAACGCAGCCTATCAACATCCTTATTAATTGAGTTTCTAATTTCTTTTTCAACACACTGTTCAGCAAATGCCTGTTCAAATTGAAGTTTTTTTGATTCAGTTTTTTGCTTTAGATGACTATTCGAACAGGCTGTCAAAGTACTAACCATTAAAAATAGTAAAATAACACTGTTTGTTTTGATTGGCATAACTGCTTTCAATATATTGTACAACTTAGGGCCAACGCCTTATATAGAGCGGACTTAAGCCCGCCCTACAGATACAGCAACTATTATCAATTAAACTTGGTAATCTTTGGCTCTACTTCTTTTTGACCTTCCTGCACACATTGATAAGCTGCAGTGTCATAACGAATTTGTAACGCTCTCATATGATTATCTTCTTTTAAAAACTCTTCTGCTTCCTGGTCAGTTAAATGGTTATCCATATAATCTCCGATACAAGCGCAGGTTTTCTCAATATAATTAAGGTCAGCTTTATTGCCAGCAAGATTAACTTCTCGGGTAATACAGTCTTTAGTAAACTCTTTTTTAAATTTACCCTTTTCCACCCAGTTGGCTTTGTCTAATGGCTTAGACATTTCTTTGTAATGCTGTTTATCATCTATTTTATTTGGGGTCATATTGTTATTATTTCCCACGATAGACTTTTCAATGGTGGCCTGTTTAGAAACAACCTCATTGCTTTCTTTGTCATCAGAGCAAGCAGAAAGAAACACCATAGCGGCTAAAGGCAAGACAGATAAAAAACGCTTAGATTTACTAGTAATATGACCCATATTTTTATAACCTTGTATAAATTAGTTGTTTATTTTATGGCATTATAACGCTTTTATTTTAAAAGTCTTCCGCATCAATAAGCCTATGTCGAGAAAATTATTAGTCGTTCTTTTAAGTTTGTTCACTTTCACTTATACAACAAGCCTTGCAGCAGAAACAAAAAGCAACAAACGAGGCATTTCTAATGCCTGGGAATTACCGCCTTTAATCCTAAATGACTTAGATGGAAAAGAGCATAATTTATATGACTGGCATGGCAAAGTGATTATGCTCAACTTCTGGGCAACCTGGTGTGGGCCCTGCCAGATTGAAATCCCTGATTTTATAGCGTATCAAAATCGCTATGCAGATAAAGGCCTGCAAGTAATAGGCGTTGGATTAGATGAAGTGCGAAAACTAAAGAATTACGTACGAACAGTAGGTATCAATTACCCCATACTGCAAGCAGACCCTGAATTACAATATTCTTTACTAAAACAGTGGGGTAACTCTTTTGGCATATTACCTTTCACTGTCGTTATTGCCAGAGACGGGCATTTTGTTTTTATGCAGCAAGGTATATTAAACCAGCAGACTTTTGAAAAAATTGTTAAACCTTTATTGGATGACCAACAAAAAGGATTTAAAGAAAATAACCACGAAGGGCATAACTTCTAATATTTCGCCCCTCCTAAGTCCTTCGAGTTAATAAATTTGCCCTGTAGGGTGGGCAGTGCCCACCCTACCAGCGCCTACTTCAGCTCTACAACAAGGAAGAGGGAGGAGCAAAAACAGAAGCCTGTTTAATCTTTCTGAATTTTAATATGATCATCTATTTGCCATTGCAATGTATGCTTAGCCATCACTTCTTGTAAATACGCTGTCATTTTCTTGGCAAGAAATTTTTGTCTTACTCTATCCTTGATCGCAGCAAAATCTTTACGTTCTGATGGTTTTCTATTAACAATTACAATTAAGTGCCAGCCTTTATCGGTTTTTACAATCTCACTCAGCTCATTGTCTTTCAGGTCTTTAATCGCCTCATCAATTTCAGTTGAAGCATTGCCTTCTTTTAACCAGCCCATATCACCTGAGCGTTGACGGCCATAAGGATCGATACTGTATTGTCCAGCCAGTTCAAACAGACTTTCACCCGCTAAAATTCTATTTCGCATCTGTATAGCCTGCTGCTCAGAGTCCAGCACAATTTGACCAATTTGTCTGCGTTCTGGAATATAGCCAATCTCAGGATGTTTCTGAAAATAATCCCGCAAGGTGTTTTCACCCGCCAACCACTGCTGCTCTTTTTCGACTAGCAACAATCGTGTAGTCAGGTTATGCGCATACTCTTGTAATTGAGGATTGATATTTGCCTTATCTTCATCCACCGCTTTTGCCGTTAAAGTCAGTGCGATCCATTCATTCACTTTTTCTGTTATCCGTTGATTATCAACTTTCCCCTCAGCTGTAGCGGAAATTAAATCACCATATTTAATAGATAAGCCCTCACCTTCTGCAAGCACTGTATCTGCAACAGGCTCATTATCTAATCGCTGAAAATAAGTTTTAACTTTTGCCTGATCAATTAAGGTTTTAATACTGTCAGCTTTTAGAGCCGTAAAATGTTTTGCTATATAGGCTGATCTTGCAGCAATTAAAGCATCGCCATTGCCTTGAGTGCTTTCTACTAACTTCTTTTCAATGTCCTCGGGAATTTTAAGTTCTGCCCGTAAATTGCTTAGATACTTTTGAGCCAGTAATGCGGTTTTAAAATTACCCATTTCCTGCTTAAAAATGACACTCTGGTCCTTTCCTGCTGCGACTGCTTCTTGATACAAGGCTTCTGCTCTTGCCATTCTTAACAACATATCACCGCGAAGATAAGCCTGATCTTTTTCATCCATCGCTGGAAACTGAGTCGCGAAGGGAGCAGCTTGCATAGCGGCTTCTAATTGCTGCTCGGTGACTTGTCCTGATTGACCTATAGTGACTAAGACTTTATCGGCATAACTGACACTGTTAAATAAACTACAAAATAGAAAAACAAAAAAGTATTTTTTGATCATATTAATTTGGGATATAAGTTGGAAGTGAGGCTTTAGCCTCGCAAGCAAAAAGTCAGGCGAGGCTAAAGAGACTGTGAAAGTATTCTCTTTTTGACCTCCCCCTTTGGAAAAGGGGGATAGAGGGGGATTTTGTAAATCAGTAACCCATTGATATTAAATGAATTATTTTTATAATAAAATCTCCCCCAACCCCTCTTTTCCAAAGAGGGGAGCTAAAAGCCAATACTTTCACAGCCTCTAAAGCCTCACTTCCTGATTACATTTTGGCCATAGGGACGCAGGCGCGTCTCTGTATAGGTTCCCACGGAGCCCGTGGGAACCAGGTTAGTTATGATTTATTTGATATTTTTACCACCTAAATCAGGTGCATTGGAATGAATCCAGCTAATTGCCGCATCAAGGTCATCTTTGATTTTCTTACCTTCCCAAGTCAAAGCTTCTGCAACAATCGGTACGCCTGATTGATTCACTTCATGACAAGATGCACATAATAATGGCCCATGACTTCCATCAGGGTTATATTGCGTCGCTTGTTTATAAGTTGTAGGATCAACGGTTGGTGTGACTGGGTACAAGCCATGTATAGACTCATGACAAGCCTGACAAGCTAATCCTGCATGACCTTTAGAGTAACGCATCACACTGTATTTACCGGGTTGATTGATTGGAAAAGCAACCCCGCCCTGTCCTTCAACAAAAGGAGGTGCATGACAATCCGCACAATGAGGAACACCTGGCGATAACCAGTAATCCTTACCATGACTGGCAGCACTATATGGAACGGCTGCTATGCCTGTAGCTTCTTCTGGTAATTGCAGAGAAGATAGCTTGGCTGAAGGGTTAGCAGATAACAAACTCACGTTCACATCACCATCTTCATCCAGAGTCACTAAAGGCGCGCCATCTTTCATGGCAATCACACCGATATCAGGTACCATTCTATCTTTAGACCAGGTCATTAAAATACCTGATTTTCCTGGTGTGTCATGACCATTTTTATCCAGTACAACTTTTGGATCCAGATATTTTTCCTCTAATGTTTTTCGTGTTACCCCTATTTCTTTAGCAATCTCATTCAATGATTTATTACGAATGGTTTTACCGGTTTGTTTAAAGGCATTTTCTAAATCATCACGTTGATACAGTTCACGAGACAACTGGCTGTGACAATTGGTACACCACATGCCTTTGCCGCCTTGACCATTACCAATCTTAGAGACATTAGTCTGCATCCATTTACCGATCTCATTTAAATGCTCAGGCGTTCCTACCCCATCTTTATCTTTATTAGGGTTTGAATGCACATCACGTCCAGCAAAACAGCCACCTTTGGTATCACGGTTATCTGATGTCGCATAAAAGTTTTTACCTGAAGGTGTGATTGGATACCCTTCCATTCCACCATCTTGTCTATGCGCGGGATGACAACCGGCACAAGTCCCTGTACGTCCTTCTGCATCAGGCATAGGGCGTATGGTTTGATGTACTCTATGCAAGGCTTCAGATAAAGCCATAATAGGCGCATCCCAGTCCTCACGTTTTTCTGTACCGCCCATAATTTGAGCAATACCTTTAGACTGCAGCACACCGATCACATTATCAGCATGACACTGCTGACAAAGCACAGGATCATTACCTAAACGGTTTTGAGTCGCACGACTACTTGGGTCATATTTAGA